>WBZL01001044.1_pt1 | contig 30056 bp, 25 predicted proteins | sample 5204291 | NCBI WGS metagenome assembly WBZL01 (sample SAMN12344345, study PRJNA552823) | activated sludge metagenome | biome: Activated sludge suspended growth; feature: Nitrification reactor; material: Wastewater; isolation source: activated sludge from nitrification reactor of wastewater...
CATTAATTTGGTACAGCATTTGCATCACTCTTACTAATAAAAATTTATGTGCGGAATCGTAGGTTATATCGGAAAGAAACAAGCCTTTCCAATTATTATTAATGGACTAAAAAGATTGGAATATCGTGGATATGACAGTGCTGGTATTGCATTGCTCAGCGACCAGAATGCACTAAATATTTATAAGAAAAAAGGGAAAGTTGCCAATTTAGAAGAAGTAGCAGAAGCGAATGATGTATCAGGAAATATAGGCATTGGCCATACACGTTGGGCAACGCATGGCGAAGCGAATGATGTAAATGCGCATCCTCATTTTAATGCAACAGAAGACTTAGCAGTCATACACAATGGCATCATCGAAAATTATTATTCGCTAAAAACAGAATTGCAATCTCGTGGTTATGTGTTCCGCTCCGAAACGGATACCGAAGTATTGGTGCATCTAATAGAAGAAATCAAAAAAAATGTAGGCTGTCCATTAGAAGAAGCAGTGCGCCTGGCACTCAATGAAGTGATTGGTGCTTATGCCATAGTTGTGATTTCAAAAAAGGAAAATAATAAATTAATTACGGCAAAATTAAGTTCACCGATGGTAATTGGTTTCGGTGAAAATGAACTCTTTGTGGCGTCAGATGGCTCACCGTTAATAGAGCATACTAAAAAAGTGTCTTATTTAGAAGATGGTCAGATGGCTGTGTTGTCGATTGATGGCACTGTAGAAGTGAAGTCTATTAAAGACAATACATCCTATGTGCCTTATATCGATGAATTGCAATTAAAATTAGAGCAAATCGAAAAAGGCGGCTTTGATCATTTTATGATGAAAGAAATACATGAGCAGCCACAAGCCATTAAAAATAGCATTCGAGGACGTATCGATAGTCAACAGTTTTGGGTAAACTTAGGTGGTGTTCGCGAGCATGAATTACGTTTTAAAAATGCCTCTAAAATTACAATCGTTGCCTGTGGCACCTCTTGGCATTCTGCTTTAATTGGCGAGTATTTAATTGAAGAATTAGCACGTATAAATGTAGAAGTAGAATACGCTTCTGAGTTCAGATATAGAAATCCAATTATCACAGAAAACGACGTAGTTATTGCTATTTCCCAATCTGGTGAAACAGCAGACACACGCGCTGCATTAGAATTAGCAAAAGCAAAAGGTGCATTAACCTATGGTATTTGCAACGTAGTAGGCTCGAGTATATCGCGCATGACCGATGCCGGTTCTTATACACATGCTGGCCCAGAAATTGGTGTAGCCTCGACAAAAGCATTTACAACACAAGTAAGTATCTTAGCATTATTAGCACTGCAATTGGCCGAGTTAAAAGGCACATTATCGCAAACAAAATTCCACGAATATATTACAGAATTAGAGGCTTTGCCTTCAAAAATTGAATCTATTTTAAAAGCAGAACCATACATCAAAAAGATCGCAGATACTTTCCAAAATGCCACTAATTTCTTGTATTTAGGTCGTGGTTTTAATTTTCCTGTGGCTTTAGAAGGCGCTTTGAAGCTTAAAGAAATTTCCTATATACATGCGGAAGGTTATCCTGCAGCAGAAATGAAGCACGGTCCAATTGCATTAATAGATGAGAATATGCCAGTTGTGGTATTGGCGCCTCATACACAACATTACGAAAAAGTGTTATCAAATATTGAAGAGGTAAAAACTAGAAAAGGACAACTCATAGCAGTAGTAACGGAAGGTGATGCAGAAATTAGTAAGATTGCAGAATACGTAATTCAAATTCCAGATACACCTGAGCCATTTACACCTATTTTATCAGTCATTCCATTGCAATTATTAGCCTATCATATCGCAGTGATGCGAGGTTGTGATGTAGATCAACCACGAAATTTAGCTAAATCTGTAACTGTTGAATAATGCAAATAATAAAAACCCTAAGCTTCTTATTTTTTTTATACATCTCGTTTGTTTCACATGCGCAAACAATACCGTATAACGTACAAAAAAAGAAATATCCATTAGGTGAGCAATTCCAAAATCTATTACCTTTAAAATTAGAAAAATGGAATCGATATGCTTATCACGATTTCGTGCCTAATCATGAAACCGGCTATGTCTATTATCGCAAAGATAATCAACAAGTGTATCTTACTTTTGGTAAAGCATACAGTCAGTCAGGTTTGAATGCTGAATGGTCAAAAATTTACGACGACGCTAAAGAAAGCAAGCCAGGTAAATTAGTACATCATAATCCTGCAACTACTGCTACTAAATATCTCTATGTGAATGGTAATAAAACTTGTTTTTTTGCATGGACACGTAATTTCTATTATTTCACTGTCGAAGCGAAAAGCAAAACACTTGTCGATGAATTTATGAAGGTGTTCCCTTATTAAACATTGCCTTTCATTTTTTTCTTGTCAAATTAATATCTTATATTGGATGGAAAATATCATCTAATGCAAACTAATTCTTCCGTTTTTTTAGGAGATAAATTCTACAATCGCGAACACTTAAATTTTATTTTATTTGATGTGTTAAAAGCAGAAAGAGTAACTGCTTACGAATATTTCTCAGACCATGATAAAGAAACTGTGCAACTTTATTTGGATGCGTCAGACCAGTTTGCAAAAGAATATCTGTTTCCACATGTAGTAGAAATGGATAGAGTGCAACCAGAATTAGTAGATGGTAGAATTCGAGTGCATCGCGCGCACAAAGACATTATGCGTATCAGTGGTGAAAATGGTTGGATAAGTATTCTTGCAAGTAAGGAAGTTAATGGTATGCAAATGCCCAGTGTTTTTAGTACAGCAGCAAGTTTTATACTTGGCGCAGCAAACTATTCAGGTTGTGTGTTTCCAGGCTTAACCATGGGTGCAGCACATTTAATTGAAACATTTGCAGATAAGAAATATCATGCCATTTATTTACCGAAAATGTTTGCTGGCGAATGGCAAGGTACCATGGCTTTAACTGAGCCAAATGCTGGAAGTTCATTAAGTGATATAGTGTCTTCAGCAGAGAAACAAGCAGATGGAACCTATAAAATTGTTGGACAAAAAATATTTATTTCGTGTGGAGATAGTGATGCAGTAGAGAATGTGGTACATCTTTTATTAGCACGCATAAAAGGCGCGCCAACAGGGACAAAAGGCATCTCTATGTTTATTGTGCCGAGAGAAAGAATAAATGAAAATGGTGCATTGGAATATAATGATGTAACGAGCATTGGCGTGTATCATAAAATGGGCTATAAAGGTGCACCAATTGCACACTTGAGTTTTGGTGAAAATAATGATTGCAAAGCTTGGCTTGTAGGTGAAGAAAATAAAGGTTTAACCTATATGTTTCAAATGATGAATGAAGCACGTATATCGGTGGGCTTGCATGCAACTTCTATTGCATCAGCAGCATATTATGCCAGTTTAAAATATGCAAATGAGCGATTACAAGGCAGGCCAATTACAGAAAAAAATCCTGAATTACCACAAGTACCAATCATCACACATGCTGATGTGAAACGCATGTTGCTATTTCAAAAAACATTTATTGATGGCGCTTTGTGTTTGGAATTACAATGCAGCTATTTTGCTGATATGGAACGTGTGACAGAAGGCGACGAAAAAGAAAAATATAATTTGCTGTTGGAATTATTGACACCAGTGGCAAAATCGTATCCAGCAGAAATGAGCAATTTTTCTACATCAACAGCATTGCAGATTTTTGGAGGTTATGGCTTTACAAAAGATTTTATTGCTGAGCAATATTATAGAGAAACACGCATACACGCTATACACGAAGGAACAACCGCTATTCACGGATTAGATTTGTTGGGAAGAAAAGTGATGATGAAAAATGGCAAAGCAGTAATGTATCTAACACAAGAAGTAATGCAAGCTATTGCGAAAGCCAAACAACACGAAAATTCTAAAGAGCAAGCAGAAAATTTAGAAAAACAATTGGCTAAATTGCAAGAACTTTCTATGCACTTAATGCAAGTTGCTCAACAAAAAGGAGTGGAGGCTTATTTAAGTGATGCTACATTGTATTTAGAGTTATTTGGTATATTGGTATTAGCATGGCAATGGATAAAAATGGCAAACACTTGCAATGAAAATGAAAGTATGGATAAGCATTTCAAAGAAAGTAAATTTTTGTGTTTTAATTATTTCTTTGAATATGAATTGCCAAAAGTACAAGGTATGTTTACTCGTTTAAAAAGCACAAATCATATTACAGTTGGAATAGATAGTAGCTTGATTGATTAAATTGTCTGAACTATGATTTATCTGATTTAAAGATTAAGATGATTTTGCTTTGTGTACTTCGAGCAATAACTTTGTATTCTTTGCAATAAAAAATATACTATGACCACTATTCAACAAATATCACTTTACATCATGGCTGCATTTTATGCAGGCGGCGGAATTAACCATTTTGTAAACCCTAAGTTTTATTTAGGTATAACGCCAAAATTCTTTCCAATTCCTAATGTATTAAACTACGTAAGTGGCGTTGCTGAAATTGTACTAGCCATCGGCTTGCTATTTGCTTCCACAAGGCAAATTTCTGCATATTTAATTATTGCCATGCTGATTTTATTTTTTGCGGTTCATATTTCACATTTGTTTCATCCACCAAAAATGGCACAAGGCAAAGAATGGTTTTTGTATGTGCGTTTAGTATTGCAATTCGCCTTAATTTATTGGGCTTGGCGCGTTGGTAAGTATTGAGAAATTTGTTTCCGTAATATATAATCATTCATCCAATATTTACCGATAGCAATATCTACTTTTTCATGCAATTCAAAGCCCATTTTCTTGTAGAAATACATTGCAGGATTTTTTCGATTGACATTTAATTCTATAAAATCGAGCTTGTTTTTTTGAGCAATTTTTTCAACTTCTTGCAATAATAATTTTCCGATACCTTTTCCATGTGTGTCTGGTTTTACATATATTTTTGGAATGCAAATGCTGTTGTCTTCTCGAAGAATATAAGATATAAAACCAAGTATTTTCTCATTTTCCGAACATATCAAGAATGTATTACCATTTTGCATTTGTTGTAATATGGCTTCGCTTGTGTACATACGTTCGTACATAAAGTCTATTTGCTCTTGCGAAAGAATAGGTGCATAGGTTTGTTTCCAAGTAGCTGCAGCTACTTCAATAATTTTTGGAATATCATTAACAAAAGCTATCCTTATTTTCATAGCATAAATTATTTTAACACAAAAAAATAGCGCTATTAAATATTTTATCTTAATTTTAATTTAAACAAGATTAAAATGTCAGCAACAGAGATTTTAAAGACAAAGCTACATACATTTATTGAGAATATTTCTGATGAAAAAATATTGAATGCTCATGCTGTATTGTTACAAAATGAAATAGAACAACAAACAGAAGATTGGAATACCTTACCAGCAGAATTAAAAGAAGCATTACAACAAAGCATTTCAGAGTTTGACAATGGCAACTATGAACCTATTGAAGATGTGCTGACCAAATTAAAAAAGAATGGCATTTAAGATAATAATTTCTAAAAGTGCCACTCAATCGTTGCAGGATATTTTAGACTATACATCACTAAATTTTGGGAAAAAGAAACACGATATTTTATTGAAAAAAATAGAAGATGCTATTTTTACAATTTCCGAACATCCTTTGTTGTTTCCTAAAATAAAAGAAACAATTCATCGAGTTCTAATTATCAATGAAATTTCTATGTTCTATCAAATTAAAAGCACATCTATTCGAATATTATTATTTTGGAATAATAGGCAAAATCCTAATCGATTAAGGTTGTAAAATTCATTCAATTCTCATTTTTATTTACTAATTTTGAAAATATACTCTAGGAGTATCTTATTTTTCTTTTTGAGAAATGAGATTGAGAAATATCCTTTGAACCTGATTTGGTTAATACCAACGTAGGGAACGAGTTTTAATTTCCGCATTTCCATGAGTATAAAATATCACAGAGATCTCTGAGTTTTTATCTGAGTTCTCTGTGATACATTAATTAAATGATATTATCAAGAAATGCAAATTACTATCAATAATATTGAATACCATTTTGTAGAAAATACTACATTAGAAAAAGCCATTAATACTCTTCAATTAGAAGATACAAGTGGGATAGCATTAGCAGTAAATGAAGAAATAATTCCACGTAGCATTTGGAGCGAAACCATATTAAACAACCAAGATAAAATCATCATCATCGGCGCAGTTGCTGGTGGATAGTTAATTTGAAAATTTATGGTACAAGAAATTATTAAAATAGCTGAATCTTATAATTATATTATACCTGATTTTTTGAAAGTTCTAATTTTAAATGGAAAATTTAAACCAAACAGATTTATATTAGTTGATTATCCAAATAATGAAACACTGAATTTCTTTTTACAAAAACCTAATCTTTTAAAAAATTGTTTTAAACGTCGAAAAGAAATAGATTCTAATATTAGAGTCTACTTGGCTTCATTAAATAAATCAAAAAATATATCAAAATTAGACTTATTCACGAATAAGTGGAAGAAAAAAATATGGGAAATCAATGCATGGATATCAGATGATAATATCATGTATTGTAGTCAGATATATAGAACTACACAAAAAAAGATTTTAAGTTCATTAAAACCAGAAGAACTTGATAATATAAGCTTCTCATATACTAGCCTTCAATGGAAATATAATAGATTATATGAAAAATTAGATTCATTTTGGAAAAGTGTAGCTTGTAATGTGAAACCTTTTTTACCAACTTTCAGTACCAATATTCTTGAACAACAGCAAAAGTTATTTGATGAATATGCCAATAATTTAATTACTGTTGAAAATGAAATAAGAACTAATATTAAAGAAATAGAAAATGAAGAACAAGTTCTAAAAATAAAACCTGAAAATTTATATAAAGAATATGAGGTAAAAAGGCAAAAAGATGAAGGTGTATTATTAAGTTATATTGACAAGGAAAAACTAAAAACTAAAAACGAATCTAATTATATCTACTTTAATATTAATGATTTTGACGAAAGACTTGAGTATTATGAAAAAAAAGATTTCAATTCTGATAACTTTATTGATTTTTTTAAACCTAATAGAATAAAAATCAATTTAGCTAAAATACATTTATTTAGAAATACATTTAATTTCAAACTTACTTCGATTCCCAGATTTGATTCTAATTTTATTCTTTTAAATGATTTATCTAAGTCGCAAACAATTGAGGAATATACTGAAATTGAATTAAAATTATTAGAGAACTATAATTTGGTATATGACTTTGCAATTTCTAACAATGATAACATAGCTGTTGAAGATTTAACAAATGGCAGGATAAAAAGAAATAAATTATCAGATATAAATCGAAATTTATTTACCTATAATTATACTAAATTACCAATTTATTCTAAATACGATACTTTAAGAAATGCATTAATTACACAATACAATATTGAATTATTAAATGGCTTTATTTATCAAAATGATTTTAATATCGTAATTGATTTTTTGCTGAAAAATAAACACTCATTTTCAGACTTCGATTTTTGGCAAAGAATATTTAAAGAACAACTAACTTAAAAGAAAAAAAATACTTAATACTCACTACTCACTATTAAAATCTCAATACTAACACATGAAACAACATAAATTACCAACACAGCAAGTCATTTCCACTACACCTTTTCCAAATTCTAAAAAAGTATATATACAAGGTGTGCAACACGATATACAAGTGGCAATGCGCGAAATTACACTGAGCGATACCAAATTAAACGGTAAAACATTACATAAAAATCCAGCAGTAACTGTATATGATACTTCTGGAGTTTATACAGATGAAAACTATACGGTAGATGTACGAAAAGGAATTCCGCGCATTCGTGAAAAATGGATTATGGAGCGTGGCGACATCGAACGTTTGTATGAATTTTCTTCTGACTATGGCACACAACGCATGAACGACGAAGCCTTAAATCACTTGCGTTTCGAGCATATCAAAATGCCATTACGTGCTAAAGAAGGAAGAAATGTAACACAATTACATTATGCGAAAATGGGCATCATTACTCCAGAAATGGAATACATTGCCATTCGAGAAAATCAACGCATTGCAGAATATAATGCATCATTAAATGGACAAGCAGCGGTTTTGTGTCAACAACATGCAGGCGAAAGTTTTGGTGCAAATACACCAAAATCATTTATCACACCAGAGTTTGTGCGAAATGAAGTGGCGGAAGGTCGTGCTATTATTCCTTGTAATATCAATCATCCAGAAACGGAGCCGATGATTATCGGTAGAAATTTCTTGGTGAAAATAAATGCGAACATTGGCAATAGTGCGGTTACATCAAGTATCGAAGAAGAAGTAGAAAAAGCAGTGTGGGCTTGTCGTTGGGGCGCCGATACCATTATGGATTTGTCTACCGGAAAAAATATACACGAAACGCGCGAATGGATAATTCGCAATTCGCCAGTGCCCATTGGCACTGTACCAATTTATCAAGCTTTGGAAAAAGTAAATGGAAAAGCCGAAGATTTGACTTGGGAAATTTTCAGAGATACATTGATAGAACAAGCCGAGCAAGGTGTAGATTATTTTACCATTCACGCAGGTGTCTTGTTGCGCTATGTTCCATTAACAGCAAAACGTGTAACAGGCATTGTGTCCCGTGGTGGTAGCATTATGGCTAAATGGTGTTTGGCGCATCATAAAGAAAGTTTTTTATATACGCACTTTGAAGAAATTTGCGAAATCATGAAACGATATGATGTAGCGTTTTCTTTAGGTGATGGCTTGCGCCCAGGTTCTATTGCAGATGCGAATGATGCTGCGCAGTTTGCAGAATTGGAAACATTGGGTGAGCTTACAAAAATTGCGTGGAAACACGATGTGCAAGTGATGATAGAAGGACCAGGTCATGTGCCGATGCATTTGATAAAAGAAAACATGGACAAGCAATTGAAGGAATGCCAGGAAGCACCATTTTACACACTTGGACCTTTGACGACAGATATTGCGCCAGGTTATGACCATATTACATCAGCCATTGGCGCAGCCATGATTGGTTGGTATGGTTGTGCGATGCTGTGTTATGTTACGCCAAAAGAACATTTAGGATTGCCCAATAAAGAAGATGTGCGTGTTGGCGTAATTACCTACAAATTAGCAGCACATGCTGCCGATTTGGCGAAAGGGCATCCAGGTGCACAATATAGAGATAATGCCTTGAGTAAAGCACGTTTCGAATTCCGTTGGCAAGACCAATTTAATCTGAGTTTAGATCCTGAAAAAGCATTAGAGTTTCACGATGAAACTTTGCCTGCTGAAGGCGCGAAAATAGCTCATTTTTGTTCGATGTGCGGGCCACAGTTTTGCAGTATGAAGATATCACAAGAAGTAAGAGAATATGCTGAAAAAGGCATGCAAGAAAAATCTGAAGAATTTATAGAAAAAGGAAGCGAAGTGTATTTGTAATGTAATAATGAAATAATGTAGCAATAAGGTAATGAAATAATTAGAAAAAAATTAACCTTCTATATTGCAACAGATGTTAAAGGATTTTTTAAAAATGATGTAACTATTGATAGAACAGATTTATAATTTCAATAATATAAATAGATTTTTTTGTATAATATTTCTCAAAAAATGCCTAATTTAGAATTGTGAAATCCAAAACAAATAATAACAAACAAGAAGTGCGCAAACTCACACCGCATGATTTGGCATTTGGTATTGGAAGACCTGCAACAATTGAAGAATTAGATTTGCTAATGGAAGATATGGAAAATGAAACATTTACAGAAGCAACAACTGTAATGAAAAGAATTTCTAAAAACCTGCAAAAGAAAAATCAAGTAAAAAGTGTTAAAGGTAAAGTATAGTAAAAGTGCTGAAAAAACAATTGAAGGAATCACGGATTTTGTTGAACAATTAAATACCAAAGGTGCCGGTGAGCGTTGGAAAGAAAGGTTTAATAGAAAAATTCATAAGTATGCTCAACCAATTTCTTATGCATTGTGTAGGCATCTTGATTTTGCTTTGAAAAAATATAGTTGTGTCTCAATAGAAAATTGGGTAATCATATTTAAGGTAAAGAATGACGTGTTTTGTGTGTATGGCATTATTCATTCTTCGTTATTAAAATAACAGGATTGCATGCAAGTAATCATCTACACATCACCAACAGCTATTGAAAATGAAATAGAAATTATTTCTCAATTATTTGATTGTGGTCTAGATTATTTATATATAAGAAAACCAGACTTAGATGATTTTTCTTTGGTTGATTTTGTAGAGCAAATTCCAGAAAAGTATTGGAAACGTTGTATCTCTACTTCCATGATAATTACTAAAGAATTTAACTTAGGTGGCTATCACTTTACGAGAGATATTGTCCAAAAAAACGAAAAATACAACGATAAAATTCTGGATTGGTTGCACTCAAATCATAAAATAAGTTCTGTCTCGGCGCATAAGCTCGAAGAAATAGAGAAATATAAAATAAAATTTAATCATGTAATTGTATCACCTTTATTTAATAGCATTTCCAAAGAAAATCATCGTTATGACTGGAATTTTGCTGAATTAAAAAATGTACTTCAAAATCTGAAATCTGAAAACATAAATCATAAAATATTTGCAGTTGGTGGCATTGATTTGGACAAGATAGAAATCGTAAAAAATCTTAACTTTGATGGTGTTGGTTTGTTAGGTGCCATTTGGTCAAATACCGATAATGCAATAGAAAAATTTAGTACAATAAAAAAACAATACGAATAAAAATGAGTGCGATAAAAAAAAGACCATACGTATTGTCGATTGCTGGCTATGATGCTTGTGCAGGCGCAGGCGTATTGGCCGATGTGAAAACATTCGAGAATATTGGTGTTTATGGCTTGGCAGTAAGTACTTGTATTACCTATCAGAATGACACAAAATTTGAAGGCGTACATTGGTTGTCTAAAAAGAAAATTAAACAACAATTGTATCCTATTTTAGATGCCTATACAATCGATTATGTGAAAATTGGATTGATTGAAAATCTAATAGTACTAGGTGATGTCATTCAGTTATTATTGTCCTACAATCCAAAAATAAAAATTATTTGGGATCCTATTTTACGAGCAAGTGCAGGATTTGATTTTCATAAAAAATTACCTAAAAAAATAAGCAAACATATTTTCTCTGCTATCGATTGGATAACACCAAATTGGAACGAAATAAGTTTATTGTCGAGTGAAAAAGATGCCATTGTCGGTGCTGAAAAATTAGCTATATTTTGTAATGTCTATCTCAAAGGCGGACACAACATCGAAACACCAGCAACAGATATGGTTTGGATAAATAAGAAGCTGGATATTTTGCATCCAAAAGAAATTACAGCATTAAGCAAACACGGAACAGGCTGCGTACTTTCATCTGCCTTAACTGCCTATTTAGCATTGGGAAATACAGCGCATAAATCGTGTGAGTTGTCAAAAGAATATACGTATCAATTTTTAATCAGCAATAATTCAAATTTAGGCTATCATAAGTAAATGCATATTTCAAGATTTCATTATTTAACGCAAGATTTGCCGAATATTTCTCACCAAGACTTGGCTGAAATCGCCTGTAAAAACGGCATAAAGTGGCTGCAATTGCGTGTAAAAAATAAATCTCTTGATGAATATTTATTTATCGCAAAAGAGGTAAAAAGAATTACGGATAAGTATAAAAGCACTTTAATCATCAATGATAATGTAGAAATTTGTAAAGAGATAAATGCTGATGGTGTACATTTAGGAAAGAATGATTTAGCACCTTTAGAAGCAAGAAAAATCTTAGGAAGTAATAAGATTATTGGAGCAACTGCAAACACAGTAATTGACATTCTGCAACATCAAAATGATGTTGCTAACTATATTGGCTTAGGTCCATATAAATTTACCAATACAAAGAAAAATTTATCGCCAGTATTGGGTGTTGAAGCTTATACAGAAATATTTAAAAATAATAATTTCCAAATTCCAATTGTCGCAATCGGTGGTATTCAATTAGCAGACATGAAAATACTAATGAATACAGGTGTTTACGGCATTGCTGTTTCTTCTGCCATCAATTTGTCATACCAAAAAGAAAAAACTATTGCTGACTTTTTGCAGCTTGTTTAACCAACAAATACATATCGCAATCGCTAAAAATTTCTTTCTTAAAACCTGCTTGTTCATAGTTAGTAATGAAGTTTTTCCAAGTGCTATCTGATGAAATATGCGGATCTCTTAATAATGAAGGCAAGACAATCACCATATCTATTTTCGCGGAGTCAACATAATGTGTAAACGGCATGTGTTTTTTCTTGTCAAAAATGGTGTTTATTTCCTTAAAATTATTCGGTAACATACCATGTACAAATGGTAAATTGGTGAAGATAGTATGAGGTTTGCTGCTGTATTTATTTTCTAAAAAATTAACTAGTTTTTTATTGCATAATGTTTGCTTGTCGCCATTAAATTGCATAAACGAAAATGATTGAATACTCGGCGTTGCAAGGAATAACAATACACCAAAAATAGTAAAGGATAGCTTGTTTGCTTTTATTTTATTAAATGGATATGCGGCAATACAGACTAAAATGATAGTGTAAAATGGCATTTGCAAATAGAGGTAATGATCGCGTGGAAACACAGCCAAACAAGACATGAGCGTAGGTGTGATAAAGCAAAATAATAAAAGCAAATAGAATTGATAGGCTTTTATTTTTTCGATAAATATGACTCTTGATTTTTTTCTAAAAAGTAAAACAACAATAGTAAACAATACGATAATAGTCAAAGCCAATTGCTTTTTCTTGCCATAAAATAAGCCAATTGGAAAAATAAATGAGCATACTTTTAGTAATTGTAACAAATAAGTTCTTACATTAAATAGCGTATTGCTGATAAAAATACCAGGTTGAGTTTTGATAACACATAAAATTGAATTGCAATCGCCAAATTGTTTTTTTGCTAAGTCTTCCCAATTTAACCAAGCATCGAAAGTAGCGCCAGTGCGCATTTTATAATTCCATGCATAATGCTGATAGAATGCGGCAACGCCACGATTATAACCAAAAAAATCATTGGAAGGAAATCGGAATATAAGATGTAAAAGTCCAATGATTAAAAGCAGAAACGAAAGAATATAAAAATCATTTTTGCTCAGAAATTGCTTGTTGACATATAAAGTAGCTAGGCTCACTAAGAGCATTATCAAAAACGAAAGATAAAATTCTGGACGTGCGTAGGCACATAATAAACAAGCTATTGTGAATGCAATACATTTATAGTAAACAGGCTTTATGTAGCTGGAAATAATTAAGCTAATCAAACATATCATTAAACAAAAATGAGACACACGCGGCCATACAGATACGTTCAAATCACTGACTAATATGCAGAATGAAATGAACAAGGCAACAATTGGTGTTAAGTGGAGACGTATTAAAAATATAAACATCAATAGGCTCATCGCTATCGATGTGATTGCAAAATTGATATAATACAATAGTATCGGCGATGTAGTAAAATAAGACAAACACTTATACCAAACGGCGTAAAGCGGTCCCCAATTTCTATTCATCTTTTCAAATAATGCTAATCCAAATTGAATGTATGCCGCTTCGTCGGCGAATTGAATATCCATGTATTGCTGCATGTGATAGTACAATTTGATGCCAGCAGCCAATAAAATAAAAATAGAAAAGGCTATTTGATATCTATTTTTTTCAATAGGTTTTTCTTGTGTTGTAGTCAATAATTGAAGTATATGTTGTTTGATGTAAAACACAAAAAGAGATTTTATTTTTTTTGTAAAATATAAATGGCACATTCATTATACACTTGTTTTTTTTCAAAACCAAAGTTTTCGTAGTGTAACAAAAATTGTTGCCAGGTACTGTCTTTTTTCAGATATGGATTTTTCAAAATATTTTCATTCACCAATACAATATCGATGTTAAATTGTTTTCTGATATGGTCGAACTGCATTCCATCTTTAAAATCATATTCTACACTGTAATCGCTATAATTGTCTGGTAGCATATAGGAAAGATTGAGAATGTCAGAAAAAATAATATGCTTGGTACTGTCATCTTTATTGAAGTGTTGTATGTATTTTTGTCCGCACATATTTCCTAAATCATGATTATCTCTAAAAAAGCGATATTCGTCTGCCTTTGGAGAAATCAAGAATAATACTATGAATACAGGCACTATAGAAAGTATTGGCAATTTTATTTTATTGGCAATTTGCGTTAAGAAAAATGCGAGTATATATATCAGCAGAAATAGGTGACATAAGATATAATGCATTCTCGGAAAAATTAAAACACTTGTCATCATGCTGGGCAATCCGATAATAGCAATTGCGATAAATTGCCATTTATAATTTTTTATACTATTCCAAATGGCAATACGAAATGGCTTATATAATATGCCACCAATGATGATGATCCAAATGAACACACAAATACCTATGAAAATTTTATGTTTGCCAATCAACCTAATTGGAAATAACAAGCTGCCTAAAACGCTAGTGATGCTTAATAAATAATTGGGAATATTGTAAGTGATATTTTTTAAAACAGCTAAAGGATACGTTTTTACGATGCAGGAAAAAGAGTCGCACAAAGGAAAAACTTTATTGGCATATACGCGCCAACCAGCCATGGCATCTACGGTTTTGTCGTGGTGCAAGAATTCATTTACTGCCACGTGTTGGCAAAAAGCGATGTACATTCTGTCCACATTTCCTCTGTAAAAAGAGGCAGGCGAACCAAATACGAGTTGAAAGAAAATCAATAATATAATTGCAATAAACACCATTATTCGTATTTGGCTAAATGCTGTTTTGTTTTTATACCAAACGAATAATGCAAGCGCATATACAGCAAAAGAAAATGGTCGAATTTCAGGTCGTGCATAAGCGGCAACAATAGAAATGGCAGCGAATAAAAACAATTTGGTGGTGCCCTCTTTTAAGAAAGAGGAAATGTATAAACCAATTAAAATGCAAATGAACACGAAATGCGAAACTCGCGGCCAAGTTTCGATATTGATTTCTGATAGGAAAAATAAACTTGATATCGTAAAGGCAACGACTAAATTGATATTATAGCGCACCAATACGACAAATAAGAGTATTGTAGCTAGTATGGCAGTCAGCTTGTAATTAAGATAGTATAATTCTATTTTTGAATCGGCGAAGTAGGAGAGTGCTTTGTACCAAATGTTATAGCTTGGTCCCCAATCTTTGTGTATCGTGTCAAATAATGCAGTGCCGTTGCGCAGATATTCGGCCTCGTCAGCAGCTAAAATATCCATCACTGCTGCTAAATTGGCTTGCCATTTATAGCCTAAGAAAAGCAAAAATAAGATGCATAAAACATAGGTACACTTATACAATACGCTTTGTTTGTCCTCGTTGATTTGGCTTTTCCATGAATGCATCTAAAAAGAAAATTTAGCTTTGAAATTGGCTTTTCTCTACGATAAAGATACACTTAATTACTTGTTTTCTTTTTTAAATATTTTTCTATCCATTAATTTATGAATAGGTCGTTCAAAGAATTTGAAAATGATGCCTGCAAAGAAATAATCCATTACCAAAAATGAAAATAATCCAATAACATCTGCGATGACTCCAGGTAAAAACTTACGCAAAATACCTGCAACGAGAAACATGCCAATTAGAATAAACAAGAATTGGAAAATATACATACTTAATGACAATGCACCGGTACGCATGAGTACTGGATGCAAGAGCAGCTTAAATTTCTCCGGAAAATTTATGATGCAGGCAAACAAGATGAAAATAAAAAATGCAACGGTAGAGTCGATTACTTGAATGCCATAAAATGGAATCACATAAATATCTTCCCTTATAGTAGTGCGTAATAATTCTCCGGTGTCTATGCTAATTAAATAAGCTCTGTAAAATGCCCAGCCATAGCACAAGACGGCTGCAAAAATAAGTGCAATAAATAGTTTTTTTGATTTTTTAAAATCATACAAGCAAAGTATAAAACCATAAAAAACGGTGTCTAATTGCATTAAAGGAATTTTTTCAAAAATGTATTCTCGGCTCAAGTCGTCGCCAGGAATGCTAAGTAAATATTGCCATGCAATAAATCGGAAAATGACCATGGCGATTGCTCCAGCCACAGAAATCTTTAACAATAATGCTCTGCCGCGAACGAAGGCGATAAATAAAAAGATGATGATGCAAAGTTGCAAGTCAAATGAAATATACCAAAGATGCGGATAGGTTGTTGGTGATTCTGGAACGTATTTATGTAATACAAAAAGATTATAAACTTCTCTAAAGTTGTACGTGTAGGTAAATAATCCAATGCCAAATTGTTTTAATTCTCTGAATGTATCTACTTGTGCAGCTTCTAACTTGAAAACCAGCATTAATACCAATGCGATGAGCAGCATAACAAAAATGTACAGATAATAGACAGGTAAAATTTTCAAGATTCTTTTTAGCACAAAGTCTTTAAATGTTTTCCAGGCGTTTATGTTTTTATCTTCAAATTTTTTAAACAAGCCAACACTGACAAAATATGCCGACAACAAAAAGAATGAATGCGTACCTGTATAACCTAATACGCTTGGAAGATTATATTTTTTAAGTCGATAATGTATCATAAAAATTAAAATGGCAGCCACACCGCGCCAGCCAGCCAAATAATACATCGGATTGCTTTTGTCTATTTTTTGATCTTCAGCCATGTGTTGGTTTTACTCGTTATAAATCGAATTTGAATGACAAACAAATGAAATTACTTTTTAAATTTAGCTAAATATTTATCTTTTTTCTTTAAAAAATAAGTTTCCATAGTATTGTAACTAAAGTGAGAAAGTAATAATATGCCTGAAATAGATAGAATCATTGAAAAGAGTTCGGCAAGGAAACGGCCTACTTTCAAACTTTCAAAAAAATAGGGAAAAATATATACAAACACTGGCAAAATAAATATGTATTGATAGACATACGAGCTATAGGTAATTCGGCTTCCAATATCAACCAAATATTTGTTTCTGAAAAAGCTAAATCTATTCTCACCTTTAAAGCAAATGTAGAAGAAAACAACGCACAATATATTGACCAAACAATCAATGTATATATATTGACCATTTCTCGTCATAAAGTCGTAGCTCGTTATGATATGCATAAAACTTTCGCCAGTTTGCTGGTGTATTATCCAGCCATTTACTGGAATGGTAAGTATGAAAATACTGAGCACAGCATAGAAAATTCTGTTCATGGTTTTATCGCTCCATTTGATATCGAAAATAGCTAAGAAGGTGCCATAAAAAAATGAATCGTACTGAAAAATAGTAGCACGATATAAGATAAATGAACGATGCATATTGTCATCAGTTAATCCACACAGCCAGTTAAATCCAATAATACGTATGATAGGAAAAATAATAATCATCGCTATCGTTAAACGTTTGATGGCTTTTTCACTCATAAAATATATCATGAATGGAACGATAATATAAAACTGCTCTTCTAAAGACAAAGACCATAAGTGTGGAAATACCATGCATTTCGCATACATCAAATCTGTAAATAAGCAATATAAATCTTTAAAATTATAAGTGAACGTCAGCAACATCCAACCAAAATATTTCAACTCATAAATGATACCTAAAATTGATTTTGCTGCCGTCGGATAGGTAAGTACGCCTACAAGAACAGTAAATAATAAATAAGCGAAGTAAACAGGGAAAATACGTAATGTTCTTTTGATATAAAATTTAAAGAAAAATGTTTTAAAGCTATCTGAACGTTGCTTGTCTATCATTAATGTGCGAGTTATTAGAAATGATGACATGATAAAAAAACTATGCATCGTAAAATAACCAATATTTGATGGTAAGTTTAGATAGGTAAAATGATGGTGGATTATTAGAATAGTAAAGCAAAATGAACCTCTGAATCCATCAAATTGTGGTAAGTATATGTTTTTTAACCTATAATCGTTATCAGCCATATTTACAAATAAATTCTAAGATTGCTAATATAGATTAAATAATTGAATGCCACTATAATCAGATATACGTAAAAAGTATTTTTAAATTATCTTTGCATCTGTTTATGCAAAAAGCCATCGTCACCGGAGCAGCCGGACATATCGGATTTCATGTCACCAAAGTACTCTTGTCTAAAAGCTATGACGTTCATTTGTTGGTTCGTAGCATCAATAGCAATATTGTTGAATTAGAAGCCTTAGGCGCTAAAGTCTATCCGTGCAACTTATTTGAAACGCAAAGTTATGCCGCTTTGATAAAAGATGCCGATGTGCTCTTTCATTTAGCGGCAGAAAACACGACGTCGATGTCCAATGCATCTCGTGTATTAGAAAATACAGATAAACTTACACAAGTAGTATTGTCTGCATGTCATGAAAATGGTGTTAAAACGGTCGTCTATACCAGCTCAGTTGTAGTAATAGGTCGTAGTCCCAATGCACATCAATTATTAACGGAAAAAGATGTTAATGCATTCCCAGAAAGCCCGTATGTATTAGGTAAAATGCAAGCCGAAAAATATGTGGTAGATTTTATACAAAAACATAATTACGATATTCGCAGAGTGTATCCATCTTGGGCTGTTGGTCCCAATGATCCAAGACTTACGCCGCCACATAAAGTGATAAAAGATTTTTTAGAAAAAGGTGCACCCGTATATTTTGATGGTGGTGTTTCCATTGCGGCGGTTGAGGAAATTGCGAAAGGCCATGTGGCAGCATATGAAAAAGGAAGTTTTGGTGAAACCTATATTTTGTCTGGCGAGAACATCACCTTCAAAAAACTGTACGAATTATTGGTGGCGAATAGTCGCCAAAAAATGCCATTATTGAAACTGCCGAAGTTTGCTATTGTATTGGCAGCATGGATTTTTACAAAACTATTTAAACTTTTTGGGAAAGAATTTCCAATCAGTCCGGAATATGCAAAAGCCGTTGCAGGCAGTTACTCTTGGTATGATTGCAATAAAGCAAAATCCTTATTAGGTTATCAAACACGACCTGTAGAAGAGATTTTAAAAAATGCAGTACATGATGCGAATCGGAAAATTCTAGGCGTACATCTATTGGGCAAAAAAACGCACTTAGCTAACTCAACGCATATAACACAATCAGACGATATTAATACTAATGCTGCCGGAACACTTTTAATTACTGGTGTTCCAGGTTGGTTGGGCAATCGCATGATTGATATTTTAATTAATGGCGATAGATTTGGACAACATCACAGCAACAGGAAAGTGCGAGTGCTCTTAGAACCACGATTTAAAGGCTTGTTGCATTTGCCTAATAACTATGAAATAGTATATGCTGATATTACGAATAAAGAGCAAGTTCATGCAGCTGTAAAAGGTGTGCATTCGGTATTTCATTTAGCAGGTGCTATTTATCCAAAAAACATTGATGTTTTATATAAAGTAAATGAAGAAGGCACAAAGCATTTAGTAGATGCGTGTATCGCAAATAAAGTACGCCGTTTTGTGTTTATGTCCACCGACTCGACATGTGGTCATGGCACAAAAGACCAAGCTATTTTTGATGAAAATACTATTGCTACGCCGTATAAAAATTATGGACAAAGCAAATACAATGCAGAAAAGTATATTCTAGAAAAAACCAAAGAAGGCAAGATTGATGGCACCTCATTGCGTGGTTTTTGGTTTTTTGGTCCATTTGCGCCAGCTCGACAGCTTACTTTCGTCAATATGTTTCATTGGCCACGACAAATTGTGTTTGGCAATGGCAAAAATTTGCGTAGCATTTCGCATACCGATAATATCATCGAGGCATTTTTTCAAGTAGAAAACAATCCAGCTACTTATGGCAGTTGGTATTGGATAGGCAACGACCAGCCTCATCCTACAGTAAATGAAATTTATGCAAGCATTGCAAAGGCATTAGGTGTGCCATATAAACCATTTTATATTCCGAAATTTTTTTGCAGATGTTTTGAAATTGCCGATACTTTTTTAGGTAAGTTTAATTACTTGCATCCAACAATACATGCCGCCGGTAAGTTTGATTATGATATTGCTGGCAATATTGATAAAGCAAAGCGCGACTTTGGATATGCGCCAAAAGTAAGCCTCGATGATGCGGCAAAAGAGTTGAAAGATATGACGAATTAAGCTGGTTTATAAAGTAATATTTTATAATGTAACAAGCTTTAATTAGTAATGTGACCTAATTTGATAGCTCATAAATTTTACACATTTTTCTTTATTGGTGTATTACAAATAGATAATATGTATCACAGCAAACAATATATTTATTTCATTTTGCAATTTGCCATCTTAGATTTACTTTTACAGCATGCAATCGCAACTTCAAATAGCTGATAAATTATTCTCTTCAAGATTATTTCTAGGAACCGGAAAGTTTGGCTCGCCGACATTGATGCACGTTGCAGTACTTTCTTCGGAAACACAATTGGTGACGATGGCTTTAAAGCGCGTGGATTTAAAAACACAATCGGATAATATCTTGACTTACTTGCGCCAAACGAAAGTACATCTATTGCCCAATACGAGTGGTGTACGTACTGCCAAAGAGGCTGTGTTTGCAGCACAAGCAGCACGAGAAGCATTGGAAACAAATTGGCTAAAATTAGAAATTCATCCAGACCCACGTTACTTATTACCAGATGCTGTGGAAACACTAAAAGCCACGGAAGAGCTTGTAAAATTAGGCTTTGTGGTTTTGCCATATATTCATGCAGATCCTGTTTTGTGTAAAAGATTAGAAGAAGTAGGTGCACCAGCAGTAATGCCATTAGCCGCACCAATAGGAAGCAATAAAGGATTGGAGACTAAAGAATTTTTACGTATCATCATCGAGCAAAGCAAAGTGCCAGTTATAGTTGATGCAGGCATTGGCGCTCCATCACATGCCGCGCATGCTATGGAATTAGGTGCAGATGCGGTTTTGGTGAATACCGCAATAGCCATTGCAGAAAATCCAGTGCAGATGGCAATCGCCTTTAAAATGGCTGTGGAGGCTGGTCGTTTGGCATATGAAGCCAAGTTGGCAAAAGTGTCAGATAGAGCCCATGCGAGCAGCCCAATATCATCATTGCTGGAAGATTGATATAAGGAGAATAATTTTCCAAAAAATTATTTTAGATTACATTTCAACTTAATTTTTTTAAAAACATTTTTCTAGATGAATACTTATTAACTACACCATTATAAGATTAGTAATTAGAATAAAAAAAAGGACAATGGAAAATCACCATTGTCCTTTTATAAATAAAATCAGTTATTATTTTTTTATAATCTTGTGCTGATGTTGATTTCCATTGTTATCGATATAAGATACAACATAAGCGCCTGCACTCATTTCTTGGAAAGAAAGTTCGATTTCGTTTAATCCTTTTTGAACAGAAATAGGCTTAATACTGATGTGTTGACCTAGTACATTTGAGATTTGTATATCTGTTGTGTGGTTTTCTGTAGCTTGTATAATAACAGTTACATTATCAGAGACAGGATTTGGAAATACAGAAACGATACCGTCTGATACTACTTCATCAACAGTAATATTTATTACATTGCTATATTCGAATGTTGCATCATTGTCTATCATTTTTAGTCTGTAATAATTATTGCCTGTGATAGGATGATTATCTTGGAAATAATAGTTCGATTGCCCATTGCTATTGCCCATTGCAACTTGTTCTCCAATGTAATACCAATTTATACCATCATTTGATTTCTCTACTTCAAAACGATTTGCATTTCTTTCAGATGCTGTTTTCCATGATAAATTATTTTTCAAATCAGCATAGACACCAGAGAAGGAAATAAGTTCAACTGGTAATGCTGCAAATGGGAATCGATTCGGATGTAAGTAAAAAGTAGAAAAACTATTTAACGTAAATGTTGCTGCGTAATCAGGACCTGTTGTTGTATTTGGATATCGTGTTATACTTGGAAAAATTAATTTTGCTGAACTATTTGTTGCCGGATAGTTTGGTGGATTTGTAAATGTGCCATTTGCACCATTGTCATATTTAGTAATGACCAATTCATTTTTATCAGCAAACTCATACGCTGTTCCTGATGCTTTTAATTTTAATGCATCGTATTCAGCTTGTGTAAAGAATAAGCTTACAATAACATCTTGCCCTGTTTTTGTGTTCGGGCTGATAGACCAATACCTAGTTAAATAAGGCTGTAGATCGCCGAAGTTTGTCAAAACAGATTTCACATTTGTAACTAATGGACTTGTTGAGTTTGCATTATAATCATAGCCTAAGCAGAGTTCAGTACTTCCCATTTCAATACTTCCACCAGTTGGATCTATTACTTTCGCCATTATTTTACCAGCATTGTCATAATACGAATACGAGTTACCATTTTTTACGGTACAAGTTTTACAATTATAATATTGAGGTGTGCTCGTCGATTGTGTCGATACGGTATTAAAATCTAAAGCTGTAGGCGCTATTGAGATAGGCGTAGCTAATGAAGTAGAACAAGCAGGTGTATTGTCAGTGTAAAACAATGTCCACTGAACTAGTGTTGTATTTCCCGTTGAAGACAAACCTGTGATATTTGTAGATGGATTTGTAGCATCATTAAAAGTGCCATCGCCAGAAACAATTGTCCAAATTCCAGAAACATCAGTAATAGGTGGTGTTGCGATTAGTTCAGCGTATGGTTGATTCGGATTCGCACAAGGTGGAATAACAGCCGCATTGGCAGATGGATTAAGCTGTGGTCGTATTGTAATACTAACTTTATCTGTCCATGCATAACACGTGGATGATTTTGTTCTTCTTTGGAAACAATACGTACCTACCGTAGTTGTATTGCCAACTATATTTATTCCGGAAAGTAATTGTGCGGCGCTAATATTATTTGATGTTGCTCCACTTATTACATTCCAATTTGCATTTGGTGTTGATGAAGTACCTGTTGTTGGATTATTGCATGCTGTACTTGTTACATACCATTGATATTCATAAGTAGGTAATACAGCAGTACAAGATAGAGCTGAATTGTTTGCGCCACCAGTAGATGCATCTGCATTTATATTAGAAATAGGATTTGTTCCATAGCAAATTTTTACATCAGTTGGTGAAGTTATAGCGCCAGCAGCCAATGTTGAATAACTTGGATGATTATATAAACTACTCGTACCATTGTTACCTGCATTCTGTCCCGTTCCACCATTAACTGCAATTGTTGCCGCATTAGAGAAGCTCACGCAAGGATTGTAAAATATTTTCACACGACCGCCGCCGCCGCCGCCGCCACTTTGACCATTAACATCACTCGTTCCGCCAGCACCACCATTGCCGCCGTTTGCGCTTAATGTTGCGCCCGCAGGAATAGAGATTGGACCAAAAGCACTAATTAAAATAGTACCACCAGCACCACCTCCGCCACCAGCACCAGCGCCGCCTCTGCCTGTTCGTGTACGCTCATCACAGCCGCCAGCAAGGTCTCCACAACACTCACCTGTTTCTGTCCAATCTCCACCATTACCACCATTGCCTCCGTTACTTCCATTTGCTGATATATTTGCACTTGTTGACATTGTAAATGTATTGCATGCTATTAATGATATAGATCCACCACCGTTACCGCCATTTGCGCCAGCAGTTCTGTTGTCTCTGCCGGTGCCACCACCACCAGCACCACCGCCGCCACTGCCTGGTAACGCAGTATAATCTGATGCGCTACCAACTGTATTGCCTCCTGAAGTTGCTCCATTACCGCCACTACCTACTGCATAGATTAGGGAACATCCAGCCTCTCTACAAGCATCTGTGCCGTTTCCTGTAGAACCATTACCTCCGTTTCCACCGCTGCCTCCATTTCCACCACCTTTTCCACCACCGCCGCCGCCGGAGCCACCAACTCTTCCACCTTCATCATCCCAATTACTACATCTTTGTTTTTTGCCTTGTCCATCATTACCCTTACTGCCACCATTTCCGCCACCAGCACCAGCGCCATTACCACCAGCACCTCCACCTATTGTTTTTAACTCACGGCAATTATCTTTATCAGAACACCATAATATGCCTCTACCATCAGTGTTGTTACCTTCAGATGACCAATAGCCGCCTTGTACACCGCCATTGCCCCCTAGTTCGCCACTATTGTTAGCATTGATAGTACCATTAATTGTAATATTTGTAGCATTAATTACTAATGGACAACCTTGAGGAACAGTAATTGTGATTCCACTGTTTAATGTAAAATTGCCATTTATAGAAATATTGCCACCTAATGTGATGTTGTTAGCTATTGTGACATTGCCAGTAAATGCAGAAGCACGAACTATAGTTACGACGTTTGAGTAAAATGTACCATTGCAACTTGTTGTTCTCACTCTGTAATAAGTTGTTGTAGTAGGGTTGATGCTACTCCATGTTTTTGTCACATCGCCTGTATTTAATCTAGCACTTTCCGTATGTCCTGAAACATTAGCCCAAGTACTGCCATCATTAGAATATTCTAATTGATTCCAGCCTAATCCACCATTCCAAGATAACGTTACAGCTCCTGTACTATTACATGCTTGATTAGAACTAAGCGTACCTGCTACTGCATCACTACAAGATATATTTACGGTTGTACTTCCTGGTCCTCCTGTTTCACGCATTTGATATTCTAAAGCTTGCGTATTGCCATCGAATGCTACATTCGTGCTTTGTGTAGTACAACATGAGCCATGCTCATTAATAAAACTGCTGCCGTTGATACGTATTCTACTCCAATCATCTGCACCAGATTGAATGGTGTAAATGCCTTTTGTAAAAGTACGTGTTAGTAGTGCTTTTAATGAGAAATTATCATTCATTGCTGTGCCACAATTTTGGCCTACACCAGTTGGAGCACCTGGAAAACTAAGATTAAGAGAAGCTGAATTTGCTGCGCTTGTACCTCCTGTATTTGTTCTTCTAAAACTTGAAATTGGAAATGAATAATCAGTCGTATTATAATAATATAAATTCCATGTGCTTGTGCCAACAGCAGTTGCATTGCCTAATGAGCCATTTGTTCCACCGGCGTCCATTTGACATTGTTGGAGTGCCGCTCTTGCACCACCAGAGCCTTCACGCATATCAAATACTAGATTTTTGTTTCCGGTTAATTCTATAGGGTCGCTTATTGTGTTTCCATTTCCACAATGCCAACACGATAAATGCCATGTGTTACCACCATCTACACTTAGTCTTCTGCTGTCGTCATTATTTTGAGTAGAGAAAACATATACGCCATTACTAAAATTTTTTGTGGTTAAATACCTTACAGCGTATCCATCATTATCCATACTTCTAGCGCAATTTCCACTTCCTGTTGTGAAACCTGGTTGACCATTTCCCCAATTGTTATCAATCAAATTTGGGTCAGAACCAGTAGTTGTAAAATGTCCCATGTAGTTGTTGTCAACAGTAGGTTCATCACCATCATACACTAATGCCTTCCAGTTTGGATAGGATTGATTAAAAGATTTATCACCAGGGATTTGACATATAGTGTTGGTAACACCAGCACCACCGCCGCCTTCTGCTTGTTGTATTACTAAATTTTTTGAGCCATTCAAATAAAGTGTTCTGGCATCATCAACAGTTGAAGAACTTTGCCAATTGGTATAAATATTCCAATCATTTGTGTAGTATGGATTTGTTGCACCATTCGAGCTTAGACGTATGCCATCATCTGAAGTGAACTTAAAACGATAAAATCCTTCTGTAAAACTTTTATTGACAGCATGCATAGTAGAAAAATTATCGCTACCTATGGCACCACCACATGCCGTACTAGTCAATGGCGTTCCCCAAGATATTCCTAGATTATCAGTTGAATTATTTGCGTATCCACCAGTGATTGTTCCTTTATATTGTGCTATATCTAAATTTGTAGCATTAAATGCATAACCATTCCAACTTGAAGTGCCGTAAGAAAATAATGGTCCTTCGTAGCAGTAGCTAAAATTGGATTGCGCACCGCCACCACCTTCATAAAATTCGAAAATAAGATATAGGTCGCCACCATTGTGTGTGTATATTGCTGAATGATCAGCACAACAGCTGCTCCACGCATTTATCTGATAGGTGAGACCACTAAAATTAGTAATTAAAGTATTACTAATTGCTAATCGTTTGCCATCGTCATTGCCGATAGTAAATTTATATATTCCGGCAGCTAAATTTGGAAGACGCATTAGATAACGAATACTAAATGAATTAGCATCTGTTGCACAAGCAGGACGGCTTGTTGCTGTATTTCCCCATACTCGATTAAAGTTTGCTGATTCTGTTACATATCCTTTGTAGGTATTGAATGATGTTCCATCATACACATATCCTGTCCACGAATTGTCGCTATAGGAAATCTGATTGCCGCCAGCTATGCATGCAAGCTGTGCTAGAGCAGTTTGAAAATTAAGCGAAGCCAAAAGTATAAATAGTAAACTTGCTATGCGTATTTTACGATTGATACATTCCTTTTTAAGAATAACGGATTGTGTGTTAGCAAAAGCATAGGCATGTAGTTTGTGGCATGAATTATTAAATAATAAACTGCCAAGCGCTTGTAAAAGTTTGTGCATGTAATTAGAGTTTAAGAAGTAATTGTTTACGTTTACGAGCGCCAAATGTAGCAGATTATATTTCTATTCAATATGATAGATATCATTAAAAATTACGATTTAACATACAGCTAATATTCTATCAGCGATAAATTGTTGAATAATTGATTATTGTCAATAAATAACTGAAAATCAAAATATTATATTTTTTATTAAGTGTGTGATCTTTTAAGAATGTAGAATTTATTTGTAGTTTTTTTTATTTCAGTAAGCGATACTTTTTTTGATGGAAAGTTTGTTTTATAAATAATTCGATGAGTTTTTTTATTGATTATCTAAAAATCTTAGCTTACCTTGTAGCATTATTTTGGTGCGTTATTTTGCAATACTATTTTGTGTTTTGCTGTCCAATATTGCTTATGCGCAAATTGGCGGAAAGAATGTGTATGACTTTTTGCAATTTCCGACGTCTTCGCGCATGGAGGCGCTCGGTGGTGGCGTGCAAAGTATAAAATATGCTAAAGACGCCGATTTAAGTATGGCGATTTCAAATCCGTGTTTCATCGATAGTTCTTTTCATAAACAACTGGCTTTTACAAATGCATTTTATACAGATAAAACAAATATCGGCAACATCGCATTTGCCTATTATCATCCTAAAATAAAATCAGCGATAGCATATACGTTTCAGTTTGCCTCTTATGGCAAATTTGATGGTCGAGATATTGCTGGTAATTCTACAGGTACATTTCGTGCCGCAGATTTTAATTTGCAAGTAGGTATTGGAAGAAGCATACGTCGTTTTTATTATGGTGTAAATATAAAATTTATCGCATCACACGCCGAAAGTTATACATCATTAGGCTTTGCTACTGATGTTGCTATTGGCTATCATCATCCAAAAAGTAATTGGACATTTGCTGCCATTGTGCGCAACGCTGGTGTGGAAATGAAACCTTATATCAAAGAAAGTGGAAGGCAAAAATTACCTATACAATTAGATATTTCTTTTTCTAAACGATTTAAGAAATTGCCATTAACACTATCTGTCACTGCGCATAACTTACAAACGTGGAATTTGAAATTTCCTGAAGAAGAGCAAACCACATTATTTGGAACAACAAAGAAAAAAAGTAAAGGCGCAGAAGTGGTTGATAATATCTTTAGACATCTAAGCTTTGGTGCGGAAGTGCAAGCAGGAAAGCCTGTGCGTTTGCGTTTAGGTTATAATCATTTGCGAAGACAAGAATTAGGCGTAGGCAGGAAAAAAGGATTTGCAGGAATTTCAGCTGGCTTTGGTGTAAACATTAAACAATTTGCATTCGACTATGCCTATGCGCAATATCACCGAACCGGCAGCGACCACCAATTGTCTTTTAGAATAAAATTAGACGAATTTGGCAAGAAAGCGAAGTAGAAGTGAAGTGAAAAAAATACGTTTTTAAAACAATGAGCAATAAAATAAATATCGCCATCGACGGATATTCTGCATGTGGAAAATCTTCCACAGCAAAACGCGTTGCACAACGTTTGGCATTCTTATACATAGATTCAGGTGCCATGTATAGAGCGGTAACACTTTATTTCCAACAGCATTTAATCGATTTAGATAATACCTTAGCCATTGAACAAGCCTTGCCAAAAATCACTATCAATTTCAAAAAAGTCGGTGATGTACATCATACTTTTTTGAACGATGTTGATGTAGAAAATGAAATCAGACAACCACGCGTGGCAGCACTTGTTTCTGAAGTGGCAGCGATGAGCAATGTACGCAAAAAGCTGGTTGAGCAACAGCAACAAATGGCACATCAAAAAGGTGTGGTCATGGAAGGCCGTGATATTGGCAGCGTGGTGATGCCTGATGCAGAATTGAAATTTTTTATGACAGCAGATGTCGATGTGCGAACGAAACGCCGACAAGATGAGCTACTCAAAAAATCTGGAAAATTATTTTCATTAGAAGAACTCAAAGCCAACTTATTACATCGCGACAAAATAGATTCTACTCGCGAGGATTCGCCATTGACAAAAGTTGCAGATGCTATAGAAATTGACACAACGCATCTTACTTTAGAAAAACAAGTTGATTTAATAGTAGAGAAAGCGTTGGCGTGTATGAATGCTTAACTTAAGATATTTTTTTTGCAGATTCAAGTGTAATCATTTTTTCCTACTTATTCTTAATTGTAATAATTTTTTAAACTCAAAAAATATGTTGTAATTTTAATTACAATGGAATCATCGATAAAGGAAATAAAAATAGACAGCACATCAGACGATGCGAAAACAAAAATCATTCGCAAAGAAGTGCAGCAAGCCAGCAAAGAAATAAGATTAAAATATCCGATTTTACAACACCAAAATACAATTGGATTTTTCTTGTTTGCATTTTCAATAGCTATGATATTATTGACGGCTTATTTATATCTAAGCAATGCAATAGGTTTTGTAATTACTACAATTTCCGTTGCTTTTTGGACATCGATATTGCATGAGCTAGAGCATGATTTAATACACTTCATGTATTTTAAGAAGAATAAATTTATACAAGATTTGATGATGCTCGGAGTTTGGGTTTTTAGGCCAATGACGATAAATCCATGGCTAAGAAGAGAAATACATTTTCACCATCATCGTGTCTCTGGCACACGCACGGATATTGAAGAGCGCGGCGTTACTAATGGCGAGCCTTGGTCGTTTAAACGTTTTATCACCACTGCCGATATTTTTTTAGGAGGTGTTTTGCGCGGAAATGTCATTAGAAAAGATATTATCGACGCTGTCAAAAAAGGTGAGTTGCCCAAAGCTCAAGCGCTTGAATTTAAAAAGGTAAAGCTTTATGGTATGCTGCCATTTACACTTTTATTGTATGCTATCTGGTATGTTTTTTTAGCACATTATACTATTCATTTTATTACACAATTGATGGACATTTCCTATCAATCACCAGCATGGTTACAATCGCAATTTACTTGGATAAATCCTTTGGTGGCGATATTAATTTTTCCAAATTTATTCAGAATGTTTTCACTTCACTTTATTACATCAAACATGCATTACTATGGCGATGTGGAATGTGGCAATGTGATGCAGCAAACGCAAGTGTTGAATAAATGGTATTTTATTCCATTTCAACTATTTTGTTTTAATTTTGGAAGTACACATGCGATTCATCATTTTGTAGTGAATGAAACTTTTTATGTGCGCCAATTAACAGCAACTACGGCACACAAGGTAATGCGAGAGCAAGGCGTTCGATTCAATGATATCGCCGCTTTTAGACGTGATAATCGTTTTTACGAAAAACAATTACATCCAGCCTAGCTAGAAAATATTAGGCAATAGTCTTGTTGTTTTTTTCTAAAGAATCTATGAATTCTTTTTTCTTGCGTTTAGAAATTTCCACTTTGCTACCATCAGTCATGATAGCCAAATTGTCGCCAT
>WBZL01001045.1_pt1 | contig 30038 bp, 28 predicted proteins | sample 5204291 | NCBI WGS metagenome assembly WBZL01 (sample SAMN12344345, study PRJNA552823) | activated sludge metagenome | biome: Activated sludge suspended growth; feature: Nitrification reactor; material: Wastewater; isolation source: activated sludge from nitrification reactor of wastewater...
CACGAATGAGCTTGCTGGCACGCATCAACGTTGGATGCAAAAACAAAATTTTTTAGACGCCGTTGAAAAGATAGAGCTGTCGCCAACAGTCAAGCATATCAATGAAATTGCACAAAAACAAGCAGCCCTTTTTCAGAGCGTAGGCGACAATAACAAGCTCGGTTTTTTCATTTCCGATTTTCAAAAAAATATGCTTTCCAAAGTTGATGATACAACATTTACACAGCATTTTTTACAAATAAATGGCAATCCAGAAAAGAATATATTTGTCGATTCGTGTTGGTTTGAACAGCCTGTGTTTACAGTGAATTCGACCAATAAATTGATGGTGCGTGTTAAAAATGCAGGCAACACAACAGCAGATAAAATTCGAATTTCTGTAAAAATCAACGATGCTGTGAAATCTATCGATGACATTAGTATTCCTGCCGAAAATTATATCATTGATTCTTTTAGTTTTTCTATTACACAAGCAGCTTGGCAACGTGGCGAAATTTCCTTTAACGATTATCCAATTACATTCGACGATAAATTTTACTTCGCTTTTAATGTGCTGTCACAAGAAAAAGTATTGTCTATTGAAGAAAAAGATACACCAAACAATATTGCATCAGTATTTGCTAATGATGCACATTTCATTTTTGATAAAACAGATGCTGGTCAAATAGATTATTCCGCTTTTAAAAATTATGCTTTAATTATTTTAAATCAATTACATGAAATAAGTTCTGGTTTAGCAGCATCTTTAAAAGAATATTTAGACAATGGTGGCAATATTTACATCATACCAAATCCAATAGTTTCTGTACAAGCTTATAACACATTTTTAAGCACTAATAATGCAGGAACTTATGGCGAATTGCAAACAAAATCAGGAGAAGTTACGAAGATAAACCTACAAGAAGATGTTTTTAAAAATGTCTTTAGCATTTTACCTAAAAATGTAGAAACACCAAAAATCAATAAATATTATCCAATCCTTTCTACTACAAAGTCTGTTGCGCGCGAGTTGTTATCTACCAACTTAGGTTCACCATTAGTAGCAAAATTCGATGCTGGCAATGGCTTTATCTATTTACAAGCAACGCCGTTAAACAATACATTTTCCAACTTGCAATCGATGGCACTTTTTGCACCGATGGTTTATAATATTGCAGTATTTAAGAAAAACAAACAAGCATTGTATTATAACATTGGAAAAGATAATCTAATTGAACTGAAAAATGAAAATGCTTCCAATGAAAGAGTTTTCACGTTAAGCAATGGAAAATATGAGTTTATTCCAGAAAATCGCACGATTGGCAACACGGTTTTGTTGCGTGTAAATACGAACTTGCCATCTGATGCTCATTATAGTGTTAATGCCGATGGAAAAACAGTTGCCATGGCTGCATTTAACTTTGACAGAACAGAATCTGATATCAAATTTGCAGATAAATCGGAATTGCAAGCGCTGTATAAAAACAAAAATCAAATAATCTTAGATAATACGCGCACTAATTTAGCGGCAGCAGTAAAACATCTAAAAGATGGCATATTATTATGGAAACTTTGCGTAATTTTGTCGCTGTTATTTTTGTTAATTGAAATATTGCTGATAAGATTTTGGAAATGACCCAATACCTACTAAAAAATATAAGTGTCTTAGATACTACTTCCGAATTTCATGGAAAAAAAATAAATGTTTTAATAGAAAACAATAAAGCTCATTTTAATGTAGATGCATCGACGGCAACAAATGCTACAGTTGTAGAATTTGACAATTGCTTTTTATCAGCAGGATTTTGCGATATTTATACCACGACCAACGATCCTGGATTTGAAAGTCGTGAAGATATTTCGTCTATTGCGAATGCTGCCATTGCTGGCGGTTTTACAACTATCTGTGCTACTGCAAATAATCACCCGATTACACAAACAAAAGCACAAGTAGAATACATCATCAACCAATCCAAACAAACACCAATCAGTATTTTGCCGATTGGCGCAGTAACAGAAAATTTTGATGGAAAAACGCCGACAGAAATGTTAGACATGCATCATGCAGGCGCCATTGCCTTTGCTGATGTGCCTCATAGTATTAAAGACAGCGGTGTGCTATTGCGTGCATTACAATATGCACAAGCTTTCGACGGCTTGATTATAGAAATGCCATTTGATAAAACTTTAGTAGGCGAAGGACAAGTGAATGAAAGTGAAATTTCTGTACGTATGGGCATGAAAGGAATCACGAATTTATCGGAATATGCCATCGTACAACGCGATATAGAATTGTTGAAATATGCCAATGCTAAAATTCACTTCACAGGCATTTCTACTAAAGAAAGTGTGGCCTTGATTCGCAAAGCAAAAGCCGAAAACCTCAATGTTACTTGCTCTGTTTTCGTGCATCACTTACTTGCCGATGAATCAGCAGTAAAAAACTTTGACGCTAACTATAAAGTATTTCCACCATTACGTTCAACTACAGACCAACAAGCATTGATTGACGGCATTAAAGATGGCACGATTGATTGTATTTCAACTCAACATACACCATTGACTGTTGACGAGAAAAATGTCGAATTTGAAATAGCAGATTTCGGCATTATTGGTTTAGAAAGCGCATTTGGACTGTTGAATAAAAGATTAGAAAATGAAATTGCTAAAGATAAATTAGTGACTTTGCTTTCCACAAATCCAAGAAATATTATCCAACAAAATGCAACGTCAGATTTTGTTATTCTCAATTTTGAAAAAGAATATACTTTTACGACGAAGCATATAAAGTCAAAATCAAACAACACACCATTTATTGGTCAAACGCTGAAAGGAAAAGTGGAAGCTGTTTTTTCTAAAGGAAAATTTATTATTAATCAATAGCATTATGGAAGCACAATCGAACAATCCAAGAGGTGTATTGAGTGGTTTTATGATTGCTATTGTGTCGGCATTGTTTTCCACCATTTTTTTTACAGCATTCACCACTTTAGCATATGTCAAAAAAATGCCATTTGGCCAAGCACAAGCAGTATTTATTCAAATACTCGCAATTGTGATGGCGGTTTTTTTGTCACAATTTCTATCTCGAAAAATACAAGGTAATAAATTATCAATGATGCAAGGTTTGCTAATTGGTTGGCTGACTAGCTTGATGTTGGCCATGTTTGTTGCGAGTTATTATACCATTTTTTCAAAAATAACAGGTCAAAATATCATGCAAAAAGGCGCTTTTGCCATGTTGTTATTATTATATAATGGTCTAGGCTTAGTGTGGTCAATTATTATTGGTGTTTTTCTTAGAAAAGAATAAACGGCAATTTGCTTACTCAAAAGATTACGATTACATTTGTACATAAAGTAAAATTAATTATTTGAATATTTCCGTTGTCATACCATTGTTTAACGAAGACGAGTCGTTGCCAGAATTATTTTCATGGATTGAAAAAGTGATGCTGGAAAATAATTATTCGTATGAAATCATCGCCGTTGATGATGGCAGTAAAGACAAGTCATGGCAAGTTATTACAACACATGCACAAAAAAATCCTGCCATCAAAGGCATACGATTTCAGCGCAACTATGGTAAGTCAGCAGCCTTGCAAGTAGGCTTCGAGGCGGCACAAGGCGACGTGGTCATTACGATGGATGCCGATTTACAAGATTCACCTGACGAAATTCCGGAATTATATAAGATGATAAGTGTCGATGCTTACCATCTTGTGTCAGGCTGGAAAAAGAAACGATATGATCCATTGACCAAAACAATACCAACAAAATTATTTAATGCAGCTACGCGATATGTTTCAGGTATTCATAATTTACACGATTTTAATTGTGGTCTAAAAGCCTATCAAAATAAAGTAGTAAAAAACATTGAAGTATATGGCGAAATGCACAGATATATTCCAGTGATTGCAAAATGGGCTGGCTTCGATAAAATCACAGAAAAAGCAGTACAGCACCAAGAGCGGAAATATGGCGTTACAAAATTTGGAATAGAGCGCTTTGTAAATGGCTTGCTCGATTTGATGAGCATTACTTTTGTCGGAAAGTATGGCAAGCGTCCAATGCATTTATTTGGCACATTAGGCGTTTTATCTTTTTTCTTTGGTGTGCTAATTCTCGTCTATCTAACGGTATTAAAATTAATTTTCAGCAGTGAAGTTTCTCTCACTAATCGACCTTCGTTTTATTTAGCAATGCTTACTGTTATTGTAGGAACGCAGTTGTTTGTAGCAGGATTTTTAGGCGAACTTATTGCACGCAATGGCATTGAGCGCAACACCTATTCCATAGGCGAAAAAATCAATTTATAAGCAACGATTAGGGCAAACTCAATTCACTATATATTGGATAGTGATCAGAAATTTTATTATTTATAATTTCAAACTTCTGCACATTGATTGTTTGGGAACAGAAAATATAATCGATACGCAGAAATGGAATATTGCCATTATAGGTATGTCCAATACCAAATCCATAATCTATAAATGCGTCTTTCAGATTTTTAGAAACGGTATTTATTACATAAGAATTGGGCAAGTCGTTAAAATCGCCACAAACCACTAAAGGCATTTTCTGATTGTCGATAAATGTTCTTAGTTCATCAGCTTGATGCACGCGACGCTCAAATCCTCTTTTTAATTTTCTGAAAATGTTCTTAGCACCGTGTTCATCTAAGTTTTGCGTTTCTTTAAAATCGGCAATCGTTTCATATTCTTTCTCTCCAAAATAAATCGATTGCAAATGCACATTAATAAAGCGTATCACCTTGTTGTTAATCGTGATGTCAGCATATAAACCTTTGAAAGGTTTTTTGCCATAGCCTGTTTTAAAAGATTGTTTCATAATCGTGCCATGCTCTGCAATTGGCGTCTTTGAAAAGATGGCAATTCCCCATTCATCACTATTGCGCAATACGACTTCTCTGGTGAAATAATAGTATGGATAACCTATGTCATGCAGCTGTTTGATGGTGTTGAATTCCTTACTGGTGTCATTATAAAATTCTTGAAAGCAAATGACATCAGCATCTTTTTCTTTCAATGTTTTAAAAATAATTTCTTTCGATTTTTCATTTTCACTCCAATTGTATAAATCAAAATCGCGAACATTATATGATAATACTTTAATAGCTTGATTTGAAATATTTTCTATTTTCGGTTGGCCAATATTGCTGGCAAATAGTCTAAAAATCTGAGGCAAACAAGCTGCAATCGCCAAAATTGAAACAATAGCGAAATGTCTTTTTCTGAGTATCCATACGACAACAAAAATGCTATTAATGATTAATAATAAAGGCAATAACATGCCAGCAAAAGCGAGAAACCATAATTTTTCCGGACTGAAATAAGATGCGGATAGACTAATAAATAGTAGAACAACAAATACAATATTTACTGTTCTGGAAGTGAAAGACAAAAGCCACTTTAGGTATTTCATTTTCCAAATTAAATTAAATAATCAGTAAAAACATAGCATTTAATATTAATCTTCCTGACTTATTTTAAACAAAAAATCTTTCTCTTCTTTGGATAAGCTATCATAACTCGAGCGATTGATTTTGTCCAAAATAGCATCTAAGCGTTCTTGCTTGCTTAATGTATCTTTTTGTTGTGTTGTATTATTGGTTTTTGTCTGATTTTCTGCTGCCGTGTAGGCATATTGTTTCTCTTTTTTGTACGTTACTTTTAATGTATTTTTTTTCTTAAATAAATTGGAAAAAAAATCGACAACAGCATAAAATGGCCTACCTAAATCAGTGCCATTTTGCAGTAATTTTATATACAAAAAACCAAATAGCGCACCGCCAAGATGTGCGATGTGACCACCTGCATTTCCATTTTGTATGTTAATTAAATCGAGTAGTACATATACGAATGCAATCCATTTTATCTTCACAGGTCCAAAAAACAATAAACCTAATTCGTAATTAGGTGCAATCGTTGCTGCGGCAAGCACCATCGCCAACACAGCAGCTGATGCACCAAAGTTGTACGTGCTGTCTAGGACTGCATTAAATGCTGGAAAAATATTATAAGCCACTACATAAAGCAGGCCACCTGCCATGCCACCGAAGATATATAATGGCAATATTTTTGCTCTGCCTACGAGGTCTTGCACAATTTGTCCAAACCAATATAAGCCTAGCATATTAAACAAAATATGCAAGAAACTTTGATGCACAAACATATACGTAAAAATTCCCCAAGGATGGAAGGCTATATTTTTAATGGAAGCAAATAGTGAAAAGAAACGCACTAAATCGATAGGTGCGTTTTTTGCCATTAACATAAATGGTAAGCTAATAAGATTGACAATAATAAATACGGCACAATTAATCAAAATTAATTTGATGATGTCTGAGCCATATTGATATTGCCATTTTATGTCTTGCCAAATAGTCATATCTAATAGAACGTAGTTTTATTTGTTTTGTTCCAAAAAACAACTAATAAAAATCCGAAAATAGCACCACCAATATGTGCTGTATGTGCGATGTTGCCGATGCCAGTTTGTGCAAACATGATATCAAATACAATGATGACGATTGGAATCATATACTTCGCTTTTATAGGCACAGGCACAAACATAAACATTAAAGGTGCATTTGGAAATAGATAGCCGAATGCTGCCAACAAACCATAAATAGCACCGCTAGCACCCACTAAGCTTGCGTAATAAATTTGTGATAGACTTTTAATTGCAGATTCGTTCAATGTGGCTGGCAACGATGTTTCATTCGTAAAAAAGATATCGCCAATGTAGTAATAGGCCATACCTGCATTAATTGCCAAATAGAAAGCAATTGCGCCAAGTCCAGAAAATAAATATAAAAAGGCAAATCGTTTGCTGCCTAATACTCGATCGCTTTCCAGCACAGCACCAAAACTATAAAGTGCATACATGTTGAATAAAATATGGAAGATGCCGCCATGCGTAAACATGTGCGTCACCAATTGCCAAGGTTTAAATGCTGGATTTGTCGGATAATGCATCGCTAATATATCTGTCAAATCAGGATATAGAAAACAGGCTACGAATACTAAAATATTTAGTAAGATAAGGTTTTTTACTACAGGTGTTAAGTTGTTCATTATTTTGTTTTATCATGCTTCGATACGCTTGTTTTTTTGTCTTTGTCAATGCGTGTCATTAATAAATATTCTTTTGTCGAAGTAATAAATGTAAATCTAATTTCCAAATTTTCTCTCAATTTCATCAAAACTATATTGCACAAAAGTAGCCATGCCTACTGGATTAATCATTGGCTGCTCACAGGCAAATAATTCGTCAATCAACTGCTGCATTGTGTTTTTATCGAGTGACTTTCCTGATTTTATTGCTGTTTGATAAGCTAAGGATTTTGCCACATTTTTCCTTTTGTCAAATTCTTCTGTCTTGGCGCCATTCTTATAATCATCTAACAATTTTTCTATCAAATGAGTTTCATTTTCGTCACGCAAATCGGAAGGCATGCCGTGAACGACAAATGTAGTGCCTCCAAAAAATTCGATATCAAAACCTAAGAGTTTCAAGTCGGACAGCATCTCTTTTAATAACTCAGCATCACTGTTGTTGAATTCTAAAGATTTAGGAAATAAAGTTTGCTGTGTAGAGGAAGGCTGTGAAGCAAAATTGCGCAAATATTTTTCAAATAAAATGCGCTGATGTGCTTTATGCTGATCGATTAAAATCAAACCACTTTTTATTTGTGTCAATATATATCGCTCGTGTAGTTGTATCGGCTCGAAGCGTTCGTTTTTAAAAGGATTGGTTGAAATGTCATTTTCATTTTCCAACGCCAACAAATCCATTTTGCTTTTAATAGTTAGCGTTTTTTCTTCCGTTTGTTCGTCGATGTCGTATAACTTTTTCCAATCATCGAAATTAGTACCTGTCGAAACAGACTTTTGTTGAGTAAGTGGAATGTCTTTGTCAAATGGTGAATGATAAGAACCTCTTACATTAGAGTCGGAATTTAATTTCGATTGCACTACTTTAAAAGGCTGCTCGTTATAAACTCTTTCATCTACCAATAAATTGAAAGTAGCTTCGTGTTCAAAGTCAATTGTTGGCATTACGCTGTACTGCGACAAGCCATGTTTTGCCGCCGCATTGAGTAAGAGATAAATGGCTTTCTCATCTTCAAACTTTATTTCCTGTTTTGTTGGATGCACATTAATGTCAATGGCGCTAGGTTCTATGTCAATAAACAAACAATAAAATGGAAAATTTTTATCTGCTATCATGCCATCATATGCCTTGCTAATAGCATGATTCAAAAAATTATTTTTAATGAATCGGTTATTGACAAAGAAAAATTGTTCGCCTCGAGTTTTTTTGCTCAGCTCAGGTTTGCCAATAAAACCGCGCACGCTGACATAGTCAGTGATTTCTTCAATAGGCACTAATTTCTCGTTGTAATTTTTGCCAAACACATTGACAATACGTTGTCTGATATTGCTCGACTTTAAATGATAGATTTCACTACCATTATGATGCAATGAAAAAAATACAGATGGATTTGCTAAGGCAACATGAATAAATTCATCAAGGATATGCTTGGTTTCTATCTGATTTGATTTCAGAAAATTACGACGTGCCGGCACATTATAAAATAAATGTCTTACCGAAATGGAAGTGCCAGCATTAGTAGCAACGGGCTCTTGCTGTATTACTTTTGAGCCTTCGACAATCAGCAAGGTGCCGACCTCCTGCTCGTGTAATTTGGTTTTCATTTCCACTTGCGCAACAGCGGCAATACTTGCCATGGCTTCTCCACGGAAGCCAAAGGTATAAAGCGAAAATAAATCATCTATTTTTTTTATTTTTGATGTAGCATGTCGCTCAAAACACATACGAGCATCGGTCTCACTCATGCCGCAGCCATCATCAACAACTTGTATTAATGCTCTGCCAGCATCTTTTATAATTAGCTGTATATTTTTAGCGCCAGCGTCTATGCTGTTTTCCAATAATTCTTTCACCACAGACGCTGGTCGTTGTATGACTTCGCCAGCAGCAATCTGGTTGGCTATATTGTCTGGTAATAGTTTTATGATGTCTGACATAATACAAGCACAAAATACAAAATACTACTCGTTACAACGTGTTAAATGCTATTATTTTGATGCATTAAATTAGTATAAAATCTTATTTCCACTTTCGTTTAAAGATTATAACACCTAAAAGACTTTATTTTTAGTATGTTTGACAAATTAGGTCTGATTTTTGTTGTAGGTCTGATTTTTGAATTGGAAATTATAAGATGAAAAATAAAACATTTACAATATTCTTGTTGACTATATGTTGTATGTTATTTGCTGCAAACACAAAAGCCTCTGCACCACCCTATCTTAAGGATACGAGTGCCGTTTGGGTTGATTCTATTTTGCAGTCGATGTCATTAGATGAGAAAATTGGTCAGTTATTTATGGTAGCAGCTTATTCTAATAAAGACGAAGCTAGCTATAAAACCATAGATAAATATATCAAAGAATACAAAGTTGGTGGTTTGATTTTTTTTCAAGGAACGCCACAAAAACAAGCAGAACTCACAAACAGATATCAAGCGCAAAGTAAAATTCCGTTATGGATAGGTTTTGATGGTGAATGGGGTTTGGGCATGCGTTTAGATAACACGATTTCTTATCCAAGGCAGTTGACACTTGGTGCTATCGACAATCCAGATTTGATATATGAAATGGGCGCTGAGATTGCACGACAAATGAAACGTATTGGTATTCATATCAATTTTGCTCCTGATATAGATGTGAATAGCAATCCAAACAATCCAGTGATAAACGATAGAGCATTTGGCGATAATAAATTTGGTGTCACACGTAAAGGATTAGCCTATATGTTTGGTTTGCAGGACAATAAAATTTTAGCAAGTGGCAAGCATTTTCCGGGTCATGGTGATACAGATGTCGATTCCCATAAAGACTTGCCCATACTAAAACACAGCTTAGAGCGATTAGAATCAGTCGAGCTATATCCATTCAAACAATTCATTCGTTATGGTATTGGCAGCATTATGGTGTCGCATTTGAATGTGCTGGCTTTAGATGCAGCGCCTAATTTTCCAGCCACCTTGTCACCTAAAATCATACAACAAAAACTAATCGATTCTATGAAATACAATGGATTGATTTTTACAGATGCTATGAATATGAAAGGCGTAGCTAAATTTTATCCATCAGGAGTGGCTGAAGTAATGGCAATAATGGCAGGTAATGACGTGATGCTGTTTCCAGAAGATGTGGACAAAGCTATTGAAGGCGTGCGCTGTGCAGTCTTGCAAGATTCTATTATTAGCGAAGAAACTATCAATAGAAAAGTGCGTAAGATTTTAGCTGCGAAATATTGGTTAGGCTTACAAACCTATCAGCCTATACAACTAGAAGGCATTGATGCGGATATCAATAATGATGCAGCGAAATATCTGAAATTTAAATTGGTAGAACATGCAATAACAGTAGTAAAAGATTCTGCACGATTAATACCAGTCGTAAATCTTCAAAAGCGAATAGCGAATGTTAGCATTGGCAGTAGCAAACCTTCCGTGTTTTCTACCACCTTAGATAAATATACTGCGATTGATCATTTTTATTTACCAAAGGAAACAACAGAAACTACATTTAATGATGTGTTGTCTAAATTGAAAGATTATCATTTGGTAATAATTGATATTCAAGATATGAGCCGTTTTGCTGCAAAAAATTTTGGTGTAACAGATAATTCACGTTTGTTTTTAAATAAGCTCAACAAACAAAATCAAACCATACTTACTGTTTTAGGTTCGCCATACAGCTTGAAATATTTCCAAGATTTCAACACAATAATTGTAGGCTATAATGAAGAAGAAGAAGCCGAATCTATTTGTGCACAAATCATATTTGGCGCACGGGCTGCTGAAGGTACCTTGCCAGTTACAGTTGGTAATTTCAAATATGGCGATGGTGAATGCACACAATCAAATATGCGCTTGAAATATGGCATTCCTTTAGAAGTAAATATGAATGTCCAAAAATTGCAAAAAGCAGATGCCATTATTTATAAAGCAATAGACGATAAAATTTTTCCTGGCGCTCAGTTATTGGTCGCAAAAGATGGTAATGTGATATACGAAAAAGCCTATGGTTTTCATACTTATGACAATACCATTGCAACAAAAATAACAGACTTATTTGATATCGCGTCCCTGACTAAAGTTACAGCTACTGTGCCTATGATTATGAAGATGCAAGAACAAGGCAAAATCAACATCAATAAAAAATTAGGCGACTACTTTCACTATCCTGATGGTGTAAATAAAAAAGATATCAATATCAAAGAAATGCTTTGTCATCAAGCGGGTTTGCAAGCATGGATTCCATTTTATAAAAACACATTAGATTCTTTAGGAAATCCAGATACTTTGTGGTATTCAAAAGTGCAAGACTCCATTTTCTCAGTAAAAATTGTTGATAGTTTATTTTTGAAAAAATCATTTCAAGATTCTGTTTGGAATATGATATATCACAGCGCATTATCGCCAGTGAAAGAATATAAATACAGCGATTTAGGCTACTATTTGTTGCAGCAAATTATTGAAAAAACATATAAGGATTCATTGCAAAATATTGTCAAGAGATATTTATTTGCGCCTTTAGGTATGAATTATACGCAGTACAATCCGCGATGGAATGCTTATGATTTGAATAAAATCATGCCGACGGAAATTGAGAATAATTTCCGTAAATCTTTATTGTTAGGAACCGTTCACGATCAAGGTGCGGCGCTGCTTGGTGGCGTTGCTGGTCATGCCGGTGTTTTTTCTAATGCCAACGATTTAGCCAAATATTTTCAGCTTTTGCTAAATGAAGGTACGTACGGCGCTAATCGATATTATGAAGCTGCAACGATTAATAAATTCACTACAAAACAATATCCAAATAACAGAAGAGCAATAGGCTTTGATAAGCCGACACCTAAAGGGCATGACGGCCCAACTTGCGATGCAGCATCGCCAGAATCGTTTGGACATACAGGCTTTACAGGCACGATAGCTTGGGCCGACCCAACAAATAATCTCATTTATATATTCTTATGTAATCGAGTGTATCCAAATGCAGCGGTCAATAATTTAGCAAAACAAAATATTCGACCTAAGATACAACAAGCTGTTTATGATGCTATTGAAAAATAAGATGTTGTATTTATGACTTGAATTTAGTTATGTGTTGATTTATATCTTTATTTTTATTAATTTGTACATAAATTACCACTTACTCATTAGAATTACCACTTACGCAGTGTATGTTTGAAATGAGCGTTAAGTGTCTAATTTGAAATGAAATGCAGAACTAATGAATAACGTTTATAACGAACTAACAGAATTGTTTACCAAAATAGACAAAGCATTGTCTATTAAAGATATTGATGAAATAGCTTCACTCGATAAGTTAAAAGAAATATGCGATTCCTCAAACGAAATGTCTTCTATTTTTGAGATGGATAGCATGTCCTATTCAATGGTTTATTCTAATAAGGCAGCATTTGAATATTTAGGCATTACGGAAGATACGATACAAAAGATGGGTTTTAAATACATCATTAGTATAATTCATCCTGATAATATTTCATCAATGTATAACATGATTAAATTTTATGCCAATAAAGAAAATAAAAATCTTTGTTATACAGGCGTGTTTTTTATTAAAGTAAAAAATGGTTGGGAATGGACATACTCTTGCATGAAACCAGCAATATACAATGCTGATGGCACTGTGAAGTACTTACTGTCAACTGGTTGTAGCATAGATAATTTATTAAAATCACATAAAAACTACAAGAATTTACAAAACAATTTATCCTTCTTTGAGGCACATGCCGCAAAATATCTTTCGCTCACAAGCAGAGAAAAAGAAGTATTGCATTTAATTGCAGAAGAACATACTTCTAAAGAAATTGCTGGAATGCTTCATATAAGTCCATATACAGTAGATACGTATAGAAAAACACTGATTGAGAAACTACAGGTAAAAAGCTCCATAGGTTTAGCTCGATATGGTGTTTTGTTTAGCTTAAAATAAGCTCGTTTATAGCGTTTTATGCCACCTATTTAGGCTCAATTCCATGTTTTTTTGTTAAATACTCCTAAATTTAGGTAGTTTTGTTGATGTATGTCAAGAAAAATACACTAAATGATAGGATTGTGCTGTAAGAAAATAATGTAGAACTTTACATCATCACTGAAACCATAAACTATGAAATGCATTTTATTTCATTGCAGCGCCTTCTACTCCAAAAACTAGAAGGCGCTGTCTTTTATATGTTTTTATAGTTGAATAATTTTAGTCAGAAAGTTGATGTTATATTGAAAATTTATTACACTTCGTAATTAAAATTTACTTCACAGCCTTCAGAGCAATTTTTGCAGATGTCAATTTCTTTTCGACCTTTTACTAATTGTGTTCTGAAGTTTTTATACAAATCATTATTCCAAATTTGTGAAAACGAATGCGTTTGCAAATTGCCTAATTGATGTTGTGCATCTTTGTCAAAACAACAAGGCACTACTTTTCCGTCCCAAGTAATGACACAGCTATGCCACAATTTCCAGCAAGAATTTTCTAAGTTATTTTTAATAGAATATGTGCCATCATTATTTTTTTTATAACGCGAATATTGTTCATTTTCTGGTATCAATGGATTTCCATTTTTATAGTCATACACTTGTGCCGTTTTTAAAATCACTTCGTCCACGCCAATTTCTTTCGCTATTTTTTTTAAGTCATCAATCTGATGTTCATTAGGTTTTACCACTAAAAATTGAAATATAATATAAGGCGTTTTTGCTTTCAATTCTTTTTTCCATTTTACCATATTTTTTGCACCTTCAATTACTTTATACAAATGGCCGCCAACGCGATAGCTCTGATATGTCTCTTGTGTAGTGCCATCAATGGAAATAATTAATCTATCTAATCCACTTTCTATTGTTCTTTTTGCTACATCATCTGTTAAATAATGAGCATTAGTAGATGTTGCTGTATAGATATTTTTTTGCTTCGCATATCTGACCATATCTAAGAACTTCGTATTTAAATAGGGCTCGCCTTGAAAATAAAAGGTCAAATACAGCAAATGATTGGATAATTCGTCAATTGTTTTTTCGAAAAAAGCAGGCACTAACATGCCAATTGGCCGTGTGAAAGCACGCAGGCCACTTGGACATTCCGGACAGCGTAAATTACAAGATGTAGTAGGTTCAAATGATATCGAAAATGGCTTGCCGTATTGAATTGGTTTTTTAAAATATTTTGTCAAATAAAATGATAAATATACCAAACTCATATTCCACACACGTCGAACAGTAAGTTTCGATAAGAAGTTAATGGTGTTTTGTGTAGAAGCGTTCACAACTCAAAAATACAAAATTAAAAGTCAGAATTGTTAAGTGTTAAAACGTATTCGTTGCGCCATTTACTTTTATTAATTTTTGTCCACGTATTTATATTTTGCCAATATTTTTTACAATAAATCGAATCATTTTTCATTGTTATTCTTTTTATAAAAAATATCGAATCGAATACCATACTGTTACCCATCTTACTAAAAAGAGTTATTTCAGTTTTTGTGTTTGGAATAATCTTAATAATTGAATCATTTTCTTGAATTGAATCATTATTCGTGAAACTTCCAGCAACTTTTAAAGTATCATTCGTGTAATTTGAAATAGTAAAGTAATCAGTACTAATTGGGTCACAAGACGTAGCAACAATAGTAATAAATAATACAATAATTAATTTATTCATTTGAAACCCATTTATTTTTGAATTGCAGTTTTCATTCCTGTTTTCGGAATGTGTTTCTTAAAATATCTTATCATAAAAAACAGCAAAACAACGATGACAATACAAACAATGGCAGCAATAACAAATGGAATAATGATACTGAAAATACTGCCAACAATGGCCAAAATATGTTCTATTGTTGCTACAAGCGGATTGGCAACGCCCGCCGTAGTAGCCGTAGAAGTGGCACGTGTCAATGCCGTGCCTGCTTGTATGATGCCAGCACTACCACCGCCAACGATAATACCTAAGCCCCATTTTAACATCGGGTCGATATCGGGAAGTATGGCAGATGCAGTGAGTAAAGTGCCAGCAATTACAGATGCTGGCGTCATTATAGTGTCCAAAATATTATCGATAAAAGGAATGTAATAGCCTCCAATTTCAAAAATAGTTGCAGCGCCAAAACAAATCAGTGCGGCCGTGCTTCCCATCCATAGGAAGCCTTCGCCTAAGTGCAAAATACCCATTTTTGTAGCAATGCTTGCTGCCAATAATGGCACAAACACTCTAAATCCACAACTGGCGCTTAAGCCAAGGCCCATTACAAGGCTCAACAAAACTTTATTGTCGCTAAAAAAATGCAAAGCATCTTTTGAAACAAATTGCATGATAGTTGTATCCATAGTTAAAAATAGTATTTTTTACAGAATAACATCAAAGTATGCACCAAAATTCCCGACAGATGTTATAACTAGATTAAGAAATATCTTTGTATTGATGAATGTTGGTATGTGTTGGTAAACTTAATATTCGTGTATAAATATCTTCTGACTTATTACATACTGCTTATTACTTTATTTATTTTTGTAAAAAATAGTAAGATGGAAATTAGTGGAAAAGTATTTAAAGTATTGCCTGTAGAGTCAGGTGAAGGAAAAAATGGAACATGGAAAAAACAAGCTATCGTTATCGAAACAGCGCATGATAGATTTCCGAAAAAAGTGGCTGTTCAGTTTTGGGGCGACTTGGTGAATCACGAAAATTTCGTAGAAGGAAATGATATTTCAGTAGAGTTTGATGTAGAAAGCCGTGAGTATATGGGAAAATGGTACACTGATGTAAAAGCATGGCGTATAAACACAAAATCAACTACACAAAATAATACATCAAGTGCCAATACACAACAAGCTGCACCTGCTCATACAAGTGCTGATATACCAGTTGCCACAGGTGCTGATGACGATTTGCCGTTTTAATTTACCAAGGATTTTTTTGGTAATATGAAACATAGGCATCTCCATCAATAATAATCATAGGATCGCCCGTTTTTGGGTGATTTTTCTTTTGAAAGGAGAGTGTTTGTGCGCCTTCGTTTTGTGATACGATGCTAATTGTATTACCATGTAGTTTCCATGAACCTTGGTCTGCGTTTTGGCTGCTCGAGCCTCCATAGTAGCCACCGCCAGAGCCACTTATTGAACCTTCGTATGTATATTGATACGTGCCATTACTATTGATAACAATACATCTTGTATTGCTTGAGCTGGAGGTATATGTAGCGGATGCATTTGTCCAACACCATGTGCCTACTATTGATTTATCAATAGAACCAGATTTTGATGAATTATTTACAGTGTTTGTTTTTGCCTTACTAAATGTAACAGGATTTTCAAAAATACCACCTGAAACGACCAAGTTGCCGTTGGAAAATTTATAATAATAATTAAAAGTTCCATCATCGGAAAATGCGATAATCTTATTTGCCGTATGTGTAAATGTAAATGCGCCACCATCTAAAGAGCCATTACCATTCGCTTGTAGTATCAATGTGCCTACTGAAGGATTATTCCAAGTGCCAAATAATGTAGATTGCGAAAACCCTAAAACTGGCAGGATAAAAATTAGCGATAAAAATATCTTTCTCATATGTGTAATTTATGGTCATTCGAAGTTATGAAGATTTTTAAAAAGTTGCCACATCGCATTTGTGCTTATAATTATGTGTATCTAAAATAAGACTTAATCAAATGTCAACATACTAATTAAAACAATAATGACATATTTCTATTTAATTAGTGATAAATAAAAATGATAAATTAGACTTGAAAATAATTTGTTCAATAAAATAATAAGCATGACACATCAATATAAAATTTCTGGAATGAGCTGTAATGGTTGCAGAACCAAAGTAGAAAATACACTCAATACTATTCAAGGTGTAACGGCAAAGGTCACATTAGAACCGCCAATAGCGACGATTACCATGGAAAAACATATTCCTACCATAGAATTACAAGAGGCATTAAGTGCTGTAGGGAAATATACCATAGAAATGATGCATGATCAACATCATGATGCTGATGAAACAGAATCAACATCATGTTGCTCAACGGCTACGCACTCGGCACATCAGCATGAAGTGCCGGATTCATTAAAAAACAACGCAGGTAAATTTTATTGTCCTATGCAGTGTGAAGGTGATAAGGTGTATGATAAGGCTGGCTCTTGTCCAGTTTGTGGTATGGATTTAGTGCAAATACCAAGCGCTGATGATAGTGATGATAGCACATATAATGAACTTTGGAAGAAGATGAAAGTTGCCCTAATCTTCACAATTCCCATTTTCTTAATTGCAATGTTGGAAATGGTGCCTGCCTTAGATTTTACAGCCATAATGCCTCAAATAGCTTGGAATTGGTTGCAGTTTTTGTTGTCATTGCCTGTCGTGTTTTATGCTTGTAGGATGTTTTTTCAAAGAGCATGGACTTCCCTAAAGACCATGAATTTGAACATGTTTACCTTAATTGGCATTGGCGCTGGTGCTGCATTTTTATTTAGTGTAATTGCACTGCTTTTTCCATCTATTTTTCCAGCGCAATTCAAAGGGCACAACGGCACTGTATATGTCTATTTCGAAGCCGTAAGTGTAATTCTAACATTAGTGTTGTTAGGCCAATTGTTAGAAGCGAGAGCACATAGCCAAACCAATGGAGCAATAAAGGCACTTTTGAAATTAGCGCCAACTGAGGCAACATTAGTAGAAAATGGTGTAGATAAAGTGATTGCCATTGATGCCATAAAAAAAGGTGACTTATTGCGTGTTAAACCAGGCGAAAAAATTCCCGTTGATGGTATAATCATAGACGGAAGTAGTAATATAGATGAATCGATGCTGACCGGTGAACCAATTCCTGTTGAAAAAAAGATAAATGACAAAGTAAGTGCAGGCACGATAAATGGCACTAAATCATTTGTGATAAAGGCGGAAAAAATAGGTGCAGAAACATTGCTGTCGCAAATCATAGAAATGGTAAATGCAGCAAGTCGCTCGAGAGCGCCAATTCAAAAATTAGCAGATAAAATATCAAAATATTTTGTACCAATTGTGGTATTAATTTCTATAATCACATTTATTGTTTGGGCAATATTTAGTAAGGAATCGCCGTATGTATTTGCATTTGTAAATGCCATTGCTGTTTTAATAATTGCATGTCCTTGCGCATTAGGTCTGGCCACACCAATGTCAATAATGGTAGGCGTTGGCAAAGGCGCACAAAATGGCGTATTAATAAAAAATGCAGAAGCATTAGAAAACATGAATAAAGTAAACGTGTTGATTACTGATAAAACAGGAACAATAACGGAAGGCAAACCATCAGTGGAGAATATCATTTCATTTGATAATGCTGACACAGATAAATTACTCAGATTTGCAGCCTCACTCAATCAATATAGCGAGCATCCATTAGCAACAGCAGTAGTAAATTTTGCAAAATCAAAAAATATTACTGTCATTCCTGTTACAAATTTTGAGGCAATTATGGGTAAAGGTGTTATTGGAACAATTGAAAACATAAAAATTGTTGTTGGTAATAAAAAACTAATGGAAGATGAGCAAGTAGTTATTACAGATAAAATTGCATCGCAAATTACACAAGAACAAATCAAAGGGAAAACGGTTTCTTTCATTGCAGTAAATGGCGCCGTGCAGGCTTATATTACCATCACTGATGCTATTAAATCCAGTAGTAAACAAGCTATAAAAGATTTAATGGACCAAGGTGTGGAAGTCATAATGCTTACTGGCGACAACCATAATACGGCGAAAGCTGTAGCAGATACATTAGGATTGAAACATTTTAAAGCAGAATGCTTGCCACAAGATAAACTAAACGAAATAAAACGATTGCAGGCAGAAGGAAAAATTGTTGCAATGGCAGGCGATGGTATTAATGATGCGCCAGCATTAGCACAAGCAGATATCGGTATTGCAATGGGCACTGGTACTGATGTCGCTATTGAAAGTTCAGAAATAACTTTATTACACGGCGATTTACTGGGCATAGTGAAAGCAAAAAAGCTCAGTCATGCCGTGATGAAAAATATAAAAGAAAATTTATTCTTTGCTTTTTTCTATAATGCCTTAGGAATTCCAGTAGCAGCTGGCGTATTATTTCCATTTTTTGGTCTTCTATTGTCGCCAATGATTGCAGCAGCTGCAATGAGTTTTAGTTCGGTATCTGTGATTGCCAACTCATTAAGACTGCGAACAAAAAAAATATAAATAATGAAAAAGAAAATTATTGCAGTATTGAAGCAGATAGTTTTGTTTCTGAAAAAAATGTTGAAAGCGATATTCGTTCGGAAGAAAGAATGCTGCAAGTAATGATAAAAGATTATCTAAAAAAAAGAACGCCTGTCATCCTCTGATAATCAAGCGTTCGTGGTTTGGCACCTGTGATCCCGCTGGGATTCGAACCCAGGACCCATACATTAAAAGTGTATTGCTCTACCAGCTGAGCTACGGAATCATTGCTTTTTTACAAAAGCGAGTGCAAAGATAGTTTTTTTTCTATAAATGTCAAAAGTATGTGCATTTTTTTCTCTACTTAACGCTTATTTAAACATAATACCTTTGACAGATAGCGTAAATTTCTGTTCTGTCGTGCTGTCTTGAGCAGCATCTGCTAATATCACCACTGATTTTCCAGGGCTATTCGTTGGTACTTTAAATAATTTGTCTTTAACATCAAAAAGTATTTCAGCACCATCTTTATCTTTAACAGTAAACCAGCAGCCCTCACTTCTACAGCTTTTATCTATTTTTCCGCTGATTTGTATATCGTTTACCACCGGATTCGTATTTATTCTGGCTATTAAATCGTCAACTGTGATTGTGTTTTTCTCAGAAAATTTAACTCCTAACTGCTTGCTAGATGTTTCACATGCTGCAAATATGCTAAGTAGCAGCACAATGATTAATGACCTTTTCATTTTATATTATTTTATTTCTTCTTTAGAAATTTGTCGTCCATTTTCAAACTGCAATTTACGTATTAGTTTGTTATTTACAAGAGAGTCAAAAATTTGCACTTCACCATCAAACACATCAATGTCTTCCATAATTTCCTTTTTTGTGCCCATTGCGTATATATTGCCATTGTCATAGTATTCTTTATAAATACCATTTACATGGTTGTCTTTCATGCTTATTTCTTCTTTAACTTTGTTTTTTGGTGATTTAAAATAATTTTTCACCACACCATTCATCATATTGTCTTTGTAAGTTCCTTCTTGTTGTAAGCTTCCATCTTCATAATAAATAGTAAATGCGCCATCATATTTATTGTCCACATAATTCTCAGTTTGCATTATTTTCCCATTTGGATGATACAATGTACGCTTACCATTTAGCTTGCCATCAGTAAAATGCGACTCTTCCAGCATTTTGCCATCATCATAAAACTTATGATAAACACCAATTTTTAACTCAGGTTTCTTTTTGTCGACGAAATAACTTTCGACTACTACGCCTTGCGCATTTTTAACTTCTACTTTTTGTTTGTTGCTACATGCAGTAAAAAATAGTAACATTGCAAAAACAATACAAGTGCTAACATTTAATTGAACATTAACTTTATACATCTTTCTAAATATTTAATTTTGAAACAAAATACGGAATTTTTATGCACGAATTACAACAAATAATTGAAAACGCATGGAGTGATAGATCACTTCTGCAAGAAACAGCAACACTCACGGCTATCAATGAAGTGATAACGTTATTAGATAGTGGAAAATTGCGTGTTGCAGCGCCAACAACAGAAGGATGGAAAGTAAATGATTGGGTAAAAAAAGCTGTTATCTTATATTTTCCTACACAAAAAATGGAAACAATAGAGCTCGGCCCTTTCGAGTTTCACGATAAAATTCCATTAAAAACCAATTATGCAGCATTAGGTGTGCGTGTGGTGCCACATGCAATTGCTCGCCGTGGTGCTTACTTAGAAAAAGGTGTAATTATGATGCCTTCTTATGTAAATATTGGAGCTTATGTAGATAGTGGCACCATGGTGGACACTTGGGCAACGGTTGGCAGTTGTGCGCAAATTGGAAAAAATGTACATTTGAGTGGAGGCGTTGGCATTGGTGGCGTGTTAGAACCCGTGCAAGCAGCTCCAGTTATTATCGAAGATGATTGTTTCATCGGCTCGAGATGTATCGTGGTAGAGGGCGTACGCGTGGAAAAAGAAGCAGTGTTGGGCGCCAATGTGGTGCTTACTATGTCCACAAAAATAATCGACGTGTCTGGTAGCGAACCAAAAGAATATAGAGGAGTGGTGCCCGCAAGAAGCGTGGTCATTCCAGGAACAATTCCAAAAGAATTTCCGGCAGGAACCTATCAGGTGCCTTGCGCCTTGATTATTGGCAAACGTAAAGAAAGCACAGATACAAAAACATCTTTGAACGATGCTTTGAGAGATTTTGATCTGTCAGTATAAAAAAATAATATGCAAGGCTGAACGTATTGCAGCCTTCTTCACCGCTAACAAATAAGCATTAACAAATAATTGGATATGACAATTGGATTTGACGGAAAACGTTTATATGATAATAAAACAGGTCTTGGAAATTATTCCAGAACATTGTTACATCGTTTAATAGAGTTTTATCCGAATGAGACCTACAGAATATTTGTGCATCATAAATATTTTGATGACAGTCCATATAAATATCAGCATTTTGTTGACAATACAGTTGTTTCCGATGCATTTAGTGCTGATTTATGGCGGTTTAAAAATGTAGAAGAGGATATTTCAAAACAAGGGATTTCCATCTATCATGGCTTGAGCAATGAAGTGCCCGATTTGCCGCCTACAATCAAAAAAGTAGTGACCATTCACGATGTAATTTTTCACAAATTACCAAAAACTTTTCCTTTTATTGATAGGCAAATGTATGCTTATAAAACAAAAAAAGCCTGTCATGTGGCTGATGCAATTATTGCAGTGAGCGAACAAACCAAGCAAGATTTAATTGAGCTAACAAAAACGCCTGAAGAAAAAATACATGTTGTCTATCCTACTTGGAATAGAGAATACGAACACGAATGTAATTATGTATTGAAAGAAGAATATTTTGCACGTTATGGCTTACCTCGCGATTTTGTATTGTATGTAGGTGCCATCAGTAAGCGCAAAAACTTCTTACGTTTATTGCAAGCAATGATGTTGCCAGAAAATCAAGATAAGCACTTGGTGGCTGTTTCAAATGGTGGTGATGAGTATGGTGCAGCAGAAGAATTTATTTATGACAAAGAGTTAGAAGGTCGTGTATTTTTTCTAAAAGATTTGCCATGGTACGAGCTACCAATTATCTATCACATGTCGCAAGGTTTGGTGTACCCAAGTATGTACGAAGGTTTTGGACTGCCAATACTAGAAGCATTGCGTTGCGGTAAGCCTGTTATAACTAGCAATCTGTCATCGATGCCCGAAGTAGGTGGCGATGCTTGCATCTTTATCGATCCTACAAATGTGGAAGAAATATCTGCTGCCATCAATTTTATTTATTATAATTTTGATTTAGCAAAAGAAATAAAACAAAAAGCATTGCACCAAATCCAAAAATTTAATCCAGAAAAAATGACGGAAAAAATGATGAACGTGTATAAAATCTTATAATCGATTTGTTTGTGAAAAATGACACTACATATATCTTTCAACTTGCTGAGCAATTGCAACAAGGGAAAACAATTTTATATCCAACAGATACTATTTACGGTATAGGTTGCGATGCCACAAATGAAGCGGCTGTCGATAAAATATTTGCTATCAAAAACAGACCCAAAGAAAAGAGCTTAATTGTGTTGGTAGATTCGGTAGCCATGTTGCAAAAATACGTTGCTGTGAATGATCAAATTATTGAACTTATCAACTCATTTGAGTTGCCCACAACGCTGATTTATCAAAATCCAAAAGGCATAGCAAAAAATGCAATTAATCACGACAATACGATTGCAATTCGAATCGTAAAGCATCAGTTTTGTCAAGATGTAATACAGCAACTCAACAAGCCAATTATTTCTACATCAGCAAATATTTCTGGTGAAAAAAATCCTGTTTATTTTGATGAAATTTCATTAGATATCAAAAATAAAATCGATGTTTTAGTTCCAGCACAATACGATACATCAGTGTATAAATTTCCATCAAAATTGATAAAAATAAAAACAGATAACACAATTGAATATTTGCGCTAAGTAATTTTCTTACTACTTATTACTTACTACTTATTACTTATGCGTATTTTCGTAGTCACATGCAGCTCCAATTTACACCAAGAGAAAATGAACTTCTACAAATTGTAGCAAGTATTGCTGATGAACTTCAGGTAGAGGCATATGTTGTAGGTGGTTTTGTGCGCGATAAAATATTACAAAGAAATTGTAAAGACATAGACATTGTATGCGTGGGCAGCGGCATCGAGTTGGCAAAAAAAGTGGCAGAAAGTATGTCGCCCAAACCACATGTTTCTTATTTTAAAAATTTTGGAACGGCGCAAATAAAGTTAAATGATATTGAACTAGAATTTGTAGGCGCTCGTAAAGAATCCTACCGTAGAGAATCGCGTAAGCCTATTGTAGAAGATGGTACTTTGGAAGATGACCAAAATCGAAGAGATTTCACCATCAATGCATTAGCTGCTGCATTGTCTGCCAAAAATTATGGACAAGTTATCGATCCATTTTCTGGTTTAGAAGATTTGAAAAACGGTATTATTCGCACACCTTTAAATCCAGCAATTACTTTCGATGATGATCCATTGCGTATGATGCGTGCCATACGTTTTGCTTCGCAATTGAATTTTAAAATTGAAGAAAAAACATATCTTGCAATCGAGCCATTAGCAGAACGGCTTAAAATTATTTCGCAAGAAAGAATAAGTGATGAACTAAATAAAATCATCATGTCGAAAATACCATCGATTGGTTTTAAGTTATTGTTCAATACAAAATTATTGCATCAGTTTTTTCCTGAAATGGTGAAACTACATGGTGTGACGCAGCAAGATAATTATGGACACAAAGATAATTTTTATCACACCTTAAAAGTGTTGGATAATATAGCACAAAATACAGATGATTTATGGTTACGCTGGTCAGCTATCATGCACGATATTGCCAAGCCTGCCACACAACGATTTGAGCAAGGACATGGTTGGACATTCCACGGCCATGAAGTTGTTGGCGCACGATGGACACCGAAAATTTTCTCGCGTTTAAAATTGCCATTAGACGAAAAAATGAAATTTGTACAAAAAATGGTTGCCTTGCATTTGCGTCCAATTTCATTGTCTAAAGACAATATCACAGATAGTGCCATTCGCAGGATTTTATATGATGCAGGTGATGACATAGAAAGCTTATTGCTTTTATGCGATGCAGATATTACCTCAAAAAATGAGGAAAAAGTAAAACGCTACAAAGAAAATCTAAAGCTGGTATTGCAGAAAATAAAAGAAGTAGAAGAGCGCGACCATATTCGCAATTGGCAACCTCCTATTTCTGGCGAAATTATCATGCAAACATTCAACATCAAACCATCTCGCGAAGTAGGCATTATTAAAGATGCAATCAAAGATGCAATTTTAGATGGCGAAATACAAAATGAATACGATGCTGCATTCCAGTTGATGTTACAAAAAGGCAAAGAGTTAAATTTGACTATCAGCTAATTTGAAAACCAAACAATGATGCTATCATCACCCAACTCAAACAATAAATTTCTCATCATCATTGCTGGTCCTACTGCAGTTGGTAAAACAGCAACTGCAATACAAATTGCTAAGCATTTCAACACAGAAATTATCTCTGCCGATTCCAGACAGATTTTCAAAGAATTATCCATTGGCGTTGCACGTCCAAGCGCTCAGGAGTTAGCAGAAGTAAAGCATCATTTTATTGCCAATAAAAGCATACACGATTATTTTTCTGCTGGTGAATACGAACGCGAAGTGCTAATTTTATTAGAAAGATTATTTTTGTCAAATGATGTGATAGTGCTTTGCGGTGGCACTGGATTTTATATTAATGCCATTTTAAATGGCTTTGACGAAATGCCAAAAGTTGATGAGAATATACGCTTGGAACTCAATCAAAGATTACTGCAATTTGGTATTGAACCATTACAACAACGATTAAAATTACTAGACGAAGACACGTATAATACTATCGACATACACAACACACAACGTGTGATTCGTGCATTGGAAATTTGCATTGGTACACAGCAAGCATTTTCATCTTTCAAACACAAAAAGTCTGTTCAAAGAAATTTTATTCCTATAAAAATAGGATTGAATATTTCTAAAGAACAATTACATCATAACATCAATAAACGTGTAGAAGCCATGTTTGAATCTGGCTTTTTAGAAGAAGCAAAATCATTAATCGCCTACAAACAACACAACGCGCTGCAAACGGTAGGCTATAAAGAGTTGTTTGATTTTTTGGAACATAAAACAAGCTTAATAGATGCTGTGGATTTGATAAAATTACATACGCGACAATACGCAAAAAGACAACTTACCTTCTTTAATAAACATAAAGATTATACTTGGTTTGAGCCGAAAGAGATAAAGAAAATACTTGATTTTATTAATGTAGAACGGAATATTAAAAACGATTAAGTTAATAATATGACACGCATTGGCATACTCTCTGATACACATAATTATCTCGACGAAAAAATCTTCGACTACTTTAAAAATGTCGATGAAATATGGCATGCTGGCGATATCGGAACAAATGCGATAACAGATAAACTACGAGCTTTCAAACCATTGCGCGCCGTATATGGCAATATTGATGGCGCAACATTGCGAACGGAATTTCAGGAAGATTTAATTTTTACAATTGATAATTGTAAAATATTGATGACACATATTGCAGGTGCTGTTGGCGTGTATAATCAACGTGTACGCGATTTGCTAAAAAAGGAACAGCCAACAATATTAGTGTGTGGCCATTCGCATATCGTGAAGGTGATGAAAGACACCAAATTTAATTTATTACATATAAATCCAGGTGCTGCAGGCATACATGGTTTTCATAAAGTAAAAACGATATTGCGTTTCGAGATTGAAAATGGCAAGCCACAGCATATGGAATTGATAGAATTAGGATTGCGTGGTAAATTAGAGGTTTAGTTGCCGCGCTGGTATTTATTGATTACATTTAATGCATATAAATGGCATTTATGAAATTAAAAAATTGGCATGATAGCCACAAAGAAGTTTCCAGTTTTGGTCAACGATTGGCAGATTCAGTAGCCAGTGGCATGGGCTCATGGACTTTTATAATTGCGCAAACAGTATTTGTATTAGCTTGGATGTTGTTGAATATTGTAGGTTATATAAAACATTGGGACGCCTATCCTTTTATCTTGTTAAATCTATTGTTTTCGACACAGGCTGCATACGCTGCACCCATTATCATGATGGCGCAAAACAGGCAGGCAGACAGAGACAGAGCACAGGCGCAAGCTGATTATCATACGAATTTAGAAGCAAAATTAGAAATAGAAAATTTGCAAAAAAGACTAGATGCCATCGAAATAGAAAAGCTCGATAAAATCATTGCTTTGTTAGAAAAAAACAATAGCACAAATAAGATTATTTAATGTTTTACAGCGTCTATTATTACTACTTTTGTGTAAGAGATTTTTTATGAGACAACGATACATTTTATTTTTTTTCGCTTTGATTTCTATATTGCCGTCGAATGCGCAAAGCACCGCGAAAGATTATTTTATGAGCGCCATACAGCGCGAAAAAGATGGTGATAAACCAGGCGCAATATTAGACTATACGAAGTCGATAAATTTAGATGCTACGCATTACCAGACTTTTAATAATAGAGGAATTTTAAAAAATGATTTACAAGATTACAAAGGTGCACTAGAAGATTATTCTAAAGCAATAGCATTGAATCCTTCTTTTGTAGATGCTTATAATAATAGAGGCAATGCAAAAAGTAAATTAAAAGATTTTAAAGGCGCATTGAAAGATTATACAAAAGCATTGGAGCTAGACGCCAAAAATCCGCATGTATATTACAATAGAGGCAATGTGTACTTCGACTTAAAAAAATACAATGAAGCAGTAAAAGATTTTAGCAAAACGGTAGCCATCAATCCAGAATATGCACGTGCATTTTTTAATAGAGCTAATTGTAAGATTATGTTGAAAGATAAGAGTGGTGCTTGTTCTGATTATAGAAAAGCAGAAAAATTAGGCTACCAAAAAGCTACAGCGGAAATAAAGAAGCATTGCGGTAAATAATGTTTATAGATATAAATATAAAAGAGTGAAGGTCTCGCCACAGGCGAGACCTTCACTCTTTTTATTGCTGTGAGAGTAGGACTTGAATTAATGTAAAATTAATATTGATAATCAATGATTTGCACTCATTTTTAAATTTTGGTTGTCGGTTTGGTTGTCGATTTTGGCAAAAATGAATAGTATTTTATTAGGTAGTACTTATAAAGCTACTTTCACAAAAAGTCTTTTTATATAACCATTTTGGTCAATAGCTTTTACCGTAAGGCTTAATTTATCTGCACCAGTTTCGTGAAATACTTTACAATGGTATTTTTTAATGTAGCCTACAAATAAATCACCTTTAAATACTCTTACTGCATGTTTATCTTTAGGATTAGCCGGCTCTAATTCAAATCTTAATATATCACCAACTTGTATAGTGCCTTTTGCTAATCTTGGGTCGTTTACGGTTAGCGAAGCAATATCAGTAAGAAAATGCAAGTTAGGTATAAGTTTATACTCAGCTAAAAATTCAAAGTTATCAGTTGTTACCAAACCTTGTGTTTTACCTAATAAGTAGAATTTATCTTCAGTCTTATCTTTATCAACTTCCCAAAAATCATAAAATGTATTAACATCCGGTCTGTCTGATTTTGTTAATCGTTGACCGAATATTTCAGCTACATTTCCATTGTATTGTTTATGTATATCCTGAAATTCTGTATAAAGCGTAAATCCGTCTGTTTTTTGTAACTCTGCTACATCTGCATCGTATTTAAAAACGTGTTTTCCGTCGGTTGTTTTTTCTAAAATACCTACTGATACTCGCCTTGTGCCAGCACCTTGTCTCCAAACGAGATGTATTTTATCAAATTCAATCACTTGAGTAAGTTTTTTAATTTTTCGGAACGCAAAGATACAATTTTTGTAATGAGATTCTTTCTATTATTCGGAATGCGAAAATCGTGCCATTTTTCAGGTAAATCCTTGTCTAAGTTATTCAAAATCAGCGAAACTAAATCTTCATTCCAGTTTTCTAAAAATCCTGCTGATTTCTTCACTACTTCAATATACGAAGATTTTAGCAGATTTTCTACTAAAAGGAAATGATTTAATTTTTCTTTATTCCAATGTAACTCGGCAAAACCTTTATTTATATATTTTTCTAAAGCATCTTCATTATTCAAAAAATGGTCAATTTTTGAATCTAATAATTCACGAACCAAGGAACTACCGCTATCATAAATTGGTGCAAATGAATTGATATTGGAATCTACTAATTTTAAGTTTTTTCCGTATAATTCAGGGTTTAGCTTTTCTTTGTTTTTTCTGAAAAGATTCATAATCAGTAGCCCAAATTCTGCATTGCGCTTTTTTTTGATGTCTGCTTTTGCCAATTCCAATCCTTTTTCAAAAAATGTAGTTTTACCTAAAAAAGCCCAGTTTTCCTGATGTCTGTCTGTGTTGCCGATAATAGCGTCAAACAATAATGTTTGAAAGAAAAGTTCCCAGTATTTAGATAAATTAAATTCTTTAATTGTTTTTTCTAATAACTGAAATGTATATTCTTTTCTTGCTTTGTTATTTTCAGGTAAAAATTTTTCATTTAACGCAGTCATAAATCTACCTACTTCTATCAGTTGTTCGTCGTCTGTTTTATTCATTTTCGGACTTAAACAACCTATTTCATTGCCAAAAACTGCAATGTCGTATCTCAATATATTTAAGCCTAATGCTTTGCCTAATTGATAAGCAATAATTTCATTCCAAAATTCGTATTTGTATTCCTTTATTAGGGTTCCGCTTTCATCTAATTTCTTTTCAGAACATTTAAAATAATATTCCGCTCCGTCAGGTGCTTGAAGTATTTTTTTGGCACGTGTGCCACCACTACTGTACCACGACAACTCTTGCCAGTCAGATGTATCAATAAATTGTATGTCTGTTTCAAACACTGATTAATGTTTTCCTTGTTTAGTAATGTTACTCGTAATTGTTTTCTTTTAGGTCATCCATTAGTCGTTTTATTTTCTTTGTAATTTTTGCTTTTTTGCGCTTTAATTCAAAAAGTGACTCTAACTTTTGGTCTCTTTTTTCCTTTTTTAATTCCGCCTCTTTTTTTTCTCTTTTTGTAGCCATTTTATTCGATTTGATTGTTACAAAAGTATTTCTTAATTATTCTCAATAATTGCAATTTCTTCATCCGTCAGCTCATACAACTTGTACACCATTGTATCTATTTCCTTATCGGTTTGTGTAATGGTTTGTTGTATGGTGTTGGCTTTTGTTTGTTCAGCTTCAAAGTATTGCATGAGTTCTGCTTTTTCTGAAATAGTGAGTTTTATTTTTTGCTTTTCCAGTTCTTTATTGAAATCTTTGAAAGTAAGTTCATTCCAGTTGCTGAGTTTAGTGTTTATATTGATACCTGAATATTGGCTTTGCAATAACTTAACTACATTATTTTTTATAGTTTGCAGTTCTTTGTTTTTTTGCAACATCGTTTCTGCTTTTTCTATAAAGGGTTGTTGGTCGGAAAGTAAGATTTGTTTGATTGGCAATGGATTTACGTAAATAATTTTTACTTGAGCAAATAATTTACCACTTTCATTTATATTTTGGTCATATAAAAATCTTAATAGCTTTGAGTTTATTAGACATAATAGATAC
>WBZL01001046.1_pt1 | contig 30015 bp, 33 predicted proteins | sample 5204291 | NCBI WGS metagenome assembly WBZL01 (sample SAMN12344345, study PRJNA552823) | activated sludge metagenome | biome: Activated sludge suspended growth; feature: Nitrification reactor; material: Wastewater; isolation source: activated sludge from nitrification reactor of wastewater...
GTCGTGCATGTTCTCGCGGAAGCGGGTGACGATGAACAGCGCGTAGTCGATGCCGACGCCGAGGCCGATCATCGCCGTCATCTGCGACGAGAACTCGGGCATGCGGATGATGTTCGAGCCGAGGCCGACGATGCCGAAACCGACGCCGAGGCCGAACAGCGCGGTGCCGATCGGCAGGCCCATCGCGAGCACGGAACCGAAGGCGATCAGCAGGATCAAGATGGCGGCGAGGATGCCGAGCAGCTCGCTCTCGGGGAACTCGAAGGTGGCGAAGAGCTGGCCGCCGTACTCGATGGTGAGGCCCTGCACCCGGATGCCGTCGTCGAGCGCCTGGATCTGCTCGCTCAGCTCGAGGTAGCCCGCCTGGTCGCGCTCGGCGAACGACAGCTGCGCGAACGAGATCGGCGCCTCCTGGCTGTTGAACTGCGCGCCCTCGGGTGAGTACGGGCTGGTGACCTTGAGGCCGGGGATCTTCGCGACCTCGTCGAACAACGTGGTCATCGCGGCGACCACCTCGGGGTCGTCGGTGCCCTGCGGAGCGGTGAACACGATCTGGGCGACGTCGCCGGCCTCCTCCGCGCTGCCGCCCGAGGTGAGGATGTCCTGCACGTCGCGCGCCTCGCTGGGCGGGAGGTCGAAGCTGGTGCTGTAGCCGGTGCCGACCGCACCGGAGACGACGCTCAGGCCGATCAGCAGGGGCAGCCAGATGCCGAAGACCATGAGCTTGCGGCGGCGGAAGCTCCACCGCGCGAGACGAGCGAGCATGAGGGGGTTCGCTTCCTGTCGGGGGGTGACGGGGGTGTGGGGGGACGGGGCAGACGGTCCGGCGGGGGCCGTCGCGGGCACGGAAACACTACCGTTCCCTGCATCGTGGAGCCGTTGGAGATGTCGCACGAGCGACCGGACGAACGTCTGGGCTGGAACTCATCGCTCGAGGTGTCGTGGCACGAGCTCGGCGACCCCCGACGGCCCGGCCGCGTGTCGCGGCTCGACCGTGGCTGGAGCACGATCCTGCTCGATGTCGACGCCCCGCCGGTGCGGGCGCGCAACATCGGCGCCGACGTCGCCGTCGGCGACTGGGTGATCGTGAGCGACGACGGTGAGCGGGTGGACGAGGTGGTGCCGCGCTTCAGCGCCTTCACGCGTCGGGCGTCGTTCGAGGGCAACCGCGCGGTGGCGCACACGATCGCCGCCAACATCGACACGGTGGTGCTGGTGCACTCGCTCACGTCGCCGCCCAACCAACGCCGGCTCGAGCGCGAGCTCGTGCTGGCGTTCGACAGCGGTGCCACGCCCGTGGTGGTCGTCACCAAGAGCGATCTCGTCGACGATCCGGTCGCCACCATCCAGGCGCTCGAGGCCGTCGCGGTCGGCATCCCCGTGATGCGGGCGAGCGGCAAGAACGGCGACGGCGTCGACGCGTTGCGCGAGCTGGTGCCGCCGGGCCGGACGATGGCGTTGCTCGGCGCGAGCGGCGTGGGCAAGAGCACGCTCATCAACGCGCTCGTCGGCGGCGAACTGCTCCGCACCAGTGAAGTGCGCGAGAACGACCAGCGCGGGCGCCACACCACCACCGCGTGCGAACTCGTCCAGCTGCCCGGCACCGACCACGGTTGGCTCATCGACACGCCCGGCGTGCGCGCCGTCAGCCTGTGGAGCAGTGGGCACGGCATCGAGCGGGCGTTCGCCGACGTGTTCGACCTCTCCGAGCAGTGCCGGTTCCGCGACTGCAAGCACGAGGACGAACCGGGGTGCGCGGTGCAGGCGGCGATCGCCGCCGGCACGCTCGACCCACGACGGCTCGACGCGATGAAACGGCTGGTGGCCGAGGAGGCTGCGCTCGAGGACGAGCAGCGCGCGTGGGACAAGGCGCAGGACCGCCGCGGGGTGCGCAAGCAACGGCCTCGTTGACGGCTGGGTCTAGCGTCGGACGCATGGGTGCCGGCTTCGATCACGACCGCCCGCGCTTCGGCGCGATGTTCCGGCGCGAGCGCGATCCCGACCAACTGGTCGCCTTCGCCCGGGCGTCGGAGGCGATCGGGCTCGACGAGATCTGGATCGTCGAGGACTGCTTCTGGGCCGGTGGCCTCACCGCGGTGGCGGCGTCGTTGGCCGTCACCGAGCACCTCCACGTCGGCATGGGCATCGCGCCGGCCGTGGCGCGCAACGCCGCGATCACGGCGATGGAGATGTCCGGCTTGTCGCGCATGTTCCCCGGGCGTTTCGTCGCCGGCTTCGGTCACGGCGTCGCGTCGTGGATGCGCCAGATCGGCGCGCTGCCACCCTCGCAGCTGGCCGCGCTCGACGAGACGGTCGACGTCGTGCGACGCCTGCTCGACGGCGAGCACCTCGACGTCGCTGGCCGGCACGTGCAGCTCGACGACGTGCAGCTGGTGTTCCCGCCGACGATGCGGCCGCCGATCGTGGTGGGGGTCACCGGACCGAAGGGGATCGACGTGACCGCCCGGGTGGCCGACGGGCTGCTGCTGCCCGAGGGCTCGAGCCCCGAGTACGTGCGCGCCGCCCTCGAGCGGCTCGGCCGGCCTCGCGGCCAGGCACCCGCGTGTGTGGTGTACGTGCTGTTCGCCGTCGACGACGATGCAGAACGTGCTCGCGCCGTGGTGGCCGACTCGGTCGACGAGTTCGCGCCGGGTGCCGTCGACGAGCGCCTCGCCAAGCTCGGCACCGTGGTCGAGGTGCCTGCGACCGAGCGGATCGATCGTTACGCGGTGGCGGGCACCGTCGACGACTGTGTGCGCGGCGTCCGGACGCTGATCGACGCCGGCGCCACGAGCGTCGTGGTCGTCCCGCGCCACGACGACCCCCTTGATCAGGACGCGCAGATCCGGCGCTTCGCCGACGAGATCGTGCCGCGCGTGCTCGGCTGAGCCGACTCGCTCAGAGCGTGCCGGCGTCGAGGCGGCGGAGCACCTCGACCGCCCGTTCGCGCACGGCCGGCAGATCGCTCAGTCGCTGCGCAGCGCGCACCTGTTGCACGATCCGCGGGTTGCGGGCGAAGCGTTGCTCGTGGCGCGCGAGGAAGTCCCAGTAGAGCGTGGTGTAGGGGCACGCGTCGTCGCCGGTGCGCTGCGTGCGGTCGTAGCGGCAGCCGCGGCAGTAGTCGCTCATCTTGTCGATGTAGTTGCCGCCGGCCGCGTACGGCTTGGTGGCCATCCCCCCGCCGTCGGCGTGCAGCGCCATGCCCACCACGTTGGGCACCATCACCCACTCGGCGCCGTCGACGAAGCCGGCCCACATCCACCGGGTCATCGCCTGCGGGTCGACCCCCGCCAGCAGCGCCAGGTTGCCGAGCACCATCAACCGCTGGATGTGATGCACCCAGCCGTGGTCGTGCAGCCCCTGCAGGGTGGTCGACAGGCAGCGCATCTGCGTGGGTGCACGACCCTCGAACGCGGGCGGGATCGGGCGGTGCGCGCCCAGCGCGTTGGCCGCCGCGTACTCGCGGCCCCACAGCCAGTAGATGCCCCACACGTACTCGCGCCAGCCGATCACCTGACGGATGAAACCCTCGGCGCTGGCGATCGGCACGTGGCCCGCCCGGTACGCGTCCTCGGCGGCGTCGGCCAGTTCGCTCGGGTGCAACAGGCCGATGTTCAGGTACTGCGCCAGCATCCCGTGGGCGAGGTGCCAGCTCGTCGTGAGCATCGCGTCCTCGTGCGGACCGAAGCGCGGCAGCAGGTGCTCGACGAAGTGGTCGAGCCGGCGCAGCGCCTCGGCTCGCGACGTGGCCCAGGTGCCGTCGGGCGGCGCACCCCACAGCGTGTCGGGCAGCTCGTCGAGCACCGCGCGGTCGAGCTCGTCGAGCGGCGTGGTCGGCGGTGCGGGCCACCGGTCGCGGCCGTCCCTGGGCGGAGGCTCACGGTTGTCGCTGTCGTAGTTCCACCGCCCGGTGACCGGCTCGTCGCCGTCCATGAGGTAGCCGAGCCGTCGCCGCTGCCAACGGTAGAAGTCCTCCATCTTCAGCTGCTTGCGGCCGGCCGCCCAGGCGGCGAACTCGTCCGGGTGGCAGAGGAACTGGTTGCTGCGCACGAGCCGGACACCGAGCCGCTGCAACAGCTCGAGCCCGTCGCGACTCGCCGGCTCCATCGCCACCACCTCGGCAGGACGGTGTTCGTCGCGGTGCGCGGCCAGGCCGGCGGCCAGCGACGCTGCCACCCGGTGGTCGACCTGCCAGCCCTCGGCCCGACGCTCGTCGACGAAGCGTCGCATCGCGGTGATCACCAGGTGCGCGCGTTGCACGTGCCAGTGGTGCTGGGCGAGCTTGGCCCGGCTCTCGACGACGAGCAGCCGATGGGTCGACGGATGTGCGTCGGCGAGCGCCGGGTGGCGCGGATCGAGCTGATCGCCGAGCACCCAGACGGTGGCTCGCGGGGACGTCATCCCGAGAGACGGTCGCGCACCTCGATCGCACGTGCCAACCCGGACAGATCGAACCGCGCGAGCAACCGTGGGTTGGTGCACACGAGCACCAGGTCGCCACCGGCCTCGCGGGCGCGCCCGGCCGCACCGAGCAGCACGCCGGTGCCGGCGTCGTCGAGCACCTCGACCGAATCGAGGTCGACGGCGACGGTGTGGCCGCGGTGATCGGCGACGAGGCGGACCAGGGCGGTGTGCAGCGTGGGGACCGATCCGAGGTCGACGTCGCCGTCGAGCACCAGCGCCGGGAGGTCGCCGAACGTGGCGGGGCGGCACCGGAGATCCATCGGGGCGACGATACCCGCGAGCCCCGTTCGAGGATCAGGGCGGCTCGAGCACCATCTCGGCGGTCGCCTCGTGCGCCACGTCGCCGATCAGCGCGCCGACGAGCGGGACGTCGGTGTGCGTGACGGCGCGCACCGTGACCCGCACCGTGGTGGCGCCCGTGGACGCGGCCACCGCCTCGGAGCCGAGCCGCGCCGGTGCGAGCACGCGCCGGGCCGCGGCCGACGCGGCGGTGCCCGGCGCCGCCGAGACGGCTGCGGCGCGGGCACCTTCGCGGGCGGCGTGCTGCACGAGCAGTTGGTCGCGCACCACCAGGGCCACCTGCACCACGCCGAGCAGCAGCAGGAACACCACCGGCAGCGCGAGTGCGAGCTCGACGACGGCCTGGCCCCGATCGCGGCGGGCGACGTCGGGGTCAGATCCGACCGAGGACGGCATCGATCACTCGGTCGAACAGCCGACCGATGCGTCCGGCGCCGCCACCGGCCGTGGCCCAGGTGACCACGAGGAGGGCGACCGCCGCGGCGCCGAGCATGACCAGCGCGTACTCGGTGGTGGCCTGCCCGGCATCGCGGTCCGGGTGGCGGTCGTGGGGGTCGAGCCGGTCGAGCCGCGTGCTGCGCGCGGTGGACAGGCGGACGTAGGTGCGGAGCAGGAGTTGGTTCATCGGGACCTCCGGGTCGGGGCGTCGAGCAGGACGTGCGGGGACGTGCGGGGACGTGCGGGGACGTGCGGGGACGTGCGGACCGGTGGGTCAGACCGATCGCAGCGACGAGAGGGCCCCGACCAGCAGTGGGCCGATGGCGATGCACACGAACGACGGCAGCGTGCAGCAGACGAGGGGGACGGCCAGCCTGACGGGGATGCGTCGGGCGTCGATCTCGGCCGCACGGCGACGATGTGCACGGGCGTCGTCGGCCAAGCGGTCGAGCGTGGGCGTGAGCGGGAGGCCGTCGCGCTCGGTGGCGCCGATCGCGGCGACCAGGGCGAGGGCTCGTGTGCCGAGCACGTCGACGAGGCCCACGATCGCGTCGATGAGGCGAGCACCGCGGTCGACGCGATCGAGCACGACGTCGATGGCCGGCACGACCACGTCGGGCGCGTGCCGACGGATCGTGGCCAGCGCCTCGGCCACCGGGAGTCCGGCCTGCAGGCTCACCACCAACAGGTCGAGCAGATCGGGCATCGCCGCGTCGAGCTGCCGCTCGCGTCGAGACCTCGAGCGCACCGGGCGTGATGCGTCGGCGACGCGGCGCGGACCACGCCGGGCTGACGAGGCGAAGGGCCGAGGGCGCCGCGGTCTCAGCGCGGCCACCAGCACCGAGCACGCGACGAGGAGTCCGGCGAGCGCGCTCATCGTCCGACCACCAGGCGCCGCATCCAGAGCCAGCCGATGCCGTTGAGCGCGAAGCCGACGGCGAGCACCGCGACGGTCACGGTCGACGTGGCGAGGGTGTGCCGGACGTCGTCGCTGGTGGCGACACCCCACGCGGCGAACACCAGCGGCAGCGCCGTGAGGACGCGAGCGCTGGCGCGCGCCTGGGCTGCCTGCACCCGCCGCTCGTACCGCCAGGCGCGTCGCTCGCGCACCGCGTCGGCGGTGCGGGCCAGCACGAGCGCCATCGTCGGCGGGTGCGCCGCGCCGAGCCGGAGGGCGTGCAGCACCAGCGCCGCCTCGTCGCCGATGGGTTGTTGGCGATCGAGGGCGGAGGCGAGCGTGACCTGGTGCGCGAGTGCGTGGGACACGTCGGGCAGCAGCGACGGAGCGTCGCGCAACGCAGCGGTGACGGCGGCGGTGACACCGACACCGGAGCGCAGGTCGCGCCCGAGGCGGTCGAGCACGTCGACGAGGTCGGGCTCAGGATCGGTCCCGGCGTGATCGGTACCGACGGCACGAGGCGGGCGGGCACGGGTGAGCACCAGGGCGACGGCCACGGCGGTCGCGGTACCGGCGACGCCCGCCACCCCCGCCATCCCCGCGATCCCGCCCGTCACGCGCGCCGCCGGACGAACGGTCGGCGGTCGCCCGCCTGATCCCACAACAGGTGCGTTCGTCGGCCGTCGGCATCGACCTCGCTCACCGAGCGCACCGCGCGTCGGCCGCCGAGACGGGCCACGTGGACGACGGCGTCGATCGATCGGCCGACCTGCGCCTGCACGTCGGCGAGCGGCCAGCCGGGTGCGGCGCGGACGACCAGCGACGCGAGCCGGGCGAGCGCGTCGTCGGCCGAATTCGCGTGCAGGGTGGCGAGTGAGCCGTCGTGGCCGGTGTTGAGCGCCTGCACCAGGTCGGTCGCCTCGTCACCACGGATCTCGCCCACGACGAGCCGGTCGGGGCGCAACCGCAGCGCCGTGCGGACGAGCGCGGTGGTGTCGATCGCCATGATGCCCTCGTGGACCGCGGGGCGGGTCTCGAGCCGCAGCACGTGGCTCGACGCGAGGCGCAACTCGGCGGTGTCCTCGATGGTGATGACCCGCTCGAGCGGGTGGACCCGACCGGCGAGGGCGTTGAGCAGCGAGGTCTTGCCCGAACTGGTGGCACCGCTGACGAGCACGTTCGCCCGCGCGCGCACCAGCTCGTCGAGCAGTGCGACCAAGGGTGCCGGACCGAAGTCGACGAGCTGGAGCTCGCGGCGCGCGAACTTGCGGAACGCGAGGCACGGGCCGTCGGGTGCGATCGGCGGCAGCACGGCGCACACACGGGTGCCGTCCGGCAACCGTGCGTCGACGATCGGCACGCTGCGGTCGAGTCGTCGTCCGAGCGGCGCGAGCACGCGCTCGATCACGACCTCGACGACGCCCGGTTCGAGCCGGCCGACGTACTGCACGCCCGGCCGGTCGCTGCGCTCGACCCACACCTCGCAGCCGGCGTTGACGAGTACCTCGTCGACGCCGTCGTCGTGCACCCACCGGTCGAGACCGCCGAGTCCGAACACCGCGCCGCTCACGACTGCGCCGTCCGCACGAGCACACGTTCGACGGCTCGCGCCCACGCGATCGGCAGGCGGGTGGCCAGCAGCCCCGCGTCGACCGCCCGGGCGACGGCCGGGTCCCACGGCGTGTCGAGCAGCACCGGCGCGGCCACGATGTTCTCGACGTCCGCGCTGGTGTAGCCCGTGTTCGATTCGCGGATCACGACGACCCCGGTCGCGAGGCCGGGGCGACGTGTGCTGCGCTTCATCGACAGATACGTCGGGCGCATCACCAGCAGCGAGCGGCTGGCGCTCGCGTGCAGTGCCGCGTGGCGGCCGTGGGGCCCGGCATCGACGATCACCTCGGTGTCCGCCGGCGCCGCCGCGAGGGCATGGGCGATCCGCTCGGCGTACACGTCGTCGAGCGTGCGACCGTCCGACAACGAGCCGGCGGCGAGCAGGCCGAGGTGCGGCGCGACGTCGCCGGCGAGCCGCCACAGCGACTCGGCCGTGGCTCGGGGCGACCCGAGCCAGTCGCCGACGCCCGGACCGGCCGGCTCGGGCACGCCGAGCAGTCCGGGGAGGTCACCGCCGAGGTCGACGAGCAGGGTGGGCCGGTGGCGGGCCGAGAGGACCGCCAGCGTGGCGGCGACGAGCGTGGTGCCCGATCCGCCTTTGGCGGACCAGCAGAGGATGTGCACGGGGGACCTCCGGCGAGCGATGACCGCAGGAGGGGGACGCAGGGCGGAACCTATCGAGGGGCGGTGCGACCACCAACCTCGCTCGCCCGCCGCCTGCGCACGCGACGGGCAGGCCGGTAGCGTGCGGGACGCACATGGTCGGGGAGGTGTCCGGGCACCTGGTGGGCTCCACCGCCTTCAAAGCGGCTGGGACGAGCGATCCTCGTCCGGCGGGTTCGATTCCCGTCCACCTCCGCCACGTGCTCACCGGCGTGGTCGGCCGAGACGCCGAAATCGGCGCTGAGCTGGTGCGATGTTCGCCGACGTTCGCCGACGTTCGTGGACGTTCGCCGAACGTTGCTCTCAAGGTAACTCTCAGAGAGCTAGCCTTCGGGTCCGAACACGGAGGTCTGGCCATGCCACGTGCGCCTCGCGGGAAGCGCGTCCTCGATGCCGTCAGCGGCTCCTACACGGTGGTCGGCCGCGCGCCGAACGGGGAGCCGGAGCCGTACTTCGACCGCTCACGCGGGGTCTGGGTGGCGCCGTGGCGCAAGCCCGACGGCAAGGTCGGCCGGCCGACCGGCAAGACGCGAGCGGCGGCGGTCGCCTCGCGCAATCGCCACATCGCTGCCGCGGAGGAAGCTGCCCGCTGTGGCCCGCTCGCCGAGGGCTTCTCGGCGGCGACCACGCTGGCCGAGCTCGGTGCGTGGTGGTTCGAGAACGTCGCCCGTCATCGGGTGCGGCCCACCACGCTCTCCACCTACCGGAAGCAGTGGCGCCTGATCGTCGCCGACCTCGGTGCGACGCCGGTGCGTCAGCTCCGTACCGAGCAGGTCGCCGCGTTCGTGTCGCGGATGGTCGACCGCGGTGCGGCATCCCGTGCTGCGAACATCCGAACGCTGCTCGTGCAGGTGCTCGACGAGGCGGTGAGCCTCGGGCTCGCCGAGACCAACGTGGCGAAGAAGGTGCGACGGCCGAAGGTCCCGAAGGTGACGCGGCCGACGCTGACGCCAGTGGAGGTCGTGAAGCTGCTCGATGCGTGCGACGAGCGGTTCGTGGCGGTGGTGGCGTTCTGCTACCTGCACGGTTGGCGGGTGAGTGAAGCGCTCGGCCTCGCCTGGCAGGACCTCGACCTCGAGGCCGGCACGGTGCACCTGCGGCGCGGATCCACCTACAGCGACGGTGAGGGGATGGTGCTCGGGCCGACCAAGACCCGCGGGACGGCGGGCTGGCAGCTGCTCGGCCCGAGCGTGGTGCAACTCCTCAGACGCCGGCGAGAGTTGCAGGCGCTCGATTGGGAGCGTGCGGGTGGGTGGTCGCAGGCGGAGTACGAGGGCGAGTTCTTCGATCTCGTGTTCACGACGCCGGAGGGCAAGCCGATGCTGCGGCAGAACGTCGATCGAGCGATCCGCGCCGCGGCTCGGCGGGCGGGCTTCGATCCGAGCCAGCTCGCCACGCACACCGGCCGGCGCTCGGTGGTCACGAACCTGTATGCCTCGGGTTCGTTCGATCTCGCCGACGTCGCCCGGTTCGTCGGCCACTCCGACGTGGCCACGACCCGTGGCTACGTGCAGCACGAGGGCGACCGCCCGACGATCGTGAGCCGCAAGGCCTTCGAGCTCCTCGACCCCGGCGCGATCTGATCCGGTTCTCGCGAGTCGGTCAGTCCCGGGTCGTCTCAATGGGTCCATCGGGGCTCGTTCGAGACGTGTGAACACCCAGGTTCGCCGCAGCGATGTTCACACCGGACCTCACACGGATGTTCACACCCTGATGATTGTTCCCGACTGGTAACGGTTCGTGTCGTTCCGTGTCGTTCCGTGTCGTTCCGTGTCTTCGTCTGTTGACTGCGATCTAGCGTGATCACGTGGCCGTGCCCTCGCTGACGGATCTTCGGAATCGAAGGGGCGAGATTCTCGAGCTTGCGCGCGTGCGTGGCGCCTCGAGGGTGCGTGTGTTCGGCTCGATCGTGCGAGGTGATGCGACCGACGCGAGCGACATCGATCTCCTGGTCGAACTTGCGGAAGGCCGGACCCTCCTCGACCTGGGCGGTCTGCTGATGGACCTTCGGGACTTGCTCGGCCATGACGTCGACGTCGCCGTTGAGTCCCGCCTTCGCCCGCGAGTCGCGGGCCAGGTTCTGGCTGACGCTGTCGACCTGTGACGCGCCGGTGGTCGACGACCCGGTGGAGCCGCTCCGAGCCGATCTGACGAGCCGGCGGAGAGCTTCTGTCACGGAACGCGACGGAACGTGCACCGCCACGGTGATCTTCTGTGTATGGACCACACCCTCGAGCAAGGGACGCAGGTGTGAAGTCGTTCTGCGCGTCTACCGCGGCCGGTAGACGTCGGACCGATGGTCGATGCGGAGCACGGTGACGCGGTGCTCTGCGTCGTCGATCTCGTAGACGACGCGGTAGGCGCCTCGTCTCGCGGACCACAGTCCCGCCAGCTCGCGCTGCAGCGGATGACCGACCCGGCGTGGGTTCTCGCACAGCGGGCCGAGCATGAACTCGACGACTGCGGCAGCGATGCGTTCCGGAAGTCGGCCGAGCTGGCGTTCGGCGGAGGCGGCGACGCGCAGCTCGAAGCTGCCGTTGTTCATCGCCGGAGGAACTTGGCGCGGAGCTGTTCTGCGGACACCGTGTCGCCGTCAGCGACTTCTTGACGGGCCCGGGCGATGTCGGCCATCGCAGCCGGGTCGGACAGGAGCTCGAGGGTGTCCTCGAGCGCTGCGAGGTCGTCCGCGCTCATGAGGACGGCGGCGGGTCGTCCGTTGCGGGTGACGGTGATCCGGTCGTGCTGCTGCTCGACCCGGTCGACCATTTCGGAGAACTTCGCTTTGACCTCGGCGAGCGGCAAGACGTCAGACATGACCAGAATTGTAGTCAGCGATCAGAAGTCGTCAACCGGTCGAGCCTTCCCTTTGCGGTGAGTTGGCCCGAGGCGTGAACAACGTCGCTCCGGTGAGGGCGGTCCGCCGCTATCTCGGCAGCTCTGCGCTACTTGGTGAAGGTTGACCGGATGATCCGGCCCGTGTCCGGGTCGAGTTCGCAGTCGTACGAGTGGGTCCACGTGCGCAGCGCCCCATCGACCCACTCGACTCGGAGCCAGCACTTCGCGGTCGTCTCCTCTGGCACGAGCGCACTCCGCCACACGATCTCGCCGTCGCGGGTCACTCTCAAGACGTTGGGGAACGGGTGCCAAGCGAGAACCTTCGCCGGCCGACGTTCCGGGTCGAGCAGAACGATGGAGTCTGCCGAGCCCTCAACACCTAGCTCAGCAATGACGATCCCGCCGTCGACGACCCGCTCCACGCTGGTCACACTGCCCGACTGTGGTCAGGGTGTCCAGCGTGCATAGCGGCAGATCTGATCGCGCCGGATCAGTAGTGAACGTAGATGCATCGGACGGGGTGCCCGAGCGCGTCTCCGATTGAGGTCACCTGCTCCTGGCTGAGCGGGCTTCGCAGCGGGTTCATTACTTCCAGCCACCATCGAGCGAAGCCCTGTGGCCATTCGTAGTGCAGGTCGTTCAGGCTGGTTGTCACGTCGCAGCAAGGAGTGCGTGTCAGCAGGTCACGAAACTCTGAGCGCGCGGCGTGATCCATCTGCATTTGCCACCACTCGACGTCAACGGCGGCGCCGCACCACGGACAGCTCATCGACTCGAAGTTCGACCCAGCATCGATGAAGGCGATGTGTCCCACATCGACTTGACGCGCCGGACTACCCGAAGGCCCCGCCGGCGCGTAGCCCTGCAGAAGGTCGCACGCTCGCCTTCCAGCAGCTGAGTCCGGCACGAACGCCGGGTCGGTCGGAATCACGCGGATCCAGTGATCGCTCACGACATCGTTCCTGTTGCCACCATCGCCGCAGATTGCCCGTATTCGCTGGCTCCCGCAATGCACCAACCCGAGCATCACGGCAGTTCGGCTCGGCCATCAAGTCATCGAACCAGAAGCTCTGTCACCGTGCAGGGGAGGCAGTTGTCGTCGCGCAGCACCTCGATCTCGAACGAGTTGTCCGAGATGGAGATCTCGAAGACGCCCGATCGATCAGTCGAGACCATCGACACCTCCTGCCGACTCCACACGCCAGGTATTGCAGAGACACGCACTGGTCGCTCGTAGCGAAGCTCGACGGCCGCGACGCGTGATTCGGTCACTGCGAGAAAGAACAGTCGCGGCAATCTGGCGGTTCGAGTCACCGATCGCCGATCCCAGAGCCATCTCAGCGCGGTGCCGAGAGCAGCGAGTCCGTTCCCGCCGGGTATCTCCGCCACTGTCACAGAGAGACGAACCAAGCTGCCAGCCAGGAGCGCCTCACCGAGCGCCGCAGCTACAGCGTTTCGCGCATTAGCGCCGACATCGTCGGTCACGAGCCGTCCCCTTAGAACCTTCACGAAGTCTAAGGGGACCACCCCAACGGGGTCCGCGGCTGCGCCCGATCGGCAGTTCGGATCGCTACCTTCGGGCCATGTCGAATCCGGCGTTGACTCCACCTCCACGGCCGCCAAGGCCGGAAGGAGGCGATGCGCGAAGACCTTGGAACCTGAAGACCATCGGCATCGTCGCCATCGCAGCGATCTTCGCGTCCGCGCTCGGAGCCCTGAGTTCGCAGGCAAGTCGCCTCGGCGCTGGCATCACCATGGCCCTGCTCGGCGCATACGCAGCAGCCATGCTTCTCGACCCTCCGAAGGCGTACCCGAACGAGGAAGGCGGCTTCTACCCGCTGGGGGCAATGCCGCTGGTGATAGTGCTTCTGCTCGTTGATGCGATCGCTGCCATCGCAGGGAGGGGACCGCTTCTCGAGTGGAGTCCCGGCATCGCCGGACTGCCGCTGGCAGTAGCGCTCGGCGTTGCCGAGTACCGACGCCTGTCCGCCTGGCGACACCGCCACGACACCTCACCGGAATGAAGGGATCGCATCCAGCGGTCACGGCTGCCCGACCAGTACGGCAGATCGGTACTACTTGGGCGATGGGTGCTCGCCCGAGCCAGCGGCCACAGTTCGCATCGCGACCGCAGGGCCGAACCAGAAGTACAGGGTCTGGCCTTTCTTGCGGGCATCCCTTGCTCGGCCGAGTCGCTGCAACCGGTTGACCAAGCTTGCGTAGTGGGTCGGCCATTCGACTGCTGCCATCCAGTCGTCGCTCAGTGCGCTCATCAGCGCGGCGAACTCCTCGCCTGTTGTCGTGGTGGCCAGCATCTCCTCGCAGCGGTCGGCCATCGCATCTCGGAATGGTGCAGTGCACTCGTAGAGGCTGCCCGGTCCATCGACAGCCAGGAGCGTCAGCGCGTTGGTGCTGCCGTTTCCGGTGAGCACCGTCATCAGTGCGCTCGCTTGATCGGGCGTCTCTCCGATGTCTTGAAGAAGCGGGCTTGCGAGCGCCTTGCGTTGTCCAGCGGCGGCCACACAAGGGCCGCGCCGAACATCCATCTTCCCTATGTTCTCTTCGGCGGAAGCGAAGACCACGCAGGTGGTCTGATCTACGTCAGGTTCGGTCACCAAGAAGCGCAGATTGCCCTGATGGTTCTCTTGATGCAAGGGCGCTCGCTGAATTCGTAGCGTCTGGAGAGCCCGGGGTTGATCTCCCGAATGCCCTGTCCCTGCCGGCTTCGGCTGGTGGTGGCTTCCGAACGAAGTGATCAGCCCCGGGTTCTCGCTGCGGTGTGGCTCGAAACAGGAACGGCATCACGAACCCTCATCAGGTCTGTCCCGCCGCGGTCGCCCCATCAACCGTTGGACACCAGGAGGTGTGATGTTCATCATCGGGATCGACCCGCATCGCGGGTCGCACATGGCTGTCGCGATCGACCGTGACGAACGGATCGTCGCGACGATCGAGCTGCCCGCGAATCAACAGCAACGACGGCGTCTGCTCGCGTGGGCGCGCCCGCTCGAACCGCGAGTATGGGCGGTCGAGGGTGCTCGTGGCACGGGCGCGTTGTTGGCTCAGCAACTCGTCGCTGCTGGCGAGGACGTGATCGACGTCGCACCAAAGCTCGCTGCACGCGTCCGCGTGTTGGACAACACCCAGTCCGACAAGTGCGACCGGCACGACGCCCGCTCGGTCGCGATCGCCGCGCTCCGCAAACCGAGCCTGCGACGCGTCGAACGCGAGGACCATCACGACGTGTTCCGGCTGCTCGCCAAGCGGCATCACGACCTGGTCGCCGGCCGCACCCGCGCCGTGTGCCGGCTCCACACCACGCTCTGCTATCTGGCTGAGGGCCGCTTCCCGAAACGGCTTCGTGCCGAGCAGGCCGCCGCGATCCTCTCCCGGATCCATCCGACCACCGCCATCGGGGTCGAACGCAAAGCACTCGCACGTGACCTGTTCGCCGAGGTCCGCCGGTTCGATCACGAGCTCGAGCAACTCAGCGTCAGGATCGGTGAAGCCGTCAAAGCATCAGGCACCACCGTCACCAACGTGCACGGCGTCGGCCCGATCGTCGCGTGCTATCTGCTCGGCCACACCGGCAACATCGCACGGTTCCCATCAGCCGGGCACTACGCCCGCTACAACGGCACCGCCCCCGTCGCCGCGTCCACATCCGCGCAGCATCGGCACCGGTTGAACCGTGACGGCAACCGGCAACTGAACCACGCGATCCACATCGCCGCGGTCACTCAAGCCGGGCACGCCACGATCGGCCGGGACTACTACCTCCGCAAGCAAGCCGAGGGAAAGAGCCGCAAAGAAGCGCTCCGCTCGCTCAAGCGGCAGATCTCCGACGCCATCTACCGGCAGCTCGTGATCGACTCACTCGCCACGGACTGAGCCCGCCATGCAGGTGGGCCCGGGAGGACAACGAGGGGCGACTCTGCATCCAGCGCGGCCGGCTCGAACCCTCACACCGGCACTTCGGATCAGCCACTCCCGGACCCGACCACCACGCTACGCGCCACCCGACACCACCCTCACCACGCGCGCCCCGAACCAGGCACTTGACACAAACAGGGCTCGGTATGTGCGCTGTCTGCAAGGGCGGTAGGCGCACAGATCAGCGGATCTCTACGGGCAACTCGGCGCCTGCGAAGGGCGCCATTGCACTACTTGGCTCTCACGGTAGCTCTCTCCCGGCCCTTGGCCGGAGGGTGTGAACAGGCTGAGCTGGGGTGATGCGTTCGTGGGCGGAGGCCCGTCCACCTCCGCCACGTGCTCACCGGCGTCCTGCGACGCTGGTGCCGTTCTGGGTGCCAGTCCCGGCGGCTGAGCTGCGGCGGTGAGGACTCACCGGCACCCAGGAACTGGGGCGAAACGACCTGGGTGCCACTGATCTTCGATTTCCAGGCACTTCGGCGGAGCGTGGCGCCCAGAACATTCGACCCGCCCTGAGTGCCCGGGATGGGAGCGCCCGGGATGGGCCGATCGGTCCTGCGCTAGCGGACCTCGCGGTCGAAGGGTTCACCGCGGAGCCAATGGGTGAACTCGTCGACGAAGAACTCGCGTGCGCGGCGGCGGCTCGAGCTGGTGCCGGCGGACGAGTGCGGCGTGATGATCACGTTCTGCAGGTCCCACAGCGGACTGTCGGCGGGAAGCGGCTCGACCTCGGTGACGTCGAGCGCTGCGGCACCCACCTGGCCGCTGCGCAGTGCCTCGACCAACGCCGGCTCGTCGATCAACGAACCACGGCCGACGTTGATCACGTGCGCCCCGGGCCGGAGCAGCGCGAGCTCGGCAGCACCGATCAGGTGGTGCGTCTCGGGCGCGAGTGGCAGCGCGAGCACGAGCGTGTCGACGCGCGGCAGCAGCTCGTGGAGGCGTTCGAGCGTCCACGTCTCGCACGGCTCGTCCCCCGACACCGAGCGACGCAGACCGATCACCTCGATGCCGAGCGCTCGTGCGAGGCGTGTGGTCTCGAACCCGATCGGTCCCATGCCGAGCATGCCGAGCGTGGTGCGCTCGACGTCGTCGATCGGGCGTTGCTGCCACAGGTGCGCAGCCTGGTCGCGGCCGAAGCGGGCGAGATCGCGCCGCAACGCGAGCATCACCATGACCACGTGATGCGCGATGGACGTCGCAGCCGCGCCGGACGAGTTGGTCAGCCGCACGCCACGATCGAGCAGCATCCGGAACACCGGGCTGTCGACGCCTGCGCTCCCCGAGTGCAACCACCGCAGGTTCGTCGCCTCGACGCACACCTTCATGAACGGCGCGCTCGACCTCGGCCACAGGTCCATCGACAAGAACGCGATCTCGATCCGCTCGATGTCGTCGGGCGACACGATCGACCCCGGCGTGAAGCGGATCCGCTCGACGCCGGGCTCGAGCTCGAGCAGGCGGTCGCCGACCGCGTCCCACACCTCGTCCGACACGAAGACCCCGACCATCGCCTCAACGTAGGCGGTTCGTCGCGTGGCGTGCTCGCCCGAGCGCCGGCCGATCGGCGACCGACCGCGACCGATCGGCGACCGATCGGCGACCGACGGGCGGGTCAGTGCGCGAGCTTGGGGTCGACGCGGCACTCGACGTGCCGGTCGGCGCCGACCTCGTAGCAGTGCACGTCGTTCGGGTTGCCGGCGTACACGGTCAGCGGGTCGACCACCCCGGCTCGCGTGTCGGGCCACGAGCACGGCACCTCGATGGTCTCGCCGACGGTCCACGGCGCCGGGCAGGGCTCGCCGTGCAACGACGACACGGCACGCGAGATGTAGTCCGCGGCGCCGTACGCGCCCTGGATCGTGAAGTGCACGCCGTCGCTCGTGAACCACGCGTCGCGCGCGGCGGTGTACGCGTTCCAGTCGAGCAGCGTCACGTCCGGGTAGGTGCCCGACGAGATCTTCTGGCGGATGATGTCGTTCTGGATGCGGAACCCCTCGGCCTGCGAGGTCCCACCCGTCGGGTTCGAGTACGTCGAGCGCTCGCGATAGGTGAGCCAGACGATCTCCTCGGCTCCCTTGGCGCGGGCGGCCGCGACCACCTGGTCGAAGGCGCCGGAGAAGTTGGTGTACCAGTCGTTGTAGCCGGTCATCACCACGAGGGTGTCGAACGAGCCGTCGATGGCGCCGATCGCCGTCACCGCGTTCGGGGGCTGGCGGCCCTCGCGGCCACGGCACGACGCGCCGACGAGGCGGCGGCACGATTCGGCGTCGACGACGAAGCTCGACCCGCCGAGCGCGTGCTGCGAGTTGGTGTACCAGCGCACGCCGGCCAGGGTGGAGTCACCCATGAGCACCACCCGCCGGTCCAGGTCGGCGACGGGGGTGTTCGGCGCCGGCGAGCCGGCGGTCGTGTCCATCGGCGAACCGGTGAACCATCCGGTGACGTCGACCACCAGATCGGTGCCGGCGCTCGAGTACGCCTCGACACCCGCCGTGGACGTGGCGGAGATGCCGAACTGGGCCACGTCCTGGCGACGCCGGTCCGTGTTCGCGGTCGAGGCGAACGGTCGCTCCGTGCGCGCCGGGTGCACCGTCAGGTAGCCGGCGCGCCAGGTGTGGGTGAGCGTCCAGTTCGCTGCGATCGCGGCGACGGGTCCACCGGTCACGGAGGTGGGATCCAGCTCGATCGAACCGTCGCGGAAGAGGGGCGCGCCTGCACGGGTGTCGACCAGCCGGGTCGGCGTCGCGGGGACGAACAGGCCATCGCCGGACCACGGTGCCGACGGTCCGGTGAACCAGCCGGTCATGTCGACGATGAGGTGCTCGCCGGCCTGGCTGAACACGGTGAAGCCCCCGGCGCTCACCGGCACGAGCGCGCCGGTCGCGCGGATCTGACCGCGCCCGTCGGTGTTGAGGGCGCTCGAGAGCGGGCGGCTGGTGCCGGTGGGGTAGGCGGTGAAGAAGCCGGCCGCGACCGAGTCGCTGGTCGCGATCGTCACCGCCACCGCGGTCGCGTCGGCGGGCACGCCGGGGGGCAGTGGCACGGTCACGGCGCCACCGGCCGGCAGGCGTCCGTCGCCGTCGCGGGTGTCGAGCAACCGGGTCGGGGCGGTCGGCACGAACCGGCCGGCCGTCGCCCCGTCGGTCGCCACGAAGGCGCCGGTCACGTCGATCACCACGTGCGCCGGAGCGCTCGACGACACGGCCAGGGTGCCGTCCGAGCCGAGTCCGATGATCGCCCCGTTGGCGCGGGTCTCACCGGTCGACACGTTGATCGTCGACGTGCTCGGCCGCGCCTGATCGCCCGGCCACACGGTGACGTACCCGCCCTGGGTCGGCTGGGTGGCGGTGACCGACAGTGCGACGGCGATGGTGCCGTCCGGGATCTCGCACCTGCCGAGCGCGGGGATCGTGACGAGCTCGTGGCCGGCGAGTCGGGCGCCGCCGTCGCGCGAGTCGTACAGGCGGCACGGTTCGAGCGGCTGGAACGCCGAGGTGCCACCTGACGCCGCCGGCGCCGCCCACGTGGTCGACACCGGTGCGAGCGGCGCCATCGCGGCCATCGGGACCGCCAGCGTCGCCGCCACCAGGACGGCCGACGCGCGGCGTCGGCGAACGGGGGTGATCACGAGGTCCGGACGCCGTCGAGGTACCGCAACTCGTGGCGCAAGGTGCCGTCCGCCCGCCACTTGCGCACCGCTGCCTCACCGCGGGGTCCGTCGTGGCGACGGCCGGCGCGGTAGCGCTCCTCGTAGTGCACCGCACCGCTCGCGTAGAAGCCGCGCACCGCCGGCGTCCGCGGGTCGGGGTCCTGCAGGACCCCCGCGGTGTAGTGCATCTCGTACTTCACCTGGCCGTCCGAGCGGTGCACGCGGTAGGCCGGGTAGCCACGAGTCGGGTCGTCGAGCGCGCCGCCGGTGTACCACGCGACGTAGCGCTGCAGGCTCGGGAACGTGCGCCGTACCCGTCCGGTGAACTCGGCGGGGATCTGATCGTCGTCGTCGACGTCGAGCGTCGTGATCACGCGGAACGACATCGAGTTCGGCAACAGCTCCATCACCGGACCCCCGTACCCACGACCACGCGCACGAACACCACGGATGAGTGATCGGTCGCTCCGACGGGTGACTTGAGCCGGGGGCGGGTCAGCGCCGAGTGTCGGGCCGCGGGTCGAGACCGGCGTCGAACTCGGCCTGCAGCGTGTCGCGCAGCCGCGCCGCATCGCCGTAGCCGCGGACGAACCAGTCGCGTCGCTCGTCGCCGCGTCGGGCCTCCACCCGCCACGGCCGTCCGAACACGAAGCGCCCCACCGCGCCCACCACGAACACCACGACGAACCACACGAGGTCGACACCGAGCATCAGCACGGGTCCGCCGAACACGAACAGCACCACCGCGAGCAGGCCGGCAGCCACGATCGCGAGCGCGACCCAGCCGTCGAACACGTCGAGGCAGCAGCCACCGTCGTCGAACCAGTCGTACCAGCGATCGTCGTCGCGGCGGGCGGCCCGGCGACGGCGATGCGACGCGAACCTGGCGTGCACGCCCCGGCCGTCCGACGTGGGCAGCCAACGGCGTCGCACGTGCCACGACGGGGTCGACGGGGTCGACGGGGTCGACGGCGTGGTCATGAGACTCGTCTCGGGCCGTGGTCAGCGGCGTCGGGCGCGTGAATGGGTCGGGCGTGCGTGCCGCGACGCCGGGATCAGACGGCGAGGAGGTCGCGGGCGCCGGTGTCGCTCGACGGGTGGCGCAGCTTGCTCATCGCCCGCGCCTCGATCTGGCGGATGCGCTCACGCGTGAGGTTGAAGTGCTCGCCCACCTCTTCGAGGGTGCGGGGCTCGCCGCGGTCGAGGCCGAACCGCAGCTTCAGGATCTCGCGCTCGCGCTCGTCGAGCGGCGCCAGCAGCCGGGCGATCTCCTCGGGCAACAGCGCCGTGGCGGCGACCTCGAACGGGCTCTCTGCCGAGCGGTCCTCGACGACGTCGCCGAGCTCGGCGTCGCCGTCTTCACGGAGCGGTTCGCTGAGCGACAGCGGTTCGGCGGCGAAGCGCAGCGCCTCGGTCACCTTGTCCTCGGGCATCTCGACTTCCTTCGAGAGCTCGGCCAGGGTGGCAGGACGGCCGTACTTGAGCTCGAGGCGGCTGCGGGCCTTCTGCAGCCGAGCCAAGGTGTCGCCGGCGTGGACCGGGAGACGGATCGTGCGGCCGGTGTTGGCGATGCCACGGGTGATCGCCTGACGGATCCACCACGTGGCATAGGTGGAGAACTTGAAGCCCTTGCGCCAGTCGAACTTCTCGACGGCGTGCATCAGGCCGAGGTTGCCCTCCTGGATGAGGTCGAGCAACGGCAGGCCCGACGCCTGGTACTTCTTCGCGATCGACACGACGAGACGGAGGTTCGACTGGACGAACGCGCGCTCGGCGTCCTCGCCCTCGCGGGCGATGCGGCGCAGTTCGCGCTTCTTCGTGGGAGACAGATCCTTGCCGGCGTCGAGGTCGGCGACGGCCTGCTTGCCGGCCTCGATCTGCTTCGCGAGGCGGACCTCGTCGTCCTTGGTGAGCAGCGTGTACTGGCCGATGTCGGACAGGTAGAGCCGGACGAGGTCCTCTTCATCGCGCTCGACGCGATCTTTCGCCACAGAAGTCCTCCGGTGTCTCGTTCGGCCGGCCCGGCCGTGTGTCCCGCCGACCCGGTGACGGGTCGCCGGACGGTGAACGTCGGCCGTGTGAGAGGTGAACGATACCGACGGCCATCACTTGACCACACCCGTCAAGGCCATTCGTCCAGCGCATCAGGAATCGTGATCCCCCGAGGGGGCGTATCGCTGGTGCCGTTGCGACACGGCCGCGTCACCGCGCGGCCCGCGCGCAGGCGCCGACCGAGCGTGCGTCGGCTTGCCGTGCGCTCGCGGGTCGCGCGCACGGTGCGGTCGTCGCGGTGGTGCGGTCGTCAGTGCGGCTGGGTGAGCGAGATGTCGAGCGTGGCGAACAGGAACGTCTCGTGGCCGGGCTGCAACGCGGTCCCGACCGGCGCCCACGAGATCGCGTGCACCACCTCGCCGGTGGTGGTGTCGACCCAGAGGCGCACCACGCCCTGCACAGCGACGCCGTCGTCCGCGGTGGCGCTGAACGTCGAGTCGAACGACACGACCGCGCCTCCCTCGCGCGAGGGGGCGAAGCCGCCGAGCACGGCCCCGGGGAATGCGGTCTGCAGCTCGGCGAACGACTGGTCCTGCGCGATGCCGGGATCGGCCGTGTCGGCCAGCCGGCCGGCCGCGAAGCGCTGGCCGGTGGGGTAGGACACGAGGACGCGGCCGGGCCCGCCGACCTCGATCGTCCACCCGGCGGGCGGGGTCACCGCGATCACGTCGTCGACGACCGCGCTCGGGTGCACCGATGCGAGCCGCGACACCTCGAGTGCACCGAGCTCGGCCTCCGGGCCGACGGCAGGTGTGTGGAGGAACGAGGCGTACAGCTCGTCGGCCACGCCGGCCGGCAGCGCCGAGCCCGACTCGTCGGCGAGGTCGGTGAACAGGTCGGTGAGCACCACCAGACCGTCGGCACGCCGAGCGACGTCGATCACGCCCTTGTAACCGGTGCCATCGGCCGCCATCGCGCGGTAGTACACACGCGCCCCGTCCGACGGCGTGGCACCGGAGGTGTCGATCGGTCGTGGGATCACCTGCGAATACGCCGCCGAGGGGTACAGGCCGTCGAAGCCGTCGACGTACTCCTGCATCACCACGCGCGGATCGTCGCCTGGCGTGCGGGTGGCGACCTGTGCGTAGTAGCGCAGACGGCCGTCGGTGATCTCGACCCCAGCGCCGACCGGTGCGGCCGTGAACCCCTCGGGCAGCCGGAAGCGCACACCCTGGCCGACCTCGACGAGGTTCGGGTCGACCGTGGTGGGCGGCGCCGTCGTGGGGACCGCCGTCGTCATCGGCGCGGTCGCGGCGACGGTCGGGTCGGGCGCGATGGTGCCCGGCCCGGCGGCGACGTCGGCACCCGCTCCGTCGTCGAGGGCGTCGTCGCGCACGACGACGAACGCGATCCCCGCCGCAGCGGCCACGAGCGCGGCCGAGGCCACCGACGCCAGCGCGAGGCGTCGGCGTCGGGCCCGGGGCGTCCGTCGGTCGGCTCGTCGATCGCTCCGCCGATCCGGCGGATGGCCCGACGACAACACGACCGGGCGGTCCTCACGCGCGCCGGCGGGATCCGGCGCGTCGGTCGGGCCGGGATCGGGTGATGCCCCGAACGGTGGCGGCGGCAGGTTCGACATCGCCCCGGGACGGTACCGCCGGCCGACTAGCGTGCGCGCTCGTGACCGACGTCGAACTCGCGATCGTCACGCTGCGTTTCGACGCCGCCGATCCCGAAGCGGTGGCCGCGATCCTGTCGAAGTACGTCGTGCTCACCCGCATGCAGCCCGGCTGCCGCAACGTCGATCTGTGCGCCTCCGTCACCCGTCCCGGGCGATACCTCGTGATCCAGAAGTGGGACTCGATCGACGCGCAGCGGGCGCACGTCGACAGCGAGGTGATGGTCGACATGGCGCGGGCCTGTACGGGGTTGCTCACCGGTCCGCCCGACATCGACCTGTGGGACGGCCCGAGCGCCCACGACCTGCGCTGAGCTCGCGCCGAGCTCGCGCCGATGGCGGCGGGCGCACGTCGCGGCGCGAGCGCCCGGCGGGACGGATAGCGTTCGCGTCAGAGCACGTCGGACGACGTGCATCGATCGAGCACCGAGGAGCGTGCGATGTCGAACCCGTACCTGAACGACAAGGCGATCGCCACGGCGGCGCAGGCCGGGTGGGCGGCACCCGATCCGTCCACCGCCGTGCGCAGCACGCCGATCACCGACGGCCCGATCTCGTCGTGGCGCCCGCGGGTGATGACCGTCCAGGGCACGATGACGGCCACCGGTGTGCTGATGGTGTTGCTGTTGGCGTCGGCCACCGTCGGCTGGATGGCGGCGCCCACGTACGGCGAGGACCAGGTGGGCCTGCCGGGCCTCGCGATCGTCGGCATCCTCGTCGGTTTCGCCTGCGCGATCGCCGTGCACTTCAAGCCGATGTGGGCGCGGGTGCTCGCGCCGATCTACGCCCTCGCCGAGGGCTTCTTCCTCGGTGCGCTGTCGAAGGCGTACGAGAGCTACCAGGACGGCATCGTGGTGCAGGCCGTCGGCGCCACGCTCGGCGTCGCCGTCGTCATGCTCGTGCTCTACCGCACGCAGGTGATCAAGGTGACCGACCGTTTCCGTCGCATCATCGTCACCGCGACCCTCGGCCTGATGGTGTTCTACGGCGTGTCGCTGCTGATCAACCTGTTCGGTGGCAACGTCTCGTTCCTGCACTCGGCCAGCCTGCTCGGCATCGGTTTCAGCATCTTCGCCGCGGCCCTGGCGGCGATGAACCTCGCGCTCGACTTCGACTTCATCGAGAAGGGCGCGCGTCAGGCGTTGCCGAAGGGCATGGAGTGGTACGCGGCGTTCGGTCTGCTGATCACCCTGGTGTGGCTCTACCTCGAACTGCTCCGCCTGCTCGCGAAGCTCAACCGCCGCTGATCGGGTCGCCCGCTCAGGGCGTGCCCCACTTCGTCGTCAGGTAGGCGCGCACCTGGTCGTTCTCGGCGTCGCTGAGCGCCCGGTCGTAGATCAGCACCTCCGCCAGGTCACCGGTCAACGCCGAGGTGGCGCCGTTGCCGCGACCGCCGAGGGTGAGCCCGTTGCCGTTCGGGACGATCGCGTTGCTGCACGGCGACGGCGCGGTCACGACGCTGCCGCTGTCGATCGTGAACAACCAGCTCGGGGAGTAGCGGAACGTGGCCGTGTGCCACGTGTTCGCCGCCGCGGCCTGCGCGCCGACCCACGTCCAGCAGCCCCCCTGGACGGCCGCCGTGAAGCCGCCACCGGCCCCGCGCTCGCCGACTTCCCAGGTGTTCTCCTTGTTGACGAACGCCCAGGTGTTGGCGACCGCCGACGCGCGGTACACGACCACGATCGTGATGCCCGGGCCGGCGATGTCGAGCGAGGCGCTGTCGGGCGCCAACAGCGTCGAGCTGCCGTCGAAGCGCACGACGTTGCGGCCGTTCCGTGCCGCCGTCGCATAGGTCACGGTGCCCTTCGACGCGACGGCGTGGTTGCCGTTGCCGCTCCGGTCGGCCCATCGCGTCACGGTCGATCCGGACGTGGTCACCGTGCTGGCGTCGGCGGCGTCGTACCAGGCGACGAGTCCGCCGCTCACCGGCGTCTCGCCGGCGTCGGCGACCGAGCACTGGTAGGTGGGCGGGTTGCCCCCGATGCCGGGCGTCATCGTGAGCGTCCACCCGGCGCCCGCGGCCGATGTACCGGACGGCGCCAGCGTCACCTCGGCCGGGAGGCTGAGCGCCGCGGTGGTGATCAGCTGGGTGAGCGTCGACGGGTACGCACCGTTGGTGGTGAGGTACACGGTGTTCGCGGCGCGGGCGGCGTCGGCCGACGCGGTGCACGACGCCGATGAGCCCTTGGTGGCCAGGTTGCCGACACCGACCACCACCACGGCCGAGAGCACGCCGACGACCACGATCGCGACGAGGATCTCGACCAGGGTGAAGCCCCGGTCGGTACGGGAACCACAGCTCACGCCGCACGACGGTCCGAGACGGCGCCTCGTTGTCAGCCAGCGCCGTGACCGAGCGCGGCGTCGGAGTGTGGCCTCGGAGCGAGGCGTCAGAGCGAGGCGAGGTGGGCGAGCAGCGCGGCGTTGAACGCCGCCGGCGACTCCTGCTGCACCCAGTGGCCGGCGCCGGGCACGATCGTGTGGCCGCGGAAGTCGGGCAGCGTCGTCTGCATCCGTTCGATCCCGGTCGGATCCATCAGGTTCACGCCGTCGAGTTCGCCGGTGATGAAGTACGACGGCATCGTGAGCCGCTCGGGGCCGAGGTCCTTCACGACCGCGTAGTTGGCGTCGAGGTTGCGGTAGTAGCTCACCGGACCGAAGAACCCGGAGTGGGCGAACTCGTCGGCGTACTCGCGCAGGTCGTCCTCGGTGAGCCACGGCCCCTCGGGCCCGGGGTAGGGCCGGGCGGGCGGTTCCTTGCCCATCACGTCGAGGAAGCCGGTGCCCTCCATCGGCGGTAGCTCGGTCGGCATCTCGCGCCCCACCATCGCCGCGCCCGACGCGCTGTACAGGAAGCTCGCCATCGTGGTGTGGGTGTCGGCCTCGAGCTCGCGCTCGGGCGGGCCCACCTGCTGGAAGTACAGGATGTAGAAGAAGCGGTCGCCGTAGACCATGCGCATCATCTCGGTCGGCGGCCCGGGCCAGCTCACGAACGGCACGCTCACGCCCACCACCGAACGCACCCGCTCGGGATGCAACCGCGCGGTCTCCCACACGATGAGCGATCCCCAGTCGTGACCGACGAAGACGGCCTGCTCCTTGCCGGTGCGGTCGAGCAGTGCGATCAGGTCGCCCGTCAGCTCGCGCACGCCGTACGCGGCGACGTCGCGCGGTGCCGACGAGTGGCCGTAGCCCCGCTGGTCGGGGCAGATCACGTGATAGCCGGCGGCGGCGAGCGCGGGCAGTTGATGGCGCCACGAATGGGCGAGCTCCGGAAAGCCGTGGCTCAGGATCACGGTCGGGTTCGACGGGTCGCCCGCCTCGTGCACCCGGAGGGTGACCCCGCGGCCGTCCAGTTCCACGTCGTGCACTCGGATGTCGCTCATCGGCGCAGTCTCGCGGACGCCGAACGCGCGGCGGGCACCGGAGCCGACGCCCCGGTGCCCGTCGTGATCGGACCGGTTCGACACCGGTCGGAGGATCAGCCGTGGTTCAGAGGTAGTAGCCCATCACGTCGACGATGAAGTCGGCGGTGCCGCCACCGCCGACGGTGACGTCGATCGTGGCGCCCGAGCCGGCACCCACCGTGACGCCGTTGGCCACGACCGCACCGTTGGCCGTCCAGTTGAGCGTCGAGGTGCCCGAGAAGCCGCTGCCGCCGGGCGACACCGACAGGTAGCCGTTGGTCGACGCCGAGATCGTCGTGACGTTGAGCACGAGACCGGTGGCCCCGGCCGGGACGCCGCTCGAGCCCTGCTTGCAGTCGATGGTGCGGGTGCCCGCCGACAGCTGCGTCTTCGGGCCGACGGCCACCGGCTCGTCCGCGGCGCGCGAGCTGTACACGCGCTTGGGCGACGCGAGCAGGTGCAGCGAACCGGCGGTCGCCGTGCCGGCGAGCTGACGCCAGGTGCCCGGCGAGCCGGCCGTGACGCAGACCCACACGTCGCCGTTCGCGTCGCAGACGACCTCGCCACGGTTGTGGGCGTCGACGCGGCTGGTCGGGGCAGTGCCGTTCGGATAGAGCTCGAGGTTCGCCTTCGAGCCGCGGGCGAGCATGCCGGTACCGGTCGCGTCCGAGGCGTAGCCCACCACGCCGTAGCCGGTCATGGCCGTGTAGCCGTACACGCCGTTCGCGACGGTGCGGTACGAGTAGCCACCGACCGCTGCCGGGTAGGCCGACCCGTTCTGCACGAACAGGAAACTGCCGGACGCGGTGTCGCGGACGGTGAACAGGTTGGTGCTCGACGTGATGATGCCGTTGGTCGCGGTGGGGACCGCCGTGTTCGAGTACACCAGACCCGTGGTGGCCGTCGAGCCTGCGGTGGTGGACGCCTGGTTGCTGGCGGTGATCGGATCGCCGTCGGCTGCTGCTGCGGGCAGCGCGCTCGCGGCGACCGCTGCCGCCGTGCCGGCCGCTGCCGCACCGGCGAGCTTCAACAAGCCGCGGCGCGACGCGCGGGGCGACGGTTCGGGGGTCGGTGCCGAGGCCACCAACTCGGTCGACGTCGCCTCGATCGGCTGCCCGATGGCGGCGGAGGCCTGGGCCTGTGGCACCAGGCGCTCGACCAGCGCGGTCAGCTCGGCCACCTTGGCCTCGAGCTCCTGGATCTTCGCTTCGCTGTTCAATGGTCCTCCCAATCGGACGAGTGGTGCGCCCACGTGCGCGCACTGCGCACATGATCGGTCACCGTACGAGCGCGATCGAGGATGGTCCTGAGTATCGGCTACTCAATTCTCCGGCAAGTCGCCCACCGGCGTCACGGAGCGTGGGCGAATGATCAAGATGCAGCGGCACGTCTGCTGATCTCGTCGAGCTCACCCCAGGTGAGCCCGTCGCTCGACCAGAGCCGATCGAAGGCCAGGTCGACCACGTCGGTGAACCCGTGGCGGTTCCGGAAGTCGTAGCGGAACCGCTGCTGGTGCACCGGCACACCCAGCCGGTGGAGACGACCGGCGACGTACGCGTTCCAGGCCGCGACCTGCGGCAGCGAGAGTTCGTCGTCGGCGGGCGCCTCGCCGAACCCACCGGACAAGCGGTCGCGGGCGCGCAGCAGCACCCGGCCGAGCGAGACGGCGGTGGCGTCCTCGCTCTGTCGGCGCGGATGGCGCGTGTCCTCGAACGCGCCGCTCTGGGCCCGGATCCGGACCGCGTCGTCGATCTCGACGTCGATCCGCGTGAGCGGGGTGGTCTCGTCGACGACGATCTCGACGGGCCGGTCGAGCCCGAGCGCGGCCATCAGCGTGTCGGCGACGCGCTCGATGGTGGCAGCGTCGAACGACACGTACTGGAACTCGCGAGGCGAGACGGTGACGCTCATGCGCGGGCGACGACTCCCGCCCGGTCGGACGTCGCATCGCCCTGCATCCGGGCCACCGCAGCTTTGCGCTCCTCGAGCGCCGCCAGGCTCACCTCGGCGATCTCGTCGACCTCGTCGTCGGTGAAACCCGCGAGCTCGCGGAACCGGCGGGCCAGACCGATCGGCGACTCCTGGCTGTCGGAGCGGGTGCCGCCGTAGCTGAACAGCTTGTCGACCACGTTCTGGAACTCGAGCGCCTTCTTGCGACGCTCGGGGTCGTGCTCGGTGACGCGCCGCAGCCAGTCGCTGCCCATCTTCACGTGGGTCACCTCGTCGGCGAGCATCCAGTCCTCGCAGAACTCGAGGAACGGGTCGCCGGCCAGGTCGCCGAACTCCTTCATCGTCGTGAAGACGTCGATCGCGAGCCCTTCGAGCGCCCGGTTCACGCCGGCGAGCCGCAGGATCGGGTCGGTGCTGCACGCGGCCTGGAACAACACGGTGTTCTCGGCGAACTCACCGATCTCGCTGCCCATCCAGTCGCTGAGCTTCACGCTGATCTCGACGTGGCGTGCCTCGTCCCACGCCTGGCGTGCCATGTCGAGCTTCAGCGCGAACGGGACGGCCTCGTCGGCGTCGGTGCCGCCGTGCGCCTCGTCCTGCGCCCGTCGTGCGGTGTCGCCCTGGGTGCGGAAGTCGTGGCAGGTGCGGCCCGCACCCTCGAGTGCCTGGATCTCGCCGACGAAGATGCCGTGCATCAGGCCGCGGGCGGCCTGGCTGGCGTCCGGTCGGCTCGGCACCAGCCGGTTGGAGCGTGCCCGCTCGCCGGTGGGCGCGGGGATCGCGCTGCGCGGATCGGCCATCCGGTCCTTCATGGTCACCTGATGGAAGCGCTCGTCGCGTGCGAGCTCCTCGACGGGGAAGAACTTCCTCATGTGGCTTGCCTCCTGTGACGTGCCGGTGACTACTGCTGTGCGGTGCGGGTGATGCCGATCGAGCCCGGGCCGGCGATGCCGCCGGCCTCGAGCATGAGCTTCTCGAGCCGGGCCTGGTGTGCGGTCGCCCGGTCGACCTCGTCGGGCGTGTCGATCAGCGACTGCAGCAGCATCTCGCCGTCGCGCCAGCCCTCGAACTCGTCCTGCAGCACGAAGCCCAGCGACCGCACCGTCGGGGCGTCGGTGATCTGGCTCGTGTTGTTCTTGTGGAACGTGTAGGCCGCGATGAAGTGCGGGATGAACACGCGGTACGCCCCGACGAGCTTCTCGATGGTCTGCTCCGGCGCCTCGGGCTCGGTGAGCGCCTCGACGAAGCGCACCATCGCGTCGTTCGGTGGCTCGGTGAGCCGGTCCGGGTTCATCTCGCGCAGCTCGGGCAGCCGCTTGTGCCACAGCTCGGCGTGCCACGCGTGCTGGTAGCAGTGCGTGCCGAGCCGCATCTTCACGTCGAGCTCGGGCACGGTGGCGACCCAGCCGCCCAGGGCCTCGAACAGCTTGATCTCGGCCCACTTGTAGTTGCCGATCCGACGGGCACTCTCGGCGACGTCGAACAGCCCGGGGAGTTCGCGGCGGTCCCACGGCGCGAACGGCGCTCTCGGCTGCTTCGGATCGGCCACCTGTCCCCCTTGGTCGTCGGCTCCACCCCCTGGCGCCGACGTCGGTCGTGTGACGCGACTGTATCCGCGTCGTCGGGGGGTGTCAGGCCCCGGCGACCGGCATCGGGCGGTGGGTCACCACGAAGTCGATCAGCGCGTCGTAGGTCATCGGCCCGCCGACGTGCTCGCCCTGCGCCTGGTCGGCGCCGTGATCGACCAGCCACCGGAAGGTGGCCTCGTCGTCGGCACCTTCCGCAGCGATCAGCAGCCCCATCCGGTGCAACGTGGCCGCCAGCGTGGCGATCAGGGCGTCGTCCGCGGGCATCAGCTCGGTGATCGCGCCGGCACCGATCTTGATCGCGTTGACCCCGCAGGTGCGCAGCGCGGAGACGGCGGTGCGACCGCTGCCGAAGTGGTCGATCGTGAGCCAGAGACCGGCCTCGCGCAGGCGCCGGAGCGCGTCGCGCGTGATGGCGTCGTCCAGGTCGAGTTGTCGCTCGTCGATCTCGATGCCGAGCGCGTGCAACGGCAGCTCGGCCTCGGCGATGATCGCGACGATGCGATCGACCAGCGATGCGTCGTGCAGGGTGGCGCCGTCGATGTTGATCGACACCGGCGTCGGCGCCCCGGCGCGGGTCCAGGCCCGGTGGTGGCGCACTGCCTCGC
>WBZL01001047.1_pt1 | contig 30011 bp, 29 predicted proteins | sample 5204291 | NCBI WGS metagenome assembly WBZL01 (sample SAMN12344345, study PRJNA552823) | activated sludge metagenome | biome: Activated sludge suspended growth; feature: Nitrification reactor; material: Wastewater; isolation source: activated sludge from nitrification reactor of wastewater...
GACCGCGCAGCGCACCGATGCCGCCGCCCCCGGTGGCCGCCTGCCGGCTCATGGCCTCACCCCAGCCCCGTAGGCGCGGGAGCATGTACTGCAGTTGGGCGAGTTCGACCTGGGTCTTGCCCTCTCTGCTGCGCGCGTGCTGGGCGAAGATGTCCAGGATCAGCCAGGTCCGGTCGACGACCTTGACCTTCACGACCTTCTCCAACTGACTCAGTTGGCCGGGGGTGAGCTCGCCGTCGCAGATCAGGGTGTCCGCGTCGAGCGCGCGCACCAGTTCGGCGAGTTCGCGGGCTTTGCCGGAGCCGACGTATGTGCCGGCGTCCGGTGTGGAGCGGCGCTGGACCAGGGCATCGAGCACCACCGCTCCCGCGGTCTCGGCCAGGCGGGCGAGTTCCTGCATCGACCGGTCGGCCTGCGCCGCGCTCCCCGACGTCCAGACCCCGATCAGCACCACCCGTTCGAGCCGCACCTGCCGGTACTCGACCTCGCTGATGTCGGTGAGTTCCGTGGACAGTCCCGCGACCCGGCGCAGCGCCTCGCGCTCCTCGACCTGGAGGCTGCCGTCGGTGGGGGCGGAGTCGGAGGTCACCGGTGTTCCTGCCACCAGCCGGCATCGATGTGCCCGTCGGCGACGAACACCGCGGGCCCGGTGAGGGTGATCTCGTCCCCGACCGTGACCACCACTTCGCCCCCGGGCACCTCGACGGTCACCTGCGCGGCTCCGCCATGGTGCCGGTGATGGACCCACCCCACCGCGCACGCCCCGGTGCCGCACGACAGCGTCTCGCCGGAGCCCCGCTCCCATACCCGCATGGCCACCCGGTCCGGGGCCTTGATCTGGACGAACTCCACGTTGGCGCCATCGGGGAACACTTCAGCCGGTGCTGCGGTCGCGCCGGTGATGTCGCCGACCTCGGCCAAGGTCTCCACCACCGCCACCGCGTGCGGGTTCGGGATGAGGGCACCGATCGCCGCGGCCGTGCGGTCACCGCCGCCCCAGTGCACCGTCACGTCATCGGCTCCGGCCCGCGTCACCGCCCCCATCCCGATGGTCACGTCGCCGCCGGCTTCGATTCGGACCGTCCGAAGGCCGCCCCTGGTCCGGATTGTGAAGTCCGGGGTGTCCACGAGCCCACCATCGACCAGATGCCGGGCGAACAGCCGCGCGCCGTTGCCGCACATCTCGGCCACCGTGCCGTCACTGTTGCGGTAGTCCATGAACCAGGAGGCGCCGTCGCGCACCACCCGCAGTACCCCGTCGGCTCCGATGCCCATCCGTCGATGACACAGCGCAGCCACCAACCGCGGCGTCAGATCGACCTGGTCGTAGTGATCATCGATCACGATGAAGTCGTTGCCGGTGCCGTGTCCTTTGCGGAACGGGATACCGGTGGTCATGGGTTCAGCCTATCGATCCGCGCGGTCAGGGGCACCGTGCCGCGATCGCCACGTCATACGCTTCGGCCACGAGCCGCAGCACCTCCGGCCACACCTGCACCGGCGGAACGTCCGTGTTGTGCCGTGTGATCCGTTCCCGCAGGCCATCGTCAGTGGCGATCCGGGCCATGTCCCGCGCCAGCAGGTCGTCGTCATCGGCGAGCATCCCGTTCACGTCGTCCGCGATGAACTCCGTCAGGCCCGTCTGGGCGCGAGCCAGGACCGGCAACCCCGTGGCGCGAGCCTCCAACGCCGCCAGACCAAAACTCTCCTTGATCGACGGTTGCACGAAGACATCGCTGCCGAGATAGAGACGACGCAGGTCCGGTCGGGTCAATCGGCCCAACAGCGTCACATCGTCGGACAGTCGGTGGTCGTCCAGGAAGGTCTGGAGCCGGGAGCGATGGGGTCCGTCGCCGGCGATGGCCAAGGTGATCCGCCGGTCGGGGTCCCGGGCGCGCACTTGTTCGCGGGCAGTGGCGAACATCCGGAGCAGGGGTACGGCACGTTTGCGCGGCGCCAGCCGCATGGCGGTGACGAAGCGGACCGTCGCCGGGTCGTGCGCCACACGTTCGTCGGCGTTCCATTCCCCCGGGTCGACCCCATTGGGGGTCACCAGAACCGTGACGTCGTCGGGCAGGACCGCTGCCATCCGGTCCGCGGCCATCCGGCTCACGGCGGCGGGCTGGACTCCCCGGCGGGTCCAGCGAGCCAGGGTGTTCGCCGCCCCGTACCCGGATCGGGCCGCTGTTCCCCAGACGCTGTGGACGGTGACCAGGACCGGAACGCCCACCTCGACCGCCGCCCGGATCCCGCCCCACGCGAAGGGCGACACGACGCCCAGATGGACGTGCACGACCTCGGGCCCGATGTCGCGCAACAACGGTGCGACGGTGGCCCGGGTCCGGGGATGCACCGGCAGTTCGAACGGCATCCGGGCCGTGTTGCGGAACACCGTGACGCCGTCGAGCAGTTCCCGCCCCGCGCGGATCTCCGTTCCGGGGGTCGCCGTGATGACCGAGACCTCGTCACCGGCCGCCGCCTGCCGGCGCGTCAGCTCGGCTACCTGCACCTCGATGCCCCCGAGCCGGGGCAGGTAACAGTCGCTGATGTGGGCCACTCGCACCCGCCGAGGCTACCGGGCTGCGGCCGCAGGCCGGGATCGGCCATGATGACGCGTGGCCCGCACCATCGTGTTCTTCCACGCACACCCCGACGACGAGGCTTTGCTGACGTCCGGCACGATGGCCCGCGCCGATGCCGAAGGTCAGCGGGTCGTGCTGATCACGGCGACCGCGGGCGAAGCCGGACTGGCCGATGCCTCGCTCACCGCATCGCTCGGCGCCCGACGGGTCGCAGAACTCGAACGGTCGGCGCGAATCCTGGGGGTCCAGCGGTTGGTGCTGCTGGACTACCCCGACAGCGGCCTCGACGGGAAGGGCTCCGGCGCAGCGACTCCGTTCAGTCGGATTCCCGTGGCGGAGGTGGCCGCCCGGGTGGCCGACGTCTGCCGCGAGGAGAGCGCGTCGGTGCTGGTCGGATACGACGCCAGCGGCGGGTACGGCCACCCCGACCACCGGCACGTCCACGACTGCGCCCGGTCGGCCGCCCAGTCAGCGGGGGTGCACTTGTTCGAGGCAACCGCTCCGCGGTGGCCGTTCTCGTGGGGGGTGCGGGTGGCGGAAGCGGTGGCGCCGCTGCCCCCCGACTTCGACCCGGAGCCCTTCCGCACCGCATTCACCCCGAGTCACGACATCACACATCGCGTGGACGTGCGCGACTATGTCGATTTCAAACGAGCGTCGTTGCGGGCCCATGCGAGCCAATCCACGGGCGCGGACGTGCGCACCCTCGGGGCGTTGCTGCGGTTGCCCCGTCCGGTGTTCCGAGCCTTTCTCGGCACCGAGTACTACCGGCGCGTGGGCTGATCCCACTCACGAACAGTGGCGAGAGCTTCGGCCGGGTCGTCCCCGTCGACCCAGTGGACCCGCCGGTCACCCCGGAAGGTGCGCTCCTGGCGGCGGGCCAGCGCCCGGGTGGCCTTGGCGGTGGCTGCCTGTGCCTCGGCCGCACTGAGGAGGCCGGCGATCTGATCGGCGGCCTGCGGGTAGCCCACGGCCCGGGAAGCCGTGGGAGCCGAGGCCAGCCCCTGCTCCAGCAGCCGCGCCACCTCCTCGATCATCCCCTGCTGCCACATCATGTGCGTGCGCTGATCGATGCGGCGATCGAGGTCGGCCCGGGACCGACGCGGCGCCAGGAACAGCGTCGGCACCCACGAGACGGGTTCCGGCAGCCGCGCCCGGAAGGTGCCGGTCAGTTCCACCACTTCGAGCGCCCGGATCACCCGGCGCAGGTTGCGCGGATCCATGTCCGCGGCGGCGTCGGGCGCCACCGCCCGCAACTGCTCGAACATCGCCGCTGCGCCCACCTCGTCGGCTTGCGCCTGAAGTCGTCGGCGGACCTGCGGGTCCTGCGGCGGCAGGTCGAGTTCGTCACACAGTGCTCGTACATACAGCGGCGACCCCCCGACAACGATCGGTGTCCGTCCGCGCGAGCAGATGTCGACAACGCTCGCGCGCGCATCCTGCTGGTACCGGGCGACCGACGCCGACTCCCTCAGGTCCCACCAGTCCAACGCATGATGCGGGACCAGTTCCCGCTCGGCCGCTCCGGGCTTGGCCGTGCCGATGTCCATCCCCCGGTACAACTGGAACGCATCGGCGTTGACGATCTCGCCCCCCAACTGCTGCGCCAATGCCATCCCGAGTTCGGACTTCCCCGAAGCGGTGCTTCCCACGATCGCGATCATCCGCACACCGGGTGCCGGGGGACGGCGGTCGGGGGCTGGCGAGGGCACTCAACTACCCTCTCAGGGGGACATCATCGACGACCGAGGAGGTCACATGAGCGACACGTTCGACAACCTGAAGGCCCAGGCACAGGGAGTGGTGGATCAGGTGAAGGACAAGGTCGGCGACCTGGCCGACCAGCATGGCGGCAAGGTGTCCGATGCCGTGAACCAGGCGACCGACTTCATCGACGACAAGACCGGCGGCAAACTGACGCCGGTGACCGACAAGGTCGACGCGGTGACCGGGACGGTCGTCAACTCGCTGCAGTCGCAGAATGACGGCGACGTCGCGCAGGCGGCGGACGCGGTGCAGGACGCGGCCAAGGATGCCGCCGACAAGGCCACCGGTTCCTGAACCAACCTGATCAGCGGGCGTCCGGGATCCCCGGGCGTCCGCTGATCTGTTCCCAGACCGCCACCCAGTAGGTGACGCCGAACGGGGCCCACGACGTCAGCGACTGTCCGGACCAATCGGGACCCAGCACGGTTCCCAGCGAACGCCACACCGACGCAGTCGTACACCCCACCGCCGCCGCGTTCCCATCGTCCAGTCCGCGCAAGGCACCGCTGTCACCGGTCGCAAGAGCGGCCGCAAGCTCCGCGTCCCACACCTGCCCCTCCGGGTTCGGTCGCGGCGCTTTGGGGCCCACCGACGCCGACCCGTCCGCCACATACAGCCGCGCTTCGCCGGGCCGAGGATCACCAGGGTGGATCCGCACCCGGACCCCGCGGTAGCCCACCCGATCGAGCAGGTGATCGGCAACCGCCCATCCGGTCGTCGACGCGCCCCCCGGGGTCCGGTCGCGCAGGTGATCATGAGCTGCCTCGATGACGATCTCGTCGGCGGAGAGCACCGCCTGCAGCGCCTCGTCACAGGCGGCCAGGACGGGTTCCAGTTCGGACGGTGTTGTCACGGCGATTCCCGGTAAGAGGACTGGGGCGGCCGGGACCACGATCAGCCAGGCGCTCACGGCATCGCCGGAATCCCCAGGGACACGGCTCCCGCCGCGAGCGGCCCGCAGGATGCTGCGTCCCGCGGCACCGGGTCGACAACTTCGACCACGCCGTCGGCCAACAGGTGATGCGGCGCAGCGTGAGTCGCCGTGGCCCGGACGATGTCTCCCGGGCGCAGGTCCGGGGCCGCGACGTGGATGAGGCGGTTGTCCCGGGCCCGCCCACTGATCCGGTCGGGTCCATCCTTGCGACCGGCCGCGTCGGAGATCATGATCTCCAGCTGGCGACCGATCTGGGCCTGGTTGCCAGCCCACGCGACTTCGTCGACGACGGTCACCAAGCGTTGGTATCGATCAGCGACCTCGGCGGCGGACACCTGGTCGGGGTACTCCGCGGCAGGTGTGCCCGGGCGCGGCGAGTACTGGAAGGTGAAGGCACCGGAGAACTGGGCGGTGCGCACGACGGACACCGTGTCGGCGAAGTCGGCCTCGGTCTCCCCCGGGAATCCCACGATGATGTCGGTGGTGATCGCCGCATCCGGCAACTGTTCGCGCACCCGGTCGATGATCGCCAGGAAACGGTCGCGCCGGTAGGAGCGGCGCATCCGCCGAAGGACAGCATCGGATCCGCTCTGCAGCGGCATGTGCAGGTGCGGCATGACCGTCGGGGTCTCGGCCATGGCGGTGATCACGGCGGGGGTGAAATCGCGGGGATGGGGGCTGGTGAACCGAACCCGCCGGATCCCGGGGACCTGGCCGACGGTGCGCAGCAGTTGGGCGAACGCGTCACGCTCTCCGAACTCGACACCATAAGCGTTGACGTTCTGGCCCAGCAGGGTCACCTCGCGGATCCCTTGCTCGGCAAGGGCGGTCACCTCACCGAGGATGTCGCCGGGGCGGCGATCTCGTTCCCTTCCGCGCAGCGAGGGCACGATGCAGAAGGTGCAGGTGTTGTTGCATCCCACGCTGATGGCCACCCACGCGGCATAGGCCGAGTGCCGGGCCACCGGCAGTTCCGAGGGGAAGGCCTGCAACGACTCGACGACCTCGACCTGCGGCAGGGCCGTTCGCTCCGCCCGCTCCAACAGTGTCGGCAACGAACCGATGTTGTGGGTGCCCAGGACCACGTCCACCCACGGCGCACGCTCGATGATCCCCTCGCGGTCCTTCTGGGCCAGACACCCGGCCACTGCGATGCGCAGGTCGGGGCGCCGGCGTTTCAACGGCGCCAGCTGTCCCAGGTTGCCGTACAACCGGTTGTCCGCGTTCTCGCGCACCGCACAGGTGTTGATGACGATCACGTCCGGTTCCGCGTCGGCCGCCGCCGGTTGATATCCGGCGGCGGTCAACAGCCCGGCCATGTGTTCGGAGTCGTGGACGTTCATCTGACAGCCGAGCGTCTGAACACGATAGGTACGGACCGTCATGTCCCCAGAATAGGGAGTCGTAACGAGAGTGGAGGCCGGGCGTGACCGCTCGACCTCCACCGAGAGTCGCAATGCACCCCCGTAGCGTTGCGGCTGTCCCTATTGTGCCGAGCCGACGCGGCGATCTTCAGCGATCGGGTGTCCCCCATTTGTCGGACAAATTCGGGAAGCACTCCCAACTCATGTTCACCAGCGGTGACTTGACCACCGCAAGGTGTTACTCATCATCGAGCAGATGATCACGCAGCGCCTCGCGGTACAGCGCGGTCTTGGTGTTCACCGGCCGACCGGCGGCGGCGTACTTGACCCGGACCCGGGCGATGTACTCCTTGGCCGTGTGCACCGAGACGTTCATCTGCCGCGCCACCGACGTCATCTTCATGCCCGAGGCGTACAACTGCAGAGCGCGGAGTTCCTGGTCCGACAGCGCAGGACGCAGCGGGTCGTCGTCGCTGGCGATGATGCCCGCCACTTCGCGCGAGGTCAGGTCCGCCCCCTGCGCTGCCGCGAGGATCGAATAGACGAGTGCCTCGTGGGGTTCCCACTTGGGAACGAAGCCCGCCACGTCGGCGCGCAGGAACTCGCGCACCCGCTCGACGTTGGCCATGGCGGACACGATGAGGACCCGCCAGCCCCGCTCGACCATCGCCGCCACATCGCCGACCGTGGCTTGGCCTTCGTGCCCGAGATCGAGGTCGAGCAGGACCACGTCGAGTTCGAGGGGGGGCTGGTGGCTGAGCAGTTCGCTCGGCAGCACCCCCGCGTAGGGGACATCGAATCCGTCCTGGCGGAGCGCGGACGCAAGCCCGTCGCGGACCAGGAGATGATCATCGATCACCGCCACCCGAATCGTGCTGCGATCTGTTTCTTCGTCGACCATTGCCGGAGCCCCGTTCCATTCACCAACACGGCGTCCTGTCGGACGGTGCTGGCTTACTGGCGCCCATTCTAAGTGAGGCGCCCGACTTGCGCCGATCAGCGCCGGTCGGTCACTGCCCGGGCTGCTTCGTCGGCGATGGCCCATTCCTCGTCGGTCGCCACCACCAGGACAGTGGTGCGACTGCCCGGGGTGCTGATGACCCGATCTCCGGAACCGGTGTCGTTCGCTCGGTGATCCACCTCGATGCCGAGGCCCTCCCACCCGGCGCACACCTGCCGCCGGGTCCAGGCGTCATGTTCGCCCACCCCGGCCGTGAACACGATCGTGTCCGCGCCCCCCAACGCTGCCAGGTACGCCCCGACGTAGTGGCGGATGCGATGGACGTACACCTCACGCGCCAATACCGCTGCATCGTCTCCGTGGTCCGCGCGAGCATGGACCTGGCGCATGTCGTTGACACCCGCGATCCCGCGCAGGCCGGCCCTGCGGTTGAGCGCGTCCTCCACCTCGGCCAGGGTGAGCCCGGCCCGCCACAGGATCAGCGGTATCGCGGGATCCACATCGCCGCTGCGCGTCCCCATCACCAGACCCTCCAACGGGGTGACGCCCATCGACGTGTCGATGCTGCGCCCGCCGCGGACCGCACATGCACTGGCCCCGTTGCCCAGATGCAGCGTGATCTGATCGAGGTCGCCGATGGCGCGCCGCATCAGCGCAGCCGCCCGGTGTGCGACGAACCGATGAGACGTCCCATGGAAGCCGTAGCGGCGCAACCCGTGCGCCGCGGCCAAATCCTGATCGATCGCATAGGTCCGGGCGGCGCGCGGCATGGTCGTGTGGAACGCGGTGTCGAAGACCGCAACCCCGACCGCGTCGGGAAACTCCTTCTGTGCGGCCAGGATTCCGGCCAGCGCCGGCGGATTGTGCAGCGGCGCCAGCGGGACGCAGTCGGTGATGGCTGCGATCACGTGATCGTCGATCACGGCCGGCGCCGTGAAGAACGAGCCCCCGTGCACGACCCGGTGACCCACGATGCCCGGCACGATCCCCGCCGCCGCCACGGCGGTTCTCACCTCGGCGAACGCGGCCCGATGGTCGCTGACCGCACTGCCCGGCTCCCCGATCCGTTCCACGAGACCCTCGACGCGACGCGCCCCGGTGGCCTGATCAACGACGGCGAACTTCAGCGACGAGGACCCTGCGTTGACGACAAGAACCGGCCCGGTCACGTGCCGCTCCGGGCGGTCTGGGCCTGGATCGCGGTGATCACCACGGTGTTGACGATGTCGTCCACCGTGGCCCCCCGGCTGAGGTCGTTCACCGGCAGCCGCAGACCCTGAAGGATGGGTCCGATGGCCACGGCACCGGCGGATCGTTGCACCGCTTTGTAGGTGTTGTTACCCGTGTTGAGGTCGGGGAAGACCAACACGGTGGCCCGGCCCGCCACCGGGGACCCGGGCAGCTTCGTGGCGGCGACCGCTTGGTCGACGGCGGCGTCGTACTGGATCGGTCCCTCGACCGGCAGCTCGGGAGCCCGGCTGCGGACCAGTTCGGTGGCGCGGCTCACCTTCTCCACCTCCGCGCCGGCACCGGACGACCCGGTCGAATACGACAGCATCGCCACATACGGCGTCACCCCGAACGAAGTGGCGGTGGCTGCGGACGACAGGGCGATGTCCGCCAGTTGGTCGGCGGTGGGGTCGGGCACCACCGCGCAGTCGCCGTACACGAGGACGCGATCCGGCAGCGCCATCAGGAACACACTCGAGACCACCGAGGTTCCCGGGGCGGTGCGGATGATCTGCAACGCCGGTCGCACGGTGTCGGCCGTGGTGTGGGCCGCACCGCTGACCATGCCGTCGGCGGCCCCGGTCTCCACCATGAGGGTGCCGAACCACGACGGGTCGGCCGACAGATCATGCGCTGTGTCAGCCGACATGCCGCGGTGCTGTCGGGCGGCCAGGATCACATCGGCGAACTCTTCCCGGTCGGGATCGGTCCGGGGGTCGCGCACCGACACCGAGGACAGGTCGAGTCCCAGACTGTGGCCGCGGCTGGTGATGTCGGCCGGATCCCCCAGGACCGTCAGCCGCACCACGTCGCGACGCATGAGTCGGTCCGCGGCGATGAGGATGCGGTCGTCGTCGCCCTCGGGCAGCACGATGTGCCGGCGATCCTCGCGGGCCCGCGCGACCAGGCGACGCTCGAACATGACGGGGGTCAAGGTCGTGGACCGGGTGCCCAGGACCCGCTCGACCAGGGCGTCGATGTCCACGTTGTCCTCGAAGAGCCGCAGGCCGGTGGCCAGCCGGCGTTCGTCGCCGGATTCCAGACTGCCTCGACTGCGGGCGACCGTATCGACCGTCTCGTAGGTGCCGCGGTCGGTCAGCAGCATCGGCAGCGAGGCATCGCCGAGTCCCCCGGTGAACGAGGTCACCTCGGGATCCGGCTCATAGCCGCCGGTGAGCAGCAGTCCGGCGATCGGCGGGAATCCGGTGCTGAAGCGGGCGGCCTGTGCCATGAGGATCACATCGGAGCGGTCACCGGGCACCACCAACAGTTCGTGCGGTTGCAGGCGGGCCATCAGGTGCGGCAGCGTCATGGCCGCGACCGTGACGTGGTGGATGTCGCGCGCCAGGGCTTCCTCGTCGCCGGACAGGATCCGCGCGTCCATCGCCCGCGCCACGTCGCCCATAGTCAGGTGCCCCAGGGCGGGTTCCTCGGGCAGGAACCACACCGGCGGGTCCGGTTGCCGCGCCATCGCGTCGCGGAAGGCGCCCATCTCCTGGGGGGGAACCCGGTTGACGATGAACCCGATGATGGGCACGTGCCGTTCCGCGAGACTGCTGGTGACCGCAGCGAGCACCCCCCGCAACTGATCGGGCCGATGGGCGTGGGCCCGGGCCACGGCGATACACCCCGCACCCAGATGAGCGGCGATCTCGGAGTTCAGCGCGAACTCGAACGCCGCCGACGCCCCCGTGTAGTCGGTGCCCTCCACCACGACGACGTCGCAGTCGCGGGCCAGCCGCTCGAACGCGGCCAGGATGCGATGGATCAGCGTCGGGTCCACCGACTCCCCCATGCCGCGGGTCTCGTCGGTGGTGACGCCGAATGAGTCGTCGTAGTCCTGCCGCAGGTGGAACCGGCGTCGCATCAGTTCGATGACCGGGTCGCGGTCCGGACCGGCGGCGATGACGGGACGGAAGTAGCCGACCGCACTGGTCTGGGCCGCGGCCGCCTCCATGGCCCCGAAGCTGACCAGCGACTTGCCGCTCTCGGGTTCGAGTGAGGTGATGTAGATGACGGTCGGCGCCGTCACGGGAGCACCCCGCAGTGCGCCATGGCCATCCGCAGGACACGGTCGCGACCCCCGGTCAACTCGACCAGGACGTCCGGGCTGAACGCATCCAACGGGCTGAGCCAGGTCAGGTCCAACGCCTGTTGCGACGGTCGGCATTCCCCATCGACGGGTACCACATAGGCCAGCGAGACGGCGTGCTGCCGCTCGTCGACGAACCCGGTGACCGACGGATCGGGGAAGTACTCGACCACAGTGAACGGCTGCGGCGACGCCGGAACGCGGGGTAGCGCCAGCGGCCCCAGATCCTTCTCCAGATGGCGCAGCAGCGCGTCGCGGACCCGTTCCCCGCGGCGGACCCGACCCGATACGAACATCCGGATGAGCAGACCGTCCGGGGATGGGGCGAGGAGCAGCCCGATCTCGGTCACCTGCCCCCGGTCGTCGACGCGCACCGGGATGGCGTCGACGTACACCAACGGCACCTGGTCGCGGGCCTGACGCAACTCATCGACGGACAACCAGTTTCCCTGGGTTTCGGTCATGTCGGCGGACATGGGCACCTCCGGGGTCCATCCTGGCCTGCCGACCGGGCCGATGCGTCAGGAACGCCGTAGGTGCTTGCCGTCGGCGGGACGGGCCGCCAGGATCGGCGCCAGGAGGCACCGATGACTGACTCGACCGCGACCAAGGGCCTGACGCTGACCCCGGCCACCGCCCTGGTCACCGGCACCATCATCGGCTCCGGGATCTTCACCCTGCCCGCCGCGTTGGCCGAGTACGGTCCGATCTCCCTGGTCGGATTCGCCCTGACCTCGGTGGGTGCCGTCCTGCTCGCCCTGGTGTTCGCGTCGTTGGCCCGCCGAACCCCCGACGTCGGCGGCCCCTACGCCTTCGCCCGGCACGGCTTCGGCGACTTCGCGGGTTTCCAGGCTGCCTGGACCTACTGGATCGGTGCCTGGGCCGGCGTCGCAGCCATCTCGGTGAGCATGGTCGGCTACCTGGGCGATCTCGTGCCGGCGGTCGCCGAGAACCGCGTGCTCGGAGTCGTGTGCGCCGTAGGGGCGATCGGGCTGCTGACCCTGGTCAACGTGCGGGGGGTCGTGGCGGGCGGTCTGGTGTCGCTGATCCTCACGATCATCAAGGTCGTGCCGCTCTTGGTGGTCGGCACGATCGGCTTCGTCGCCTTCGACGCGGCCGACCTCGGTACGTTCAACACCACCGGGCTGCCCCCGCTCGAGGTCATCGCCACGATCATGGCCCTGACGCTGTTCAGCTTCATCGGGATCGAGTCCGCGACGATCCCAGCCGGTGACGTGTCCGAACCCGAGAAGACGATCCCCCGGGCGACCGTGATCGGCACGGTCCTCGCCGCGGTCGTGTACCTGCTCAGCACCACCGCGGTGTTCGGGGCGGTTCCCAATCCCGAGCTGGCGGGGTCCGAGGCTCCGTTCTCCTTGGCCGCCCGGGTGATGTTCGGTGACTGGGCGGGCCCGGCCGTATCGGTGGTGGCGGTGGTGTCCTGCCTGGGCGCGATGAACGGTCTGCTGCTGCTGTCGGGGCAGGTGCCCATGGCCGCCGAGATCGACGCCCTCGCCCCCCGCTTGTTCGGTCGGTTGAACCGGTTCCGAGCCCCCTGGACCGGGCTGCTGGTGTCGGGCGGTCTCGCGGCGGTGTTCACGGCCATGAACTTCGTCGGTGGCGATCTGGTGTCCGTCTACGCCCAGTTGTTGTTGATCTCGACCGTGACCACCCTGGTTCCCTACGCCTTCAGCGCGGGCGCCGAGCTGAAATACCTGTTGATCGATCGGGGCACGGTGACCGTCCGCCACCTGGCGCGGTCCGTCACCGTTGCCGCGCTCGCCCTCGCCTACACGCTGCTGGCGTTCTACGGCGCGGGCGAGACTGAGATGTACTGGGGCTTCCTGCTGATCCTGGGCGGGATCCCGATCTACGTGCTGATCCTGTGGGACCGGCGCACCAGACGCTCTGTGCCCGCCAGCGCATAGACGGCCACCGCCACCGCGGCCGCCACATTCAGGGAATCCACCCCGGCGGACATCGGGATCCGGGCGCGCACTTCCGCCCGACCCTGGTCAGCGGCGGGCAATCCCGGACCCTCGGTGCCGACCACGATTGCCGTCGGACGCGATTCGTCGGCGAGTTCGGTCAACGCAACGGCGTCGGGAGCCGGGGTCAGCGCGACCGTGCGAAAGCCGGTCAGCGCCTCGGCCCAATCGGGGGTGATGGTCCAAGGAAGCGTGAACACGGCGCCCATCGACACCCGCACAGAACGGCGGTAGAGCGGATCGGCGCAGTCAGTGGTGACCAGGACCCCGTCCACGCCCAGCGCGGCGGCCGACCGGAACGCGGCCCCGACATTGGTGTGGTCGACCAGTCCGGCCAGCACCAGCACCAGTCGGGTGTCCCCAAGGACGCCGGCCACGGCGGGGAGCGGACGGCGGTCCATCGCTGCCATGGGGCCGCGGTGCATGCGGAAGCCGGTGGTCGCCCGGATCACAGCCCGTTCCCCCACGTAGACCGGCGGCCGCTGCTCGAACCGGGCCAGCAGGTCGGCGACGTCCGGGGCCCAGCGCGGTTCCGTCAGCACCGAGCGGGGCGAATACCCGGCAGCCATCGCCCGCTCCATGACCGGCAGCGACTCCGCCATGAACAGTCCCTCAGCCGGCTCCCGGACCCGCCGCAGTGCGACATCGGTCAGCGCCACATAGTCACGGACCCGTGGGTCGGACGGGTCGCCGACCGGGATGAGCCCGGTTATCGGGGGCCACCGCGAAACGCAGCTCCGAGCTGTTCCATGGCGCCACTCAGCTCAGCGGGAACCACCCACACCTTGTTGGCGGAGCCCTCGGCCAACGCCGGCAGGGCCTGGACGTACTGGTACGCCAACACCTGCGGGTCCACCTCGGCGGCCTTGATCGCCTCGACCACGCGGGCGATCGCGGTCGCCTCGGCCTCCGCGCTGAGTACCCGGGCGCGCGCCTCGCCCTCAGCGGTCAGGACCGACGACTCCCGCGCCCCTTGGGCGGTGAGGATCGCCGACTGCTTCGCTCCTTCGGCGTTCAGGATCGATGCCCGCTTGTCGCGTTCGGCCTTCATCTGCTTCTCCATCGACTCCTGCACCGACGGCGGCGGATCGATCGACTTCAGCTCCACCCGGTTGACCCGGATCCCCCACTTGCCGGTGGCCTCGTCGAGCACCCCACGCAGCGCCTCGTTGATCTCCTCGCGAGAGGTGAGGGTGCGCTCCAGGTCCATGCCGCCGACGACGTTGCGCAGGGTCGTCACCGTCAGCTGCTCGACCCCGGTGATGTAGTTGGCGATCTCGTAAGTGGCGGCCTTGGCATCGGTCACGGAGAAGTAGATGACCGAGTCGATCTGCACCACCAGGTTGTCCTCGGTGATCACCGGCTGCGGCGGGAAACTCACCACCTGCTCGCGCATGTCGATCAACGGCTTGAGCCGGTCGACGAACGGAATGACGATGCTCAGTCCGGCGTTGAGCGTGCGGTGGTAGCGACCGAGTCGTTCCACCACCCCGGCGCGCGCCTGCGGGACGATGCGGACCGTCTTGGCCAGCGTGATGATCACGATCAGGACGATCAGGACCGCGGCGATCGGTCCGACGGGCAGAGTCATCGTTTCCCCTTCATTCAGGCGACCAGCGCGGTCGCCCCATCGATCTGCAACACCTGCACGACGGTCCCCTCGGGATAGACGCTGGCCCCGTCGTAGGCCCGCGCGCTCCAGATCTCGCCGGCGATCTTCACCCGGCCATCGGCGCCGGTCACCTCGTGCGTCACCCGGGCGTCGGCTCCCACCAGGGCGGCGGCTCCGGTGCGGATCTCGCGAGGGACCTGCAGGTGCCGCCGGGCGATGGGTCGCACGACTCCGACCATCGCCGTACTGACCACGGCGAACACGACCCAGGGCGCCCACTCCGCATCGGTCACCAACGACGTCCCCGCAGCAGCCAGGGCCCCGATCCCCACGAAGCCCAGCACCAGCGCACCGCCGGTCACGACCTCGGCGATGCCGAGCGCGAGGGCGGCGAGCAGCCACAGAGTCCACGGCTCCATGATCCGAAGCCTACGTCCGCTGCCACCGCAGCGGAATCGCGGCAGCGTTGCGGTTCAGGTCGTGTCTCTCCCGAAGCGACACGGCCCGTCAGGTGGCGAACGCCCAGTACCGATTGAACACGCGCCGCACCGACAACGGGACGTCGAACGTCTTGCTCAGGTTGTCGTCGGTCAGGACCTCGTCGATCGGGCCCTGCTGCAACACTCGTCCCTCGCGCATCAGCAGGGCATGGGTGTAACCGGGCGGGATCTCCTCGACGTGGTGGGTGATCATGACCTGCACCGGCGCGGCCGGGTCGGCGGCCAGGCGTCCCAACCGCTCGACCAGGCTCTCGCGCGATCCCAGATCCAGCCCTGCCGCGGGCTCGTCGAGCAGGAGCAGTTCCGGGTCCGGGAAGAGCGCGCGGGCGACCAGGGTCCGCTTCTGTTCCCCGTCGGACAGGGTGCCGAAGCGGCGCAGCGCCAACGGGGCGATGCCCATGGTTTCCAAGAGTGCGTGGGCCCGCTCGATGTCGACCGCGTCGTACTGTTCCCGGAACCGTCCGGCGATCGCCCACCCGGCCGTCATGACGACATCGAGCACCGATTCCCGCGCCGGCAACAGTGCCGTGGTCCGCGACGAGACCACCCCGATCAGCGGCCGCAGCGCGAAGACGTCGGTGAGACCGAGGGGTTCGCCCAGGATCTCGACGCTGCCGCTGGTGGGGTGGGAGGTCGTGGCCAGCAGATCCATCAACGAGGTCTTGCCGGCCCCGTTGGGCCCCAATACGACCCACCGTTCGCCGACCTCGACGGTCCAGTCGACATGGTCCACGATATCGCGGTCGCCGCGTTGCACGGTGGCGGATCGGGTGCGCACGACGGAAGCCACGACTGCACCCTACTCGCGGGCGGCCACCGGCTCGGGGAGGTCTGCCGCAGGGATTAGCGTGTGCCCATGGTCCCCCCCGGCATCCGGATGGCAGCGGCCGCGGGCTCCCTCGGATGGTGGCTCAACGCGACGCTGGCCGGCACCGTACCGGCCGACCTGGCCACCGATCATCTGACCGGCCAGGTCCTGCTCCCCGGCAACCCGAGCCCACAGCCCTGGCTGCTCACTGTGGCCGAACTGCGCCGCTCGGGGGCGGAGTCGATCGACCTGCGCCTGGTGGAAGCGGGAGACCCGCTCGGGCTGCCGGGTCCGGCGGCAGTGACGTCGGCGGTCGTGGCGGCGGGAACCGCGGTGCTGGCACCCGGCCTGGTGCTGATCCCCGATCCCGCGGGCCGGGCGGACGCGCTATGGCGCGGATTGGCCGCCACTCCTCAGCCGATCACGGCCGCCCCATTGGGCACGCTGAGCGAGGCCCGCAGCCTGATGCGGACCGCGATGGCCGAACTCTCGGCGACCGTGAACAGCAACGATCCGGATGAGGCGGCGCTGGCCGCGATCGCCGCCCTGCGTGGCCTCGCTCCTGTGGTCCCGCCACCCGGCATCGAGCCCGCCGCCGCCCAGGTGGCGGACAGCGCTCTGCGGGTGTGGTGGCTGACCACGATCGCCAGCGAGTTGGCCGAACGCGAGGGTGCGCCAGTGCCCGAGGGGTTGCGGCAGTTGCGCCCGCTCGCCCGACGCGCCGCCTCGGTGGCCTTCAGTGAACCCGCCGGGTGACGGCCCAGTACCGTGGCAGATGCGATGGACGACGACACCACCCTCCTGATCACCTTGAGCGGCCCCGACCGGCCCGGCGTGACAGCTCGCATCTTCGACGCACTGTCGGGGGCGATCCTGGATGTCGGTCAGTCGGTGCTGCAAGGACGGCTGGTGCAGATGGTCCTGCTCCGGGCCACCCCGGACGAGGTCGCGATCCTCACCCGGACGCTGTCGGCCGTCGCCGCTGACCTTGGTCTCGACATGGACATCAGCCTGGCCGACCCCACCAACAGCCGGCACCGGCTGCTGCGTCACCGCATCACCCTGCTCGGCGCCCCCATGACCCCGGAAGCGGTCGCCGCCGTGTCCCGAGCCATCGCCGACGCTCACGGCAACATCGAACGGATCGACCGGATCGCGGACTATCCCGTCACGGCCGTGGAGTTCGTCGTGGCCGGTGCCGATGTCGATGCCATCCGCACCGGCGTCACCGAGGCGGCCCGGCAGGTGGGCATCGACATCTCGGTTCAGCCGGTGGGGCTCGACCGCTTCGGGCGACGGCTCGTGGTGCTGGACGTCGACTCCACCCTGATCCAGGACGAGGTCATCGAACTGCTCGCAGCCCGCACCGACAACGCCGACGCGGTCACGGCGATCACCGACCGCGCCATGCGCGGCGAGATCGACTTCACGCAGTCGCTCACCGAGCGGGTGGCCCTGCTCGCCGGTGCACCGGAGTCGGTCATTGCGGAGGTCCGGGAGCAGGTGCGGCTGACTCCCGGGGCACGCACGCTCACCCGGACCCTCATCGGACTCGGCCACGAGGTGGCGCTGGTGAGCGGCGGGTTCATCGAGGTCGTGGGACCGGTGGCGGCGGAACTCGGGGTGACCCGGATCCGGGCCAACCGGCTCGAGGTCGTCGACGGTCACCTGACCGGGCGGGTGACCGGGCCGGTCGTGGACCGGGCAGGCAAAGCGGCGGCCCTGCGGGAGTTCGCTGCCGAGGCCGGGATCCCGCTGTCCCGGACGGTGGCGATCGGCGACGGTGCCAACGACCTGGACATGATGGCCGCCGCCGGGTTGGGGGTGGCGTTCAACGCCAAGCCGGTGGTGCGGCAGGCCGCCGACACCTCGGTGAACGTGCCGTTCCTGGACTCGGTGCTCTTCCTCCTCGGAATGACGCGCGAGGAGATCGAGGCGGCCGACGCGCTCTCGGCGCGGGCGGCGCGATCAGCCGCGCGGGACGACGAAGTCGGTCAGCCGGGCTGAACCGGACCGCCAATCGGCCCACGGCAGATCACTGTTGATCACGGCGATGGCCGCAGTGGGGAACTTGATCTGCAGCCGGGCCAGCGCCCCCTCGTCGCTGCCGGGGCCGGCCAGGAGCTCTGCCAGTTCCTCACAGCCGGGATTGTGACCGACCAGCACCAGTCTCGCCGGATCGCCGCCCACCGAACGCACGACCTGCAGGAGTTCGTCGGGGTGGGCCGCGTAGATCCGATCGTCGATGGCGGTGGGGACCTCGGCATCCCACTGGGCCGATGCCAGTTGCCACGTCTGCCGGGTCCGACGCGCCGGTGAGATCACCGCCTGCGTGACGTCGGCGTCGGCCAGCCACTGTCCGGCCGCGGGGGCGTCGCGTCGACCGCGCGCCGCCAGCGGCCGGTCGATGTCAGCCACACCCGCCGGATAATCGGACTTGGCGTGCCGCAGGATGAAAAGGGTCCGGGTCATGGGGGCCATCCTGGCAGCGGGCTCGGCGCCATGCCACGACCTACGGCAGGATGGGCTGATGCCGGACTGGGACACCGATCAACTGGCGGGGGTCGCCCAGTCGACCGCGGAATCAGCGGAGTACGTGGCCGTGCGGTTCCAGCGGGTCCGCACGGCCGTTCACAGTCGGCGCGACCACGAACCCCAGGCCGACCTCGACCATGACGACGTCGGCATCGGCGTCCGGGTGCTGCGCGACGGCTGCTGGGGGTACGCGGCCACCGACGACCTGAGCCCGGCAGCCGTGGCGAGCACTGCTCATCAGGCACTGCAGTTGGCACAGGCCGCCCGGCCCACGGTGATGACCCCCGTCACGCTCGCGCCCGAGGACGTTCACGTGGGCGAGTGGACCAGCACCTACTCCCAGGACCCGTTCGACCTGTCGGCGCGCGAACGGGCCGATTTCCTGTCGTGGGGGTGCGACCAACTGCTGTCGGCCGACGCGGTGGACCACAGCGAAGGCCACGTGATGGCCGTGCGCGAGGACACCCGCTACGCCGACTCCGCCGGGACCCGAACGACCCAGCGACGGATCCGGGTGCATGCGGAGTTCACGGGGCTGAGTGTTCGAGGCGGGACCTTCGATACGTTGCGCACCCTGGCCCCGCCGACCGCGCGCGGGTGGGAGTACCTCACCGGGCCGCACAGCCACGACTGGGCGGATGAACTGGCGCAGTTGCCCGACCACCTGCGGGCGAAGGTGTCGGCCCCCCCGGTGACCCCGGGGACCTACACCCTGGTCCTGCACCCCAGCAACCTCTGGCTCACCATCCACGAGTCGGTGGGCCACGCCACCGAACTGGACCGGATCCGGGGCTACGAGGCCAACTATGCGGGCACGTCGTTCGTCGCCGACAGCGAGGTGGGGACTCTGCGATACGGGTCGCCCGCTATGAGCGTGCGCGCCGACCGGGTCGAACCGGACGGGCTGGCCACGGTCGGGTGGGACGACGAAGGGGTGGCCGCGCAGGACTGGGCGTTGATCGATGATGGCGTCCTCGTCGGGGTGCAGTTGGACCGGGCCATGGCTGCCACGGTCGGGCAGCGCAGCAACGGCTGCGCCTATGCCGATTCCGCCGAACATGTTCCGTTGCAACGGATGCCGAACGTGAGCCTGCAGCCGGACCCCGACGGTGGCTCCCTGGACGATCTGATCGCCGGGGTCGATGACGGCATCCTGGTGGTGGGCGACGGCTCCTGGTCCATCGACATGCAGCGGTACAACTTCCAGTTCACCGGCCAACGGTTCGAGCGGATCCGGTCGGGACGGCGCGTCGGCCCGTTGCGGGACGTGGCTTACCAGGGCAGCACGCCCGGATTCTGGGGGTCGCTGGCGGCGGTGGGTGGCCCGCAGACGTATGTGCTGGGCGGTGCGGTGAACTGCGGCAAAGGCCAGCCGGGCCAGGTGGCACCGGTTTCCCACGGGTGTCCCGCTGCGGTCTTCGAGGACGTCAACGTTCTCAACAGCGCGCAGGAGGCGGTGTGATGCGCCCCTCGGACATCGTCGAGTCCGCCCTGGCCGCCGCCCAGGCAGAACAGTTGGCCGTCATCGTGCGACACAGCCGGCAACTGAACCTGCGGTGGGCGAACAACCAGCTGACCACCAACGGCGACACCACCGCTACGACCATCGACGTGGTGGCGATCGACCCGGCCGGCGGGACTGCCACCTCCTCGGGCCATGTGTCGTCTCCCGAGCAGGTCCAGAGCCTGGTCGCGGCCGCGCGGTCCGCGGCCGCGGCGGCACAACCGGCCCCGAACGTCCTGCCCCTGTGGGCCGGTGCGGCGGCCTCCGACTTCGACGTCCCTCCTGCGGACACCTCCGCCGAGGTGCTGGCCCCACTGGCACAGGGCCTGGGGCGCGCGTTCCGAGCGCCGGGCGACATGGCGCTGTTCGGTTACGCCGAGGTCGACCTGACCACCACTTACCTGGGGACCAGCGCGGGGACGCGCCGTCGGCACGTCCAACCGACCGGCCGAACGGAGTGCACTGCCCGCGCCGCGGGAGGGTCCGCCTGGACCGGCTCAGCCGATCCCACCCTGGCGGTGGATGTGGATGCGATGACCGCTGGGCTGGCCGCGGACCTGCGGCATCAGCGGCGCTCGATCACCGTCACACCCGGCCGCCGGCGGGTCATCCTCAGCCCGAGCGCGACGGCCGATCTGATGATCGATCTGTACTGGTCCGCCGACGCCCGATCCGCGGGCGAAGGTCGCAGTGTCTTCGCCGGGCCGGATGGCGGGACCCGGATCGGCGAACGTCTGGGCACAGGGGTCACGCTGGCCAGCGACCCCTCCGACCCGACCATGCCGGCCGCCGACTTCGAGTGTGTCGTCGCCGACAGCGACTCGGCCTCGGTGGCCGACAACGGACTACCCCTGGGGCCGACCCGGTGGATCGACGACGGCATCCTCACCCGACTCATCGCCCCCCGCAGCACGGCGGCACTGCTGGATGTGCCGGTCGCGCCGGGGATCGACAATCTGGCGCTCGCCGTCGCCGATGGCCACGGCTCGGTGGCCGATGTCGTGGCCCGCACCGAGGACGCGCTGCTCGTGACGTGTCTTTGGTACAACCGCGTGGTCGACCCGCAGACGCTCCTGCTGACCGGACTGACCCGCGACGGGGTGTACGTCGTGCGCGACGGCCGGATCGTCGGCAGTTGCGGCAACTTCCGGTTCAACGAATCGCCGGTCTCGCTGCTGGGACGTATCGTGGACGCAGGGGGTGAGGAACGGACCTTGGCGCGAGAGATGGGGGACTACTTCAATCGGGCCACGATGCCGGCCCTCACCGTCGAGGACTTCAACCTGTCGACCGCTAGCGAGGCCCACTGATGTCGCTGCCCGAACCCCGCCACACGGCGCCGGTGGTACGTCGCGACACCGAGGTGCACAGCGTCACGACCGCACAGACCGGTCTGAGCCAGGAGCAGCGGGCTCGCACCAAGCGCTACCTGATCTCGATGAGCATCCGCACCGCCTGCTTCTTGGGCGTCATCGTCACCGACGGCTGGGTGCGCTGGGCACTGGTCGCGGGGGCCGCGTTCCTGCCGTACGTGGCCGTGGTCATGGCCAACGCCGGTCGTGAGAACGACGACTTCGACGCTCCTCAGACCGTGTCGCCGTTGGACCTGCCCACCCTCGAAGGACCCCGTCCCGGCATCGGAGGGTGACGCGTGCTCGCACTGCTGCGCACCCGGCGCTGGCTGACGTTCACTGCCGCCGCCCTCGTGGCGATCATCGCTTTCGGGCTACTGAGTCTGTGGCAGTGGCACCGGGCCGAAGAGAAGCGACTGGAGTTCGCTGCGGTCGAGGAGCAGTTCACCGCGGCGCCGATCCCGGTGGCCGATCTGACCGACGCTCGGGACTGGGAGGCCGTGACCGTGTCGGGGACCTTCGATCCGCAGCGGCAGTTCCTGGTGCGCAACCAACCCCAGAACGGGGCGAACGGATTCTGGGTCGTGACCCTGCTGGACTCCGACCCGGACGTGTGGGTGGTGCGCGGCTGGGTTGCGGCGAACCTGGGACAGGGACTCGCCCAACAGCCGCCACCCCCGCCCGCCGGTGAGGTGGACCTGACCGGTTACGCCCGAGTGGCCCCCGACGGTCCGGCCCGCAGCGGGTCGGACCTGCCCGACGCCCAGGTCAGCCAGGTGGCCGTCGCCGACCTCGACGCCATGAGTGACGTCCGTACGGTGCCGTACTTCGTCATCTCGGCGTCCGATCCCGAACTGACACGTATCCCCTTGCCGGAGGCCACGGACAGTCGCAACCTGTCCTACGCCGGTCAGTGGCTCCTGTTCGCCGCGATCGCCATCGGCGGGTGGTACTACTTCCTGCGCCGGGAGGCCCAGGAGGACCAAGCGGCCGCCGACGCCGAACGCCCTTCCGTGACGGCGGTCTGATCATGGATCTGCAACTGCGCGACAGCACCTTCGTCGTGACCGGAGGCAGTAGCGGTCTGGGGCTGGCGACCGCCCGCAGCCTGGCGGCGGAGGGGGCCACGGTGATCATCGTGGGTCGTGACGCGGACCGGGCTGCGGCGGCGGCTGCCGACATCGGCGGAGTCGCGGTCGCCGCCGACGTGGCCGACCCGGCCGCGGTGGAGCTCATCCTCACCCGGGCCGCCGACCTGCCGCCGCTTCGCGGGGCGCTGCTGAGTGTGGGTGGTCCCCCACCGGGCACCGTTCTGGGGACGCCGGACTCCGAGTGGCGGTCAGGTTTCGACACCGTCTTCCTGGGGCCGTTGCGGGTGGCGCGCAGTCTGATCGAACGCTGTGACGATCTGCAGGCGCTGGTGTGGGTGTTGTCATCGTCGGCGAAGTCGCCCATCGCGGGCTTGTCGGTGAGCAACGGTCTCCGCCCCGGACTGGCCATGCTCGTGAAGGATCTCGCCGACGAGGTCGGCCCCCGGGGCATCCGGGTCACTGCGGTGCTTCCCGGTCGGATCGACACTCCCCGACTGAAGGAACTGGAGGCCCACAGCGCCGACCCCGCCGCCTTGCGCCAGACACTGTCGGAGGCGATCCCGCTGCGTCGCTACGGCCGTCCCGAGGAGCTGGGCGATGTCGCGGCCTTCCTCCTGTCCCCGCGGGCCTCGTACGTCACCGGATCGGTGCTCGCGGTCGACGGGGGCGCACTCCGCAGTCTGTGAGCCGGCTCGGCGGCTAGGCCGGCGCGGCCGCCCCCGGCCGGAACTGGGTGCGGTACAGCTCTGCGTACAAGCCGTCGGCTGCCAGCAGATCCTCGTGCGTCCCGGACTCGGCCACCTCTCCCTGGTTGATCACCAGGATCCGATCCGCGTCGCGGATGGTGCTCAACCGGTGCGCGATCACCAGGGCGGTCCGTCCCCGCAGCGCCTCACTGAGCGCCCGCTGTACCGCGGCCTCGCTCTCGCTGTCGAGGTGTGCGGTGGCCTCGTCGAGGACCACGACGTCGGGCTGCTTCAACAGCAGGCGGGCGATGGCCAGCCGCTGCTTCTCGCCGCCGGACAGCCGATGCCCACGATCCCCCACGACCGTGTCCAGTCCTGCGGGGAGGGCCCGGACGAGGTCGCCGATGCGGGCGGCATCGCACGCCGCCAGGAGTTCCTCATCGGTGGCGTCCGGACGGGCATAACGCAAGTTCGCGCGGATGGTGTCGTGGAACATGTGCGAATCCTGGGTCACGACCCCGACTGCTGCATGGACCGACTCCTGGGTGACGTCGCGCAGATCGTGACCGGCGATGGACACCGACCCCGATGTCGGGTCGTACAACCGGGTGACCAGGCCGGTGATGGTGGTCTTGCCCGCACCGGAGGGGCCGACCAGCGCCACCGTCTCTCCCGCGGGCACCTCGAACGTGACGTCGCGCAGCACCTGGCCCTGATGGACCGGACCGTCGTGGGTCCGGGCGACGGACTCCAACGACGCCAGCGAGACCTCGTCGGCGCCCGGGTAGTGGAACCCGACCCGATCGAACCGGACCGGCGGTGGGGTGCCTTTGGGCAGCCGGGTCGCGTCGGGGGCGTCGGCGACCATGGGCTTCAGGTCGAGGACTTCGAAGACGCGGTCGAAGGACACCAGCGCCGTCATGACATCGACCCGGACATTGGACAGCGCCGTCAGGGGGGCGTACATCTGCGCCAGCAGCGCGATGATCGCCAGCAGGGTGCCCAGCGTCAAGGCGCCGGTGATCACCATGTTGCCGCCCACCCCGTAGGCGATCGCTGTTGCCAACGACGCCACCAGGGCCAGGGCAGTGAGGAAGTAGCGGTTCGCGAGTGCGATCTTGACCCCCATGTCGCGCACGCCGGCGGCCTTGGCGTCATACAGCTGCGACTCTTCGGCCGGGCGACCGAAGAGCTTCACCAGGAGCGCCCCCGCCACGTTGAACCGCTCCGTCATCTGCGTGCTCAGGTCGGCGTTCCACTGCATCTGGCGCCGGGTCAGTTCCTGCAACCGCCGCCCCATCCAGCGGGCCGGGAGCAGGAAGACGGGGACCAGGACGAGCGCCATGAGCGTGATCTGCCAGGACAGCCAGAACATGGTGACCAGGACGACGGCCACCGTGATCAGGTTGCCGACAACCCCGCTGAGCGTCGAGGTGAAGGCCTGTTGGGCCCCGATGACGTCGGTGTTGAGCCGCGACACCAAGGCACCGGTCTGGGCGCGCGTGAAGAACGCCACCGACTGATGCTGCACATGATCGAACACCTCGGAGCGGAGGTTGAAGATCAGCCCTTCTCCGATGCGGGCGGACAGGTACCGCCCCCAGAGGCCGAATCCGGCGTCGATGACCGCGATGACCGCCACAAGGAGTGCGGTGGTGGTGACCACCGTGCTGTTGCCGGCCGAGATGCCCGAGTCGACGATGCGGCGGAACAGGAGCGGCTGGGCCACCGTCAGGACGGCATCGACCGCCATCGTGATGAGGAAGAAGATCACCAGCGACTTGAACGGCCGGGCGTAGGACAGGATGCGCCGCAACAGCCCTTGCGGCAGATCCTCCTGCAGGACCGAGCGGTCGCGCGAGAACGACCGGAAGGCCATCGGGCCGCCGTGTGACATGTCGCCTCCGCGCGTGCTGTTCCCCTGGAAGGGTAAGGCCGCGCGGCCCAGCGCGATTCCCGCCCGCCGCGACGTCCGCGCAGGGCGTAACGCTACTTCTTCTTGGCGGTCTTTTTCGCAGCGGCCTTCTTCGCCGGCACCTTTTTCGCTGCGGCCTTCTTCGCCGGCACCTTCTTTGCGGCGGCCTTCTTCGCCGGCGCCTTCTTTGCGGCGGCCTTCTTGGTCGGCGCCTTCTTCGCGGGTGTCTTCTTGGCCGACGTCTTGGGGGCGGCGCTCTTGCGGGTCGCGCCGCCGCGGCCGCGCAACTTGGTGTTCGTGTCCGACAGGATCCGGTGCACGAAACCGTAGGAACGGGCGTGTTCCTCGGCGAGTTCACGGATGCTGCGACCCGCCAGATACTGCTTCTTCAGTTCCCGCGCGAGTTTGGTGCGGTCCGATCCGGTGATCCGCTGGCCCTTGGCGACTGCTGCCACTGCTACCTCCGACGTGCCCAGCATGGCGCTGGCCGCACGCGATCATGATCACGCACCTGGCGCCCGCTTGCCTGCTCGACAGCAAACATGACCGAAATGCCGGGTCAGGCCAGGGCCACCAGGTCCACGTAGTCCGGATTCCAGTGGTCTTCGACGCCGTCCGGAAGAAGCAGGACCCGTTCGGGCGCGAGCGCCGCGACCGCCCCTTCATCGTGGCTGACCAAGATCACCGCACCCTCGTACCCGTGCAGCGCTGCAAGGATCTCCTCGCGGCTGGCCGGGTCCAGGTTGTTCGTCGGCTCATCCAGGAGCAGAACGTTGGCACCGCTGACGACCAACATCGCCAGTGCCAGCCGGGTCTTCTCGCCACCGGACAGCACCCCGGCCGGCTTGTGCACGTCGTCGCCACTGAACAGGAACGAGCCCAGTACGTCGCGAGCCTGTTGTTCGTCGATGTCGGCCGCCCCCGCCAGCATGTTCGCCAGGACTGTGGCTTCGGTGTCCAGCTGCTCGTGCTCCTGGGCGTAGTAGCCCAGCCGCAGACCGTGACCCGGGCGCACCTCGCCGGTATCGGGTTCGTCCTGCCCCGCCAGCAGCCGCAACAGGGTTGTTTTGCCCGCACCGTTGAGGCCCAGGATGACCACCCGGGAACCGCGGTCGATGGCGAGGTCCACATCGGTGAACACCTCGAGCGACCCGTAGTACTTGCTCAGTTCCGCAGCCGTGAGCGGGACCCGGCCACACGGCGCGGGGCGGGGTAGGCGCAGCTTGGCCACTCGGTCCTGCTGGCGCTCATCGACACCCGCCAGCATCTGGTCGGCGCGGCGCAGCATCACCTGCGCCTGCTTGGCCTTGGTGGCCTTGTAGCGCATACGTTCCGCTTGGTCGCGCAGCGCCGATGCCTGTTTCTGGGCGTTGGCGTTCTCGCGGCGGCGTCGGCGTTCGTCGACCTCACGCTGCCGGAGGTAGGCCTCCCAGCCCATGCTGTACAGCTCGAGTTCCGCCCGGGTGGCGTCCAGGTGCATCACCCGGGTGACGGTCTCGGCCAGCAGTTCGACGTCGTGGCTGATGATCACCACGGCCCCGTTGAAGGACTTGAGGAACCCGCGCAGCCAGGTGATGGAGTCGGCGTCGAGGTGGTTGGTCGGTTCGTCCAACAGCAGGGTGGGGGCGCCGGAATACAAGATCCGCGATAGTTCGACCCGGCGACGCTGGCCACCGGACAGCGTTCCCAATGGCTGATCCAACACCCGCTCGGGCAGGCCCAGGTTGCTGGCGATCGCTTCCCCCTCGGCGGCTGCGGCGTAGCCACCGAGACGCAGGAATTCGGCCTCCGCGTTGCTGTAGCGGCGCATGGCGCGTTCCCGGGTGTCGTCGTCCGAGCTCGCCATCCGGTCGGCGGCGCGCAGCATGCGGGTCCGGGCCTCGTCGATCCCCCGGGCCGACAGGATCCGGTCGCGCGCGATCTGATCGGGGTCGCCGGTCCGCGGGTCCTGCGGCAGGTAGCCGATCTCGCCACTGGTGGTCACCGTGCCGGCGGCCGGCGCGCTCTCCCCCGCGAGTACCCGCGTGAGGGTGGTCTTACCCGCGCCGTTGCGTCCGACCAGCCCGACGGTGTCACCCGGGGCCACCCGGAACGTCGCGTGCTGGAGCAGCAGACGCGGCCCCGCGCGCAGTTCGAGGTCGTGGACGGTGATCACAGGTACTCCGGAAGACGGGATGGGCGGGCGACGAGCCGCAGCCTGTCCCAGTGTACGGGCGGCCGACGCAGAGCCCTGCGTCACGAAAGCCGCAGCGATAGGGTGGCCGCAACCTCGGGAGGACGGGTGAAGTTCGACGACGATCGCGTCGACGCGTCTCAGCTGCAGGATCAGCGCGGCGGTCGCGGCGGCATGAGCCGCGGCACCGCTGTGGGTGCCGGAGTCGGTGGCGTCGGGATCCTGGGCCTCCTGCTGGCACTCCTGTTCGGCGGCGCCCTTCCCCAGGACACCGCGACCCCGGCAGCACCCGCCGCCTCATCGAGTTCCGATGTCGCGGTGCGGTGTAACCAGCCGGGTGCCATCGAGCAGTACGACGATTGCTACATCGTCAAGATCTTCAACGAGACAAACGAGATCTGGGCCAGCCAGGTCAGCAACTACCAGCGACCCACGCTGGTCCTGTTCGAGCGCGGCGTGCGGACCGCCTGTGGGCCGGCGTCCAGCGACACCGGCCCGTTCTACTGTCCGGGCGACAACAAGGTCTACATCGACCTGGGCTTCATGAAGCAGTTGCAGCGCCAGTTGGGAGCCGAGGGCCGCAACGCCCAGGCCTACATCGTGGCCCACGAGGTGGGCCACCACATCCAGAACATCACCGGCACAGAGCGTCGGGCCCGCCAACTGCAGCAGCAGAACCGAGGCCGGGCCAACGAGATCAGCGTGCGCCTGGAGCTGCAGGCCGACTGCTACGGCGGTGTCTGGGCACGGCAGGCCAACGACCGCGGCAACGTCCAGATCACCCAGCAGGAACTGAACGAGGCGCTCAATGCAGCGGCCGCTGTCGGCGATGATCGGATCGCCCAGGGCGCCGGCCAACGGGTGAGTCCCGAGTCCTTCACCCACGGCACCGCCGCCCAGCGTCAGGCGTGGTTCACGAAGGGCTTCGAGTCCGGCGACCCCCGCGTCTGCGACACCTTCTCCTGACCCCCCGGGGGGACGGTTTCGGTCGCATGCGACCGAAACCCCCACCTGCGACCGGAAGAACCAGTCGCCTTCGACGGTTCTGGTCGCATCAAGGGTCGACTCTCGGCTTCCGCTACGAACCTCCGACGCTGCGTCAGTCGTCGAGCGCAGCGAAGAACTCGACCGCAATGCCGTCGGGATCCCGAGCCGTGACTGCCCACCCGTAGGGAGCCTCCTCGACCGGTCCGTGCTCGATCCCCAGATCGTCAAGGGCTGCAGCCTTGGCGCGCACCTCGTGCTGATCACTGCAACGGATTCCGATGTGATCAAGGCCGACCCGCCGGTGATCGAACCGATCCTGGGCACCGGTCGAATGATGGCGTGTCAACCCGATTACCAGTCCGGACGACCATTGCATCCGCACCCGCTCCCACCCGTGACCGGCCCGGCGGACGCTCGTCGCGCGCCCCAGTGCGTCGTGGTACCACGCCTCGCTGGCGTCGAGGTCGGTCACGGTCAGCGTGATGTGATGGACGGGATGCTCAGCCACACGGGCACTGTAATGACGGGTGCACTTCTGTTTCCTGCTCACACGTAGTTGCCGGGGCGCCGCTCATCCGAGGGATAGTCCTCGGACATCCGGGCACCCAGAAGCCGCCGGGTCAGGTCGTCGCGCTGGCTCAGCAGTTCGTCCAGCGATTGCTCGAAGTCGGTGAGCTCCACCTGGTCGGAACCACGCACTCCGGCGAGCAACACCGCCCGCCGCGTCGCCTCCTTGGCGAAACTCGCGGTGACCCCCTCGCACCGGTCGGCCAGCCGGTCGATGTCGGCGTCCTTCAGCCCCAGCCCGTCGGCGTAGAGCCGGAACAGACGACGTCGTCCTGCCTTGTCCGGCAACGGCACCTCGACGGCCAGATCCACCCGGCCCGGCCGCGCCGCCAGCGCCCGTTCGAGCACTTCGATCTGATTCGTGGTGAGGATGAACGCCACATCGACGTCATTCCCGATGCCGTCCAACTCGTTCAGCAACTGCAACAGCAGCGGATGGGAACCACCTCGCGCGCCCCGGTCCTCGGCGATCAGGTCGACGTCCTCGACGATCACCACCGCCGGTGCCAGTTTGCGGGCGATGTCGCACGCCTGGGCGATCTTCTCGACCGCCGTGCCGCTGACCAGGACGACCGTGAAGCCCGGCAGTTGACCGAGCAGGTAGTTGATCACGTGCGTCTTGCCGGTCCCCGGCGGCCCGAACAGCAGGACCCCCCGCTTCAGGTGCTGATCATGAGACCGAAGGAACTCACGGTGTTCGGCGATGCCCGCGACCTGTCGTTCGATCCGTTCCAGCAAGCCCGCCGGGAGGATGACTTGATCGCGACTGACCTCCCTGGGCTCGTGGAACCGGAGGGGGCCCACACCCTGGGAGAAAGCGTGGGAACTCATTGACACGACCTTGCCGCGGAACACGTTGCGCTCCGACATCAGTACTTCGAGGCGCTGGAAGAACTCCTCGGACACCTCGCGGCGTGGACTGGCGGCTTCCAGTGTGGCGGGATGATTGGGGTCGTCCGGGTCGCCCCCTCGAAGCCAGAGGACCAGTGGCGTCCGGTCCTTCCCCCACCGCATGATCACCATGGCTCCGGCCAGACAGGTCAGGTCGGTTCCGTTGCCGATCGGCACGGAGCGGTAGTCGACGGGTCCGACGCGGTAGTCGCTGTCGGCAAGGAGTTCCGAGAAGTCCCGGTAGAGGCGACCGATCCCCGCGACCCCGAGGATCGTGGGCTCGCCGATCTCCTCGGCGATGGCATCCAGCGCAAGTTGGATGTTGGGCAACTCGAACGACGGGTACGAGCGCGACACGATGGGCAGACCCGTGGGATCGACGCCGAGCGCCTCTTTCAGCCGGTTGGTCAGCGACGCGCTCGCGTCGTGGGACTTGTTGACGACCTCGCGCAAGAACTGCTGGAACAGCCGA
>WBZL01001048.1_pt1 | contig 30005 bp, 26 predicted proteins | sample 5204291 | NCBI WGS metagenome assembly WBZL01 (sample SAMN12344345, study PRJNA552823) | activated sludge metagenome | biome: Activated sludge suspended growth; feature: Nitrification reactor; material: Wastewater; isolation source: activated sludge from nitrification reactor of wastewater...
ACTGACCACTGACCACTGACCACTGACCACTGACCACTGGAGTAAACATGGTTCCTGTTGAAAATTACATCGGTTTATCTGCCATCTTATTCACGATTGGTGCCTTGGGTGTATTGACCCGCCGAAATGCGATTGTCATTTTTATGTCGGTGGAGTTGATGCTTAACTCAGCCAATTTATTGTTCATCGCCTTTGCCCAGGTTCATCAGGATTTGGGAGGGCATGTGTTTGTCTTTTTCGTTATGGCCGTCGCCGCCGCGGAAGTTGCGGTGGGGCTGGCTTTGATCGTTGCAATATTCCGGTCGCGAAACACGATCAATATTGACGATATGCACCAACTCAAAGGGTAGATCATATGCTATTTGCTGAATCATCTGGCCCTGAATTTTTCGCCCTGGCCCCTTTGATCGTGCTCCTCCCGGTCATTGGTCTGCTCACGAACATTGTATTTGGACGCCGCATGGGGGAACGGTTCACGGGCACGGTCGCGAGTTTGGCATCCGGCGCGGCGTTTGTCGTTTCGGTCTTGCTGGCGATTTCCCTGCAAAGCCACCACGAAGGGGCCGTTGTCCTGGTCGCGGATTGGCTCACGGTGGGAACCTTGCACATCCCGTGGGCATTCAACGTGGATACCCTCTCGGTCACGATGATGCTGGTCGTATCCGGCATCGGGACGCTCATTCATATCTACGCCGCCGGGTATATGCACTACGATGTGCGTTACAAAGAAGACCCCGCCAGCTACACTCGCTTTTTCATCTACCTGAACCTGTTCATCGCCTTCATGATGACCCTCGTCGGCGGGAGCAGTTATCTGATGCTGTTCGTCGGGTGGGAAGGCGTGGGCTTATGCTCGTTCCTGTTGATCGGGTTCTGGTTCAACCGAAACCCCGATGCCTCGATTGGGCTGAACAACTCCAATGCGGCGAAAAAAGCATTCATCACCAACCGGATCGGTGACTTCGGCTTTTTGATCGCCATGTTCCTGACCTTTTGGTATTTTGGTTCGCTGGAATTTAGTGAAGTGTTCCACGCCGTGGAAGAAATGGCCGCGGAAGTTCCCGCCTGGGTGATCCCGACAATTGGCATTTTTATGCTCGTTGGCGTGACCGGGAAATCTGCCCAACTCCCGCTGTATGTCTGGCTCCCGGACGCGATGGCAGGCCCCACCCCCGTTTCAGCCCTGATCCACGCGGCGACGATGGTCACCGCGGGCGTTTACCTCGTTACCCGTTCGTATCCGATTTTTGAAGCATCTCATCTGGCGCAAACGATAGTTGCCACGGTGGGGGCGGTCACCGCGTTGTTCGCGGCGACGATTGCTGTCGGGCAGTATGACATCAAAAAAGTGCTGGCGTATTCAACCGTCAGCCAGTTGGGTTTTATGGTGGCCGCGGTCGGCATGGGGGGCTTTGTTGCCGGCATGTTCCACCTCGTGACGCACGCCTTTTTCAAAGCCCTGCTCTTTCTTGGAGCCGGTTCCGTCATTTTGGGTGTTGAACGGGGCCATCACCCCCTGGAAAGCGCGGGTGATGCACCCGTTGGGGACGCTCCCGCGAAACCCCATGATAAAGAAAAATCCGAAAAATCCAAGGGGAATAAAAAGGGCACCCACGCCGCAGAAGCAAAACACGGCAAAGGCCATGAGGTCCATCACGATGTCGGACATCACGATGCCGGACATGGCGCACACGATGACCACCACGCGTTTGACCCGCAAGACATGCGGAACATGGGCGGACTGTGGAAGATCATGCCCACCACATTTGGCGTGTATTTGATGGGGACGCTGGCCCTCGCCGGAATTTTCCCCTTCGCCGGATTCTGGTCGAAGGATGAGATTTTGCTGGATGCGAGCCACGAATTCCCGCTGGCATACTGGCTTTTGAGTATTGCCGCCTTTTTCACTGCGTTTTATATGGGGCGGCAAATCTGGATGGTGTTCTTCGGAAAACCTCGCACAGACGCCGCCAAACATGCCAAAGAAAGCCCGAAACTCATCACCATTCCGTTGGGGGTGTTGGCTTTTCTCTCGATTTTCGGCGGCGCATTGAACCTGCCAGGCATCCACACCTTTGGACATTGGCTGGAACACACAATGGGCCATGCCGCACACTCACTGGATTTTGAAATGCCTATCGCCTTGATTTCCAGTGGGTTGGCTTTGGCGGCCATTGCCCTTGCCTGGTTTTTCTACGGACGCAAGCCGCTCACCTCCCCCGAAGAGATTGACCCCTTGCGCCGTCTGCTTGGCCCGATCTTTGTCGGAATGAACGCAAAATGGTGGGTGGACGAACTCTACGGTGCGATCATCATCCGTCCGTACCACCGTTTGTCCGTTTTCCTGGCCGATAAAATTGACTGGGATTTCTGGCACGAGTGGTTCCACGACTCCGTCATCGCCGCCGGTTTTCGGGGGTTGACGCAGTTGCTCGCCGACCCGATTGACCTGGGTTTTGTGGATCGGGTTTCGTATTGGTTGGCGGAAGGCACCAGTGGATTCTCCCGCATGTTGAGCGGGGTCCAAAATGGTTTTGCTCGCAATTATGCGCTCATGGTTTTCATGGGTGTGGTGATTATTATTGGTTACGTGATAATAAGATAATCCTTTCTGAGGAATTCTATGAACCCTTTGCTGACAATTTTAGTAACTTTTTTTCCCCTCGTTGGGGTGCTGATCCTGTTATTTATCAATCAGGAAAATAAAAATGCCATTCGCTGGACGGCCTTGGGCACTTCGCTGGTGACGTTTGCGATTTCTATCGTCGCGCTCATGCAGTTCAAGCCTGAGACGACCGCCTTGCAAGGGCTGGTGAATGCACCCTGGATCACCGTGGCGGGCTGGAATATTAATTTTTCCATGGGCATTGATGGCCTGAGCATCCTGCTGATCCTGCTGACCACCTTCCTGACCCCCATCGCCATTCTGTCCACCTGGACGGCGGTGGAAGATCGCGTGAAAGATTTTATGATCTTTTTCCTGATGCTGGAAACGGGCATGACGGGCGTGTTTGTGGCGCAAGACCTGTTCCTGTTCTACATCTTCTGGGAATTCACCCTCGTCCCGATGTATTTCCTGATCGGGATTTGGGGCGGCGCTCGGCGGCGGTATGCGGCGGTCAAGTTCTTCCTGTACACGATGGCGGGCTCAATCCTGATGCTTCTTGCAATCCTGTGGCTCGGCATCGAAGGCGGCACGTTCTACCTGCCTGACCTCATCGCTCAGGGCAACATCCCCGCCGAAGTCCAAACCTGGTTATTCCTCGCCTTTGCGGCGGCGTTTGCCATCAAAGTCCCGATGTGGCCGCTCCATTCCTGGTTGCCAGATGCCCACGTCGAAGCGCCCACCGCTGGCTCCGTCATCCTGGCAGGCGTCCTGCTGAAAATGGGGACGTACGGGTTCGTGCGGTTCAACCTGCCCCTCTTCCCGCAAGCGGCGGTGCAACTTGCGCCAACCTTCGGTTTGCTGGCGGTGATCGGGATTATCTACGGGGCGGCGGTCTCGTATGCTCAGAAAGATGTCAAAAAACTGGTGGCATATTCCTCGGTTAGCCACTTGGGGTTCGTGATGCTGGGTTTGTTTGCGCTCAATACGCAAGGGATTCAGGGCGGGATTTTACAGATGATCAATCACGGTCTCAGCACGGGGGCGCTGTTTTTGCTCGTCGGGATGATTTACGAACGTCGCCATACCCGCGACATCGACGCATTTGGCGGACTGTGGACGGTGATGCCCGTGTACGCGGTGCTGACCCTGATCGTTTCGCTGTCTTCGATGGGGTTGCCGGGGCTGAACGGGTTCGTCGGGGAGTTCACGATCCTGTTGGGGGCGTTTGGTTCGGACGCGTTGGCGACCCAGATCGGTTCCAGTGTGCTTCATCCCGGCGTGATGACCGGGTTCGCGGCCTCAGGGGTCATTCTGGCGGCGATCTACATTCTTTATATGTTCCAAAAAATGTTCCTGGGGCCAGTCACCCACGAAGAAAACAAAAAACTGCTCGATTTGAACTGGCGGGAGATCGCGACCTTGCTTCCGCTGTTGATCCTGATCTTCTGGATCGGGTTGTACCCCAAACCCTTCTTTGACCTGATTGCCCCCGCCGTCGATAACTTGGTGGCTACACTGCAAACTGCCGCAGTGGTGATGCATTAAACACGCCATGAATTTCAATTCATCCGATTTCCTGTCTATTCTCCCTCTGACCGTGCTTGCGGTATGGGCCAGTGTTTTGCTGGTGGTGGATTTATTTATCCCCGGCCCACGCAAAACGTGGACGGCGATCTTGTCCGCTTTGGGGTTAGCCGTGGCTTTGGTGCTCACGCTCGTCGTACCTGGCGGAAATAAGTCGGCCTTTGGCGGGATGATTTCCGCGGATGGGTTCGCCTCCTTTCTGAGTATTCTGGTGCTTGCCAGTGGGATTCTCGCCATTGCGCTGTCTTATGATTATCTCAAGCGGATGGGCATTGAACGTGGCGAATACTACACTTTGATGCTGTTTTCGATTTGCGGCATTGTGCTGATGGCGTATGCCGCAAACCTGATCATCGTTTTCCTGGCGTTGGAACTGCTCTCGATCCCGCTTTATATCCTGGCCGGGTTCGCCCGCCCACGCCTGGACTCAGAAGAATCCGCGTTGAAATACTTCCTGCTTGGCGCGTTTGCCTCCGGGTTCGTGGTGTACGGCATTGCGCTGGCCTATGGCGCAACTGCGACGACATCGCTGGAAGGGATTGTCGCCGTGTTAAAAAGCGGGGATTTTAACTCGACGATGCTGACGATTGGGGCGGCGCTGATTCTGGTTGGGTTGGGTTTCAAAGTTGGGGCAGTACCTTTCCACATGTGGACACCGGATGTGTACCAGGGTGCGCCCTCGACCGTGACCGCTTTTATGGCGGTTGGCGCAAAAGTTGGCGGGTTTGCGGCATTGCTTCGGGTTTTTGTGTCCGCCTTTGGCAATCACCATACGCTGATCAATGACCTGACCCCCGTGCTTTGGGGGCTCGCCGCCGTGACGATGATTGTTGGGAATGTGCTGGCGATTTCGCAGAAGAACATCAAACGCATGTTGGCCTATTCCAGTATCGCTCATGCGGGATATATTTTGATGGCGTTGGTTCCGTTTGCTCAGAAAGAAGTTGCCGTTGATTCGATTGCTTCCGCGTTGTTTTACCTGCTCGGTTTTGCCATTACCAGTTTTGGGATTTGGGCCGTGGTGATGACACTGGAAAAAGTCGAAGACGGCGAAGATGGCCTGCACAAAGGTCTGAATCTGGACGATTACGCCGGATTGGGTCGCCGTTCGCCGGGGCTTGCCATTGCGATGACCATTTTCATGCTCTCGTTTATCGGCCTCCCCCCTACCCTCGGTTTCGCAGGGAAACTGTTCCTCTTCCGTACCGCGCTCGAAGGTGGGTTTGTCGGGTTGGCGGTCATCGGCGTGGTCACCTCGCTGATTTCCGCATACTACTACCTGCGCATTGTCGTCATCATGTACATGCAGGATGGTCAACCGACCGTGTACCGTGAGCGCTGGCTTGGCATCACCGCGATGGCCTCCGCGTTTTGTACGGTGGTGCTCATGTTTTTCGCCAGTCCGCTGTTAGCGTGGGCGGCGAAGTCGGTCGTACAGTTGTTTTAATACCCTATTTGTGGTTTTTTGAGATGACCTGACAGCCTTTGTCAGGTCTTTTTTTTCGACATTATCAACGTGCTATAATACTTCTGTGCCACCCACTTCCCCCACCACCCCCACCCTCATCACCCGTATGGCTCCACTCCGCGCCCTCGCAGAACAACTGGCCGCAGAGCCGTTCATCGCCGTAGACACCGAGTCCAACAGCCTCCACGCCTATCAGGAACAGGTTTGTCTCATTCAGTTTTCCACGCCCGGAAGTGACTACCTCGTCGATCCGCTTTCCCTCGACACCCTTGCCCCGCTGGCGCCCATCTTCGCCGATCCGAAACACGAAAAAGTCTTCCACGCCGCCGAATACGATCTCCTCTGCCTCAAGCGGGATTTTGATTTCACCTTCGTCAACGTCTTTGACACTATGATCGCCGCTCGCATCTTGGGTCGGAGCAAAGTCGGGCTGGGGTCCATTCTCGAAGAAGAATTCAACGTCGTCCTCAACAAAAAATATCAACGTGCGGATTGGGGGCAACGCCCTCTCCCGTCTTACCTCCTCGCCTACGCCCAACTGGACACCCACTACCTCATCCCCCTCCGCGCCCGCATTCTGGAGCAATTGCACCAAAAAAATCTCTGGCCCCTCGCCCAGGAAGATTTCACCCGCTTGTGCCACGTCAATGGGCGCGAACCCACCCCCAAAGAAGACCTCATCTGGCGCATCAACGGCGCACGGGATTTAACTCCTGGCGAAGCCGCGGTCCTCCAGGAACTCAGTCTCTACCGCAACGAAATGGCGAAAAAACTCGACCGCCCAGTGTTCAAAGTCATGGGCGATGACCTGCTCCTGACGCTCGCCCAACGTCTTCCGCTGGAGAAAAACGACCTCTTCCGCGCCGGGATGACGGATCGGCAAGTGGATCGTTTTGGAGCCGGTGTTTTGGCCGCGATTGCGCGGGGCGTCGCGGCCCCTCCGCTGTACCAACCCGTTCACACCCGTCCGGACGAGGATTTTCTCAACCGGGTGGAAGCCTTATCCGATTGGCGCAAGGATCGCGCCCGCTCCCTCGGCGTCGAATCCGATGTCGTGCTCTCACGGGAACACATCGCCAAAATTGCGCGCCACAACCCCTCCGACCCCGCTTCCCTGGCGGGATTGATGGAAGACGTTCCCTGGCGTTATCAACAGTACGCCGACCAAATTATGCGTGTACTGAAAAGGATGAACCGATGAAAATCCACTTCCACGGCGCGGCCCAAACCGTGACCGGCTCCCAACATCTCCTCGAAATCAACGGCAAACGCCTTTTGCTGGATTGTGGCTTGTATCAGGGTGCGCGGAAAGAATCCTACGAAATCAACAAATATTTTGAATTTTCCCCGCGCAAAGTGGACGCCATGCTCCTCTCCCACGCCCACATTGACCATGTCGGCAACCTGCCCAACCTGATCAAAAGCGGCTACGAGGGCCCGGTCTATGCGACCCATGCCACCATCCACCTCGCCGATGCCATGATGCGCGATTCCGCCAAAATCCAGGAACAGGACTCCGGCTATGTGAATAAAAAACGCGAACGGCGTGGCGAGGAACCCGTTGAACCCCTCTACACGATGGAAGATGCCGAAGAAGCCGCTCTCCACCTCCGCGGCGTGGATTATGACACGGCCTTTGAACCCATTCCGGGCGTGGTTGCCCATTTTGTCGAAGCGGGACACATTCTTGGTTCGGCGGCCATCGTCTTGGACATCGAAGAACATGGGCGCAAATTCCGCCTGTGGTTCTCGGGCGATATTGGACGCTTCGAGAAACCCCTCCTCCGCGACCCGGTTTTGCCCAGCGGCGCAGATTACCTGCTCATGGAATGCACCTACGGCGACAAACCCCATCGCGACCCGGAACAAAGCTTCGATGAGTTGCGCGCTGTGATCAAACGCACCTTTCTGCGCGGGGGAAAAATCATCATCCCTGCCTTTGCCGTGGGCCGGACCCAGGAATTGGTGTACTACCTCCAGCAGATGTTCAACGCCGGAGAACTTCCCCGCATCCCAGTCTATGTGGACAGCCCCCTTGCCGTCAACATCTCCGACATTTTCCGCAAACATACCGAATGTTTCGACGAAGAGACCTGGGAACTCATCGAGTCCGATAAGCACAAAGCCATTTTAGGGTTTGATATGCTCACCTACATACGCTCCGTTGAAGAGTCCAAAGCCCTCAACGAACGCAAAGACCCGATGATCATCATCTCCGCCTCTGGCATGGCGGAAACCGGACGCATCCTGCACCACTTAAAAAACAATGTGGAGAACCCCAAAAATACCGTGCTGATTTGTTCGTGGCAAGCCCCCAACACCCTGGGCCGCCGCCTCGCTGACCGGGAAGAGCGTATCAAAATCTTCGGTGAATCCTACATTCGCCGGTGTGAAGTCGCCACGATTGGGGGATTCTCCGCCCACGCGGGGCAGTACCTCCTGCGCGATTACGCCCTCGCCGTCAAAGATCAGGTCAAACAAGTCTTCCTCGTCCACGGCGAAGCGCGCGGGGCAGACCCCTTGATGGAAATTTTACAAGCGCATGGAATGAACCAGGTTCACTTCCCGAAAATGCACTCCACCTGGGAAGTCTAATAACAATAACGTAGAACGCAGAATGTAGAACGTAGAACAACATTATTCTGCGTTCTACATTCTGCGTTCTACGCTCTACGTCCCATGATCCTCATCACCGGTGGCACTGGCTTTATCGGCCAGACCCTCACCCGCCAACTTGTCGAGGCGGGGTACCCTGTGCGGATGCTGATCCGCCCCTCCCCGGACTCTCCGCACCTGCCGCGCGGGGTCGCGGTGGAAGTCGCCGTCAGCAGTTTGAACGACCCACGCGGGTTGCGCGCCGCGATGGCCGGGGTGGATGCCGTATATCATCTCGCCGGAACCGAACGCCTGGGGCCGCAAGCCAAATTGCTCGAAGTAGACATCCAGGGCACCCTCGCCGTGGCCCAGGCCGCCGCCGAAACGGGCGTGGATCGTTTCTTCACCCTCAGCCACCTCGGCGCTGACCGATCCTCCGCTTATCCCGTGCTGAAAACCAAAGGCATCGCCGAAGAACACGTCCGGCGCAGTGGCGTAGATTTCACCATCATCCGTACGGCCCCCGTGTTTGGGCCGGGTGACAGCTTCACGAGCGGGATCGCCGCCCTCCTGCACGCCGCCCCCTTCTTTTTTCTGATGCCTGGCGATGGTCGCTCGCTCATCCAACCCATTTGGGTCGAAGACCTCGCCACCAGCCTGGTTTGGGCACTCGAAGATGACCGCACCCGACGACAAACGTTCGAGGTCGGTGGGCCAGAGTACCTCATGTTTCAACAAGTGGTCCAGGCGGTGATGTCCACATTAGGAATCGAAAAAAGATTGCTGTCGGTTTCTCCCCCGTATTTGCGTGGGTTGACGTTATTTCTGGAAACGATGTTCCCGGTTCTGCCGGTTTCCGTTTTCTGGCTGGATTATCTCGCCGTCAACCGCACCTGCCCCCTGGATACCGTTCCCCGCACCTTTGGCCTGCTCCCGTCGCGCTTCTCTTCCAAACTGAGTTACCTCAAAGAAATCAACTGGCGGCGCGAATTATGGCAGTCATTTTTGAAACGCAAACCGAAAAAGAAACCCAAACCACGTACCCCGTAGCACCCCTCTAAAATTACGGAATACGGAATACAGAATACTAAACACTGAACACTGAATACTGAATACTGAATACTGAACACCCCATGTCCCTCACCACCCTCTCTTCCACCCTCCTCCCCGCTGTCGAAGCGGAAATGCAACGCGTGGTTGCGCTCACCCACACGGCCTCCACTGCTGAACTGCATCACATGATTACCTACCACATGGGCTGGGAAGGCGAAGGCGCAGGGCTGAAAGCGCAAGGCAAACGCATCCGCCCGCTTCTCGTTTTGCTCTGTTATGGCTCTGCCCTCTCGTCAGCCTTCAGCCTTCAGCCCTCAGCTTTTAACGCCGCCCTGCCCGCGGCGGCCTCCGTCGAACTGCTCCACAATTTCTCCCTCATCCACGATGACATTCAGGACAACAGCCCCCTCCGTCGAGGACGTCCCACCGTGTGGAAAAAGTGGGGGCTTGCCCAGGCCATCAACGCCGGAGACGCAGAATACACCCTCGCATACACCGCGATGCTCGATCTGAAACCGCCGCAAATCGCCCTCGAAGCGGTCAACATCCTCCAACGCACGTGCATCGCCCTCACACAGGGGCAATACCTGGATATGTCCTTTGAGACGCGAAGTTATGTCACCCTGGATGAATACTGGACGATGATTGGGGGGAAAACCGCCGCGCTGACCGCCGCCTGCGCGGAACTGGGTGCCCTCGCCGCCGGGGCGGATGACGCGACCCGCGCGGGGTACCGTGAATTCGGGCGTTATCTTGGTTTAGCCTTTCAAGTGCAGGATGATCTCTTGGGCATTTGGGGCGATGCCGCCCTGACCGGGAAATCCGCCGAAAGTGATCTGGTCGCAGGCAAAAAATCCATCCCTGTCATTTACGGCCTCTCCCAAAATGGCCCCTTCGCCGCGCGTTGGGCACAAGGCCCGATCACCGAACCCGAGGCCCACGCCCTCGCCGCGCAACTCGCCACCGAGGGCGCACAAGCCTACACCCAACACATGGCGGACGACTTGACGGGGAAGGCATTACGATATTTAGAAGAGGTCAAACCATATGGGGAAGCGGGGGAAGCGTTGCGTGAGTTAGCGGATATGCTGTTAAAAAGACAGGTATAAACCAATTACTCATACTTCAACGCCGTAATCGGCACCAACGTCGCCGCCCGCAATGCTGGATAAATCCCGGAAATCAAGCCCACGAGCGTCGCAAACAACAGCGCAAACCCCAATAACCAATACGGCGTCACCACCGCAATCGTCGGAGGGGGATAGCCCTGTTGTGTTTGCCCCGCCAAATACACCAGCCCCAGCACGTTGATTACCTGTCCGGCGCTCCATCCGAGTAACACCCCTCCCAGCCCGCCGATAAACCCGATCCCCGCCGACTCGCCCAAAAAGATACTGAGCACTTCTTTGTTCGTGGCCCCCACCGCTTTCATCAAACCGATTTCGCGGGTACGCTCCAAGATCGCCATCGCCATCGTGTTCGCGATCCCAATCGCCGCCACCAACAACGCAATCGCCCCCATCGCCCCAAACATCACCTGCAACACCAGATAAAAGCTGTTAATCCCTTCCACGAAGGATTGCGGGGTGTATGCCATGTACCCCATTGCCGTAATCTGATCATTGACTGTGATGACATCGTCGGGTTCTGCCACCTGCACAATGGTCATTTGATAGCCGTCTTTACTCCGGTCGATCCGTTTGCCGTTGACCCACTCGTTCATCGCGGTCAGGTCATCCAGCGAAATGTAGATGCTCCAATCCGGTTCATTTTGGGTTTCTGCCAGTACGCCGACGACGCGAATTTGCAGGTTTTTGCGGATTTCAAGCCCTTCTTGATCCCATTTGATGAGGGTCAGTTTGACGGTTTGACCGAGCAAATCGGGCGGAGGTGGGGGTTCCTGTCCGGGACGCAGTTGGGGGTTGTAAAAGTTCATCGGGATCATCGCCCCGATCACCGCAGTCCCCCGCGCGAGGACCGTTTCCCCAGCCTGCACTTTCAGGTTCATATCTGCCAAATCTTCAATGCCCACCCCGGAGAGGTTGGCGTAGGTTTCCAATCGGTTGTAATACAGCATGCCCGATCCGTAGAAATAATCTCTGGGAATTACCCGTTCCACGCCGGGAATGGCGGCGAAATCGGCCAGGGATTGGTCGGTGATCGGGGTGAATCCGGGCGTTTCGCCCCCGCCGCCGTTTACGCTTACCATAGGGCCGACCGGGCCTTCGCTATATCCGGGCGAGACTTGAATCTGCGTTAAATCGCCAATGCCATATAACTGCGAATTGGCATTTTCCTGTAACCCAATCCCCAAAGAAACCAGGACGACGACAGCAGACGTGCCAATGACGACGCCGATAGCGGTCAAGGCCACGCGCCCCTTCCGCCGTCCCAGATTGTCAAAAACGAGGGCGATCAAATCAAAGATGCTCATCGGTTTCGGGTCCTTTTGTGATATCGGTTCATAATCCTCAGCCAGGAGATATTAGCTCCAAAAAGGGTGAAGGGTGATGCACACCCCCTTTCACCCTTTTTTGGGGAAGTTTTCTCTCTAGGCCGGAGCGGTTACATGGGTTCTTCCGTTTTAGTGGAGGAAAAAGGGAAGAGGGCGGATACCGCCTTTCGGGGGGATGATCTCTTCCTGAACGGGTTCGATGAAGGGTTCGGTAGAGGGATCGAAAAACTGATCCACTGCGGGTTGTTGGATGCCACTATCCAGGCCGAACAGCCCTTTGAAGAAGCGGACCACTTTTTGCCAGAAGGTTTCCGTGCCGCCAGAGTCCGGGGGCAGGCCACCCTCGTCGGGGGGGAATTCGCCACCGTCGATAGGGGGTTCGATGATGGGGGCGTCTTGCACGTCCACGGTTATGGTTTGAGAGATTTGTTGCGGCAGGTTGAAGTCGTCGGTGTAACTCACCTCGATCAGGATCTCGAGGGAGCCGGGGCCGTTCGGGATCACCATCGGATCGAGCGTGAAGTACCCGCCCGCTTCCAGGGTCCCGATCAAAATGCTGTTATTTTCGATATAGGCATCCCCAGCCGTAATTCGCATGGTCCCTAACACGGCGCTTTTTCGTCCGAGATTGACAATTTGAACCGGCAGGAAATTGGATTGTCCGGCGAACAATGCCCCCGGATCACGGTAAAAACCCAATTCCAACAGGGGGGGCGATTGAACAAGCAGGGTGATGACTTGATCATCCACAAAGGTAGCGCCGCTTGAATCATTGTAAGCAAAGGAAATCTTGAGCGGATAGGCGCCCGGATTGGTGGTGACATTGACGATCAGGGCTTGTGAGACGTGCACCTGCCCTCCCATCGCGACTTCCCCAATCGCTTGCACGTTGGACACCCCCAGGGGGGAGAAGTTGGACAGTTCTCCGCTCCCCCCGGACGTGCCGCCCGTCCCGGTGCCTGTGCCCGTCCCGGAGGTGCCGGTCGAAGTCGTGCCGCCACCGGTGATCATGGTGACGCGTTGCGCGCCGGAATTGCCGGTGTTGAGAATATCGATAAACAGGGTAAATTGCAGGCCGGGTTTGAGAAGCATCGGGTCGGTGGTGTAGGCGCTTACGATGAGTTGCGGGCGTGCCGCTGGCGTAGAGGTAGAGGTGGGCGTCAGAGAGGGGGTGACTGTGGGGGTCGCACTAGGGACAAAAACGCCTGAGCCGGAAGGTTGGGTTAGCGGGATAGTCAGATTAAACGTTTCGGTATAACTGCCCGCCAGATCGTCGCCATAGGTGAGGGTGACGACTAAAGTCGCGAGGCTTTGCCCAAGCAGGGAACTGTTGGCATGAACGGGCTGGACAAATTTATGGGAGTCTCCTGGCTGTAATTCTCCGTGCGCCAAAACCCCTCCCGTTTCAAGCGGAACCAGCTCGCCAGGGGTGAAGACGGCGATCAGGTTCGTGGCACGAATCTGCCCCTGGTTGGCAAGTCGAAGCGTGAGCGTGAAGTCCGCTCCGGGACTGACATTTGTCGGTTCTGTGCGGTACCAATCCACGACGACGATGGGGCGGGTTCCGCTGGGGAAGTCGGTGGCGGTGGGGGGCGGAAGCGTGGGGGAGGGGGTTGCCGTGGGGGGGAGGGTCGGTTCCAGCGTCGCGGTGGCGGTGGGAAGTTCGGTGGCCGTTGCTGTGGGGGTGGGGGTATCCCCGGATTGGGCGGAGACGATCCCGGTTGGGGCGTACGCGACGCCCATCCACATCGAAAACAGACCAAAGAGGAGGAGTAATTTGATGGATTTCATAAAGAAGGCTCGCTTTCGGGAAGGATTTTCCCGTCGAGAATTTGAACGATTTGGGTTGCGTAACTGGTCAGGCGTGCGTCGTGGGACACAATGATGACGGTGGCCCCTTCTGCGTGTAAATCTTTAAGGACGGCCATAATGCTTTCGCCACTGGCTGTGTCGAGGTTGCCGGTGGGTTCGTCTGCCAGGATCAGGGTGGGGTGGTTGACGAGAGCGCGGGCGATGGCGACCCGTTGTTGCTGTCCGCCGGAGAGTTCGGAGGGTTTGTGGTAGGCGCGATCTAGTAGTTTGACGCGTTCGAGAAGTTCCAGGCCGCGTTCTTTGCGCTTGCGGGTGGGCATTCCTGAAAAACGCGCGGGAAACGTGACATTTTCCACAGCGGTCGCACTGGGGATGAGGTTGAATGATTGGAATACGAACCCCATCATCTGCTGGCGGAAACGCGCGAGGGCGTTTTCATCGAGGTCGTTGATTTCCTGCCCGTTGATGCGGATCGAGCCGGAGGTGGGCCGATCCAACCCGCCTAGAAGATAGAGCAGGGTGCTTTTCCCCGAACCAGACGGCCCCATGATCAGGCAGAAGGCGTTCTTTTCGATGGTGAGGTCCACGTCCGCCAGGGCGTGGACGGTTACTTCGCCCATCTGGAAGCTTTTGGACAGGTGGTTGATTTCGATAAAGGTGCTCATCGGTGGATTAAAACTTCGGAAGTCTTTCGAAAAGCTTAGGGACAGAAACTGCTTGTTCGGGTGTGCTTGAGAGAGGAGCCAGTTGTTTGGAGACTTCCAAAGTTTGGCTAAAAGAAAGGTCGGACGATGGTTAACCCGCCCGCTTTTTGAATCCCGAAGGCAATGAGAGCCTGGAGCGCGGTGAGGAGGAGCATTGTGAATAAAATGCCGCCCCAGGCTTTGCCAGCGGTTAAGTTACTGACGGTCCGACTGCCGATGGCTAACAAGGCTAAATGCCAGAATAAATAGACATCCACAAGGCTCAACAAAGCGATGAGGTAGAGACTCATATCCAGCCCATCAGTGGGGGCAAACCCGGACAGCCCGGGGTTGGCGATCAATTGGCGGGTGCCCACCAGGGCGATGGTTCGAACGACAGCCCGCACCGCAAACGGGAGCGAGGCCCAGGCGACGACGTTCATGGTCGAGCGGGTGTGGCCGCGCCCGCCCAACAGAGTCAGCGTGAGGTGAATCAACCCGCCGACCAACAGCCACCCCAGCCAGATTTTGGCCAGGACCGCTAGGGTAGGGAATACGTACATGAACACTGGCCCGGAAGAGGCTTCGATGGCTTGCATGATTTGGGCCTGTTGTTCCGGTGCGAGAAATTCAAAATCGGGGGGTAACGTCACCTGTCCGGCCAGTGCGGCGATCCGTTTTAGCCAGCCCGAAGCTAAGACTTCCGCAACACTGGTCAGGCTTAAGATCAACATGGGCAGGAACCAAACGGCCCCGTTTTGTTGTGCAATTTCTGTAAAGGTTGAACGTGGTTTAAAGAGCGTTGGCAAAACCCACTTAAAAGGCAATCCGTTCGAGCGTTTCAACGGTGCTGGAGGGGCGATTGTTTCTTCCATAAGAGTCTCCATCCAAAAATTGGTCAATGGAATTGGTTGGGTAACTCATCCCAGATGGGTTCAGAAGATGGGGGAGTTACTTATTTTTTGATCAGTGTGATTATATTGATTCAATTTGATTCTGCTGAATAAAAGCCTGACAATTTTTTAGGATACCATCAGATTCTCAACCAGATAACGACGAAAATGGGCTTGACTTTGTTCCGGGAAAACAGGATTTCGTTTTAGATAAACTGCATAAAAACCTGATTCCCGACCATTTTTCCTCGTTCAGTCAGCCGCACGTGGTCGCCCACCCATTCCAACGCCCCATTGCCGACGAGTTCCAGAAGTTGTTTCTGGAATACACTTTCTATCTTTTTGCCGAAGCGTTGTTCAAATTTCGTCGCGCTCACCCCTTGTTCCACTAGGCGCAGGCCAACCATCATCGTCTCTTGCATTTCCGTCATCCGATCAATGGGCGTGACGTTCACTGTTGCGGGCGTCCGCGGGAACAATTTCTCGTTTTCGTTGAATCGCTGAATCGCCGAATCGCTGAATCTTTCGATATACGCGCGGGGAGCGCGCACGTTCGCGGTACGGACCCCGCCCGCGTACCCGTGTGCGCCTGCACCTAGACCCAGATAGGGTTGGTTGAGCCAGTATTGCAGGTTATGTTGGCAGGCGATGACCTGCCCGGTCGAATCTCGCCGTGCCCAGTTAGAAATCTCGTACTGGTCGTAGCCCACTTTGGGCAATTGTTCCAGCGCCCATTCATACATGGAGGCGGCCAGATCATCTTCCGGCATGGTGAGCAGACCACGTTCGACCCAGGCATTCATCGGGGTGCCGTGTTCGAGAATCAGGCTGTACATGGAGAAATGCTCGGGTTGGAGACCGACGGCGAGGTCAAGGGTATGTTGCCAACTCGCGAGGGTTTGGTAGGGGAGACCGAAGATCAGGTCGAGGTTGAGGTTTGTGAATCCGGCTTGCCGCGCCCATTTGACGGCGTTGATCACGTCAAAAAAGGTGTGTTCCCGTTCGAGAATGCGTAAATCGTTCGGATTGGCGGATTGCATTCCCATCGAGAGGCGGTTGACACCCAGGGCGCGTAACCCGCACAGGTATTCGAGGGAGACGGTGCCCGGATTGGCTTCCAGGGTGATTTCAGCATCCGGCGTGAGGGTGAAATGTGCCCGGATGGTGGTCAGAATCTGGGCGAGATCGGGCAACGGTAACAACGATGGGGTTCCGCCCCCAAAGAACAGGGTATGGACCCCCGCGTGAGCCGGGAAGTGGGCCGCGGCCAGTTCGATTTCCTGGCACAGCGCGTGGGTGTAGTCTCCGATCAGGTCATTCATCCCCGCGTAGGTATTAAAATCACAATAAGCGCACCGATGGCGACAAAAAGGGATGTGTAAATACAAGCTATAATTCGTCATGTTGTTCTACGTTTTACGTTCAATGCTTTACGCTCTACGTTTCAGGGCAGTATATCACGCTATTTACGCTCCTTCTATCGGTGGTATAATCGCCGCGCCGGGAGCAAATCCAAAAAGAGTGCTCAGGGGTCATGCGAAGAATCCCCCAAAAAAAAGGATGCGTGGGAAAACTTTCCCTATGCATCCTTTCGGAACCTTCTGGCCGAGTAATTACAAAAAAACATTTATGACAGAAACTACACCTACCGAACTTTGCCCGACCTGCGGCTCGCGGGTCAATGAGGGGGCGACAAAATGCCTGGTCTGTGGAACAGACCTTACAAAAATAGGAACGGAACAAGCGAAATCAGTGGTTCAAAGTAGCCGAATGCCGGAAGTGACCCTCAGCCTGCCCATTGCGTTGGCATTGGTGGTCATTTTTCTGGGCATTGGGGCCGCGCTCGTCTTTTTTACCCTGCAACAACAGCCACAAATCATCGTGCCTGCGACGGAAACCCCCACCCCGACGGTCACTGCCAGCCCCACGCTGACGCCCACGCCCGAAACGCCGACCCCCACAAATACGCCTGAACCGACCGCCACGCCCTTAACCTATGTGGTGCAGGATGGCGATCTGTGTACAGGAATCGCGTTTGCGTTTAATATTTCGGTGCAAAGCATCATTTTGTCGAATAATTTAGATACCAACTGCACCATCTTCCCCAGTCAGCAATTGCAGATTCCTCAGCCGACTGCCACGCCCACCTCTTTGCCTTCCGCGACGTTGAATCCCACAGAAGCCTACGCGGCAGAGTGCGAACAAGTGGTTTATACCGTGCAATCCGGGGATACACTTAGCACCATTTCGGTTAACTATCAGGTTCCGATGGAAGCGATCCGCAGGTGGAATAAGTTATCTGGGGATATTGTGCAGGAGGGCATGCCGTTGACGATCCCCTTGTGCGAACGGGATGCCACTGTTGTGGGGGGGCCAACCTCCACGCCCACCCCCGCCCCACCCTACGCTGGCCCCAGCTTACTCCTGCCCGCCGACGGGGCGACGTTTACCCTGTCCAGTGACACGATCTCCCTGCAATGGGCCTCGGTGGGTGCGCTCCGCGAAAACGAAGCCTACGTCGTCATCATCGTCGATGCGACAGGCGGCGAGGAGCGGAAACTGGTCGAATATGTCACCGACACGAAATTTATCGTCCCCACTTCGTTTTTGTCCGGGGCCAGCGGGCCGACGTTGTATTACTGGCAAGTGAGTACGGTTCGGCAAATCGGAACCAATGAAGAAGGGTTGCCAGAGTATGAAGACGCAGGTGCGTTAAGTGACCGGCGTGGCTTTATCTGGTCGGGCGTCGTCAGTTCAACGCCGGGGCCGTAGCCATAAGGAGTCAGTTATGAAAACGACAATTCGGAAAAAGAAAAATTGGTCGTTACAAGAAGTTTTTGAGGCAATAAAAACTCTCTCCCCAACTGAGCAAAACATTTTAAAAACAGAGCTCAATAAATTGCCAGAAGTTTATGTTCTACGTCCAAGTTTTTCGGAGGAATCTATTAAACGCGGACAAGAATTGGCGCAAGAGATTCGAGATGAATTGAAGTCTCAATCTTTAGGAACGCTTGAAGAAACAATGGTTACTTTAAGGGGGCGTTCATGGTCGTCGTAGATACGGATGTTTTGTTGCTGGAGTTTTCATTTCACAATGATGCTCGGCAACATATCAATCATCAATTTCTTGCAAGTACGCAAAATTTGCAGACGACAATATATAATTTGATGGAGTTGCTGGGCCAGTTATCTTTCAATGTTGCCCCTGCACGGTTAAACAACTGGGAATATTGGTTAGTTGAGGCTTATCGCCTGTCAGTAATTTGGTCCACCAATCCAGAAAATCTTAATACCTCTTTTGCTTTCAATGAGGAAATATATGAAAGGCCTTTTGAGCGAATGAAAGCCTACCGCATGTCTTTTCAAGATTCTCTTATTATCAATTTAGCCGAGCGCACACCTAATATTGAGACCTTCGTAACCTGGAATGCTCGACATTTTCAGGGAAAAACTACCCTTGAGGTGTTCACCCCAGAAACTTACCTCGCACAGACAGCTTAATCCATCCATGATTCCTGCAAAGAGCCGCGAATTCCGCGGCTCTTTTTGATCAGTTAAATTGAATATCTTCGCACATAAGTTCGGTTATACTTGAACGTAGTGCGTATTTCATATTCCGTATTTTTCACTGGATACGGAATACGAAATACGCACTACGAATAACAAAATCAACCACTCACATTCAACATTCTACGCTCTACGTTCTACATTCCACATTCCACCTTCCCCCCGGAGTTCCCATGTCCAATTCCCTCCTCGATCAAGCCGAATTTGCCGATAACCCCGAACCTCGTTGCCCGGTTATCCTCTTGCTCGATACCTCTGGCTCCATGAACGGTGCCCCTGTCGAAGAACTGACCGAGGCTCTCAGAGCCTTTGACCGCGAACTTAAAGCCGATCCCCTCGCCTCTTTACGCGTGGAAGTGGCTGTTGTCACCTTTGGGGGGGAAGTGCGCGCGATGGATGTCACCGGGGAGGGGGAAACGGTAGAGTTTGACGCCGCCCGCGCCTTCATCACCGTAGATCGCTTCAAACCCCCAACCCTGCGTGCTAAAGGCGGAACCCCCATGGGAGAAGCCACCCGCCGCGCCCTCGACCTCCTCCGCCAACGTAAAGAAATCTACAAACAAAACTCCGCCGACTACTTCCGCCCCTGGATGTTCCTCATCACCGACGGCAAACCCACCGATGTCTGGCAATCTGCCGCCGAGCAAGCGCGCCTCGAAGAAAGCCGCAAAGGCCTCCTCTTTTTCGGCATCGGCGTCGAAGGAGCTGATCTCAAGGCCCTCTCCCAATTTTGCCCCCCGAACCGCCCGCCCCTCAAATTGCGCGGCCTCGCCTTCAGCGAACTATTCCAATGGCTTTCCAAAAGCCTCTCCGCCGTCGCCCACTCGAAGTTGGGGGAACAAGTCCCGTTGCCTCCAGTCGGTTGGGCGGAGATTGAGACGAGTAAATAGCCAGTAACCAGTATTCAGTAATCAGTATTCAGTAATCAGTAGCCAGTAATCAGTAACCAGTAATCGGCCCTACCTCAAACTGACCACTGAAAACTGAATACTGAATACTACCCCCCCCAACATGTGGACCCTCATCTCCGCCTCCGCCACCGGCACCTCCCATGCCAAAAATAACACGCCCTGCCAGGACGCCCATCGCTGGACGTTAATGGACCCCGGCACCTTGCTGATCGCCGTCGCCGACGGAGCCGGGTCTGCGGAACGGTCACAGGCTGGCGCAGTGTGTGCCGTCGAAGTCGCTCTCGCCTTCCTCGAAGGGGCACTGACCGCCCTCATTCCCAACGACGAACCGGGATGGGAACGCCTGTTGACCGAAGCGTTCAAACAAGCCCGCGCCGCCGTATTTGCCCTCGCCGATGCCGAAAATCTATCCGCCCGCGCGTTTGCCTGTACCCTCACGCTCGTGATCGCCAACGACGAATGGCTCGTTACCGGGCAGATTGGCGATGGCGTCGTCGTTGCCCAAACCCGATCCGGGGAACTGATCACCGTCTCCCCCCCCCAACGCGGGGAATACGCCAACGAAACCCATTTTCTCGTCACCGACGACGCACTGACCAACTTCGACGGGCGCATTTACCGTCAACATGAAACCATCGAAGCTATTGCCTCCCTCGCCGCCATGACCGATGGCCTCCTCCGCCTCGCCCTCGACCTCACCGACCACCGCCCGCACGCCCCTTTCTTCAACCCCCTGCTCAATTTCGCCGCCACGCACCACGACCCGAAAGAAGCCCGTGACCAGTTATTTGCCTTCCTCGATTCCCCGCGCGTCAACGCCCGGACGGACGATGACAAGACGTTGGTGCTGGCGGTGAGGATTCAGTAGGTAGGATTCAGTAACCAGTATTCAGTTTTTAGGCCTCAAACTGCCCACTGAACACTGCCCACTGCCCACTGAACACTGCCCACTGCCCACTGAACACTGCCCACTGCCCACTGAACACTGCCCACTGAACACTGAAAACTGACCACTGAACATGCTCCTCCACGACTCCCGCGGAACTCGATACCAACTTAGCCGGATGATCGGCAAAGGGGGACAGGCCACTGTCTATCGCGTCGCGGGGAGTTCCACCCACCTCGCCAAAGTTTACCTCCACGCCCGCCCGGAGGACGAAAGAAAACTCGCCTGGATGGTCGCAAACCCCCCGGACGACCCCTCCGCCCATCTCCAGCACGCCTCGATTGCCTGGCCCACCCACCTCCTCTACAAACCCGATAAAACCTTCGCCGGATACCTCATGCCGTTTGTCAAAAACGCGGTGGCGATGCTGAACGTTTTCAACCCCCGCCTGCGTGCCCGGACCCTGCCAGAGTTCGACAACCGCTATCTGCACCGTACCGCGCGGAATCTAGCCGCCGCACTGGGCGCGCTCCACGCGCGAGATTACGTTGTCGGGGATTTGAACGAGAGCAACGTCATGGTCACCCCCACCACCCTGGTGACGATGATCGATACCGATTCTTTTCAGGTGCGCGCCGCCCTGCGTGGCAAGCCCCCCATCATTTACCCGTGCCCGGTTGGAAAATTCGAATATCTCCCGCCGGAATTACAGGCGCAATCGCTTCAAAACGTCTATCGTTTGCCGGAACATGATCGGTTTGCGCTCGCTGTGCTGATCTTTCAATTGCTGATGGAGGGAAATCACCCCTTCCGGGCGAAGTGGAACCGATCAGGGGATGTGCCCGCGCTTGAGGAACGGATCCGCGCGGGGTGGTACCCCTATCGGGACGGATCAGTCTCCGGGCGTGGACGTCTCCCCGTTTCCCCGCCCGATAACGCCCCCCCACTGGAACTTCTGCACCCGGTCATTGTGGACTTGTTTCAGCGGTGTTTCATCCTCGGGCATGATTCACCTGCCGCGCGCCCCGCCGCCGAAGAGTGGGAAAACGCCATCGCCCAGGCGGAGAAAGTGATCCGGCCTTGCGGGCGCGGCCATTATTTCAGCACCCATTTGGGACGTTGCCCGCGTTGTGAACTGGAAGCCCCCGCCCCAGTTCTTGAGTCGAAACCCACCCGCCCGACGATTTCCCCCGAAGAATTGTTGGCGCGGCTGGTGGCGGAACATTTGGCGGCAGAACGCGCGGCCGCGAATGCGGCGGTGACTGCGGGGATCAGTACCCCGTCCGGTGCGGCCACCCCGATCGGTTCCACCCCCACGGGGCCACGCGGGGGTACAGGGTCCGCGCCGGGGGTTGTATCCGGTTCGGCGACCGTAACCGGTTCGTTATCCGCCAATATGGGGCGGCTTTTCCTTCAAATGGCGAACGGTTTGCCGGGAAAAACGGCAATTTTTAGTTTGTTGGGATGGGGGATTGGGGGCTTTATCGGCTCGGAGTGGAACGGTCCGGCGGCAGGCGGGGTGATGGGCATTGCGGGCGGGCTGGTGAGCGGGGCGATGTTCAGCGAGACGGTGGAGAAGCGTTTCAGTTGGGCGGTGACGCTGGCGATTGCGGGGGCGGCAGTCTCGGCGTTTTTGGTGTGGCAGGCCGGGTTTGCGACCTTGCTTTGGGCGGCGGCGGGTTTGTTGGGCGGCGTGGTTGGTTTTATGGCCGGGGTGGTGGGCCGTCCGGCGTTTTGGGCCATTGTGTGGGCGATTTTGGGTGCTTTTGCCGGGAATTATTTTGGGAAGATTTTTGGCGGGGCAGTTGCGGAAGCCTGGGCGGGCGGGGCCTTGAGTGGGGCGTTGTTCGGCGGGCTGACGGGGGCGATGTACTGGGCGTGGCGGAAATTTGGATAACTCCCAGCGATTCTCAGTTTGTCGGCTCGTTTCTATACTGAGAATTGCTACTCGTACGATTGACAGGGTGTGTGCCGTGTGTATAATATGCAGGTATGAATAGCCGCGACATCATAGCTCGCCTCAAGGAAGATGGTTGGATAATTGTCCATATACGCGGTAGTCATCATCACTATAAACATCCGACAAGACCGGGGCGAGTAACCATTCCACATCCCAAGAAAGATATTCCTATTGGCACCCTACGAAGCATTTATAAACAAGCGGGTTGGCAATGGCCTGATAAAAGGTGATTCCGATGCGATACCCTGTTGTCATTCATAAAGACCCTGAAAGCGCTTATGGCGTGACTGTCCCGGATTTACCCGGCTGTTTTAGCACGGGAGACACGTTCGATGAGGCCCTGACTCAGGTGGTTGAGGCAATTGAATGTCATTTAGAAGGGATGTTGATGGAGGACGAAACGATTCCACCCTCCCAACCGATTGAGTTTCATCAAACCAATCCCGATTATACAGATGGTGTGTGGGCGGTGGTGAATGTGGATGTTTCAAAGTTATCTGGAAAAACCAAGCGGGTCAATATTACTTTGCCGGAGCGTGTGTTGGTTTTGATGGATAAGTATGCCTCTGAACATGGGGCGACCCGTTCAGGTTTGATTGCGGAAGCCGCCATAGAATATATTACAAACCGGAGTGGAGAAACTGGATAAAAAAAGAGCGTGGTCAAGTGACCACGCTCTTTTCATTATCTCATTTCGTCGTCTGTCTTATCAAACTCGACCATTTTCCCTGTGGCGACAAAGATAGTGCGCTCGCAAATGTTGGTGACACGGTCGGCCATGCGTTCGAGGTTGTGGGCGGCCCACATCAGGCTGTTGGCGCGGTCCACCGTCGAGGGGTCTTTGATCATAAAATCCAATAAAACCCGGTGAATTTCATTGTACAGATCATCAATCACGTTATCTTCTCTGGGCAGTTGGCGTGCACCTTCGACATCCTCGCGAATAAAGATTTCCAGGGCTTTGTGTAACATGCTCGCCGTGATTTCTGCCATTTGTGGGATGTGGGTGAGGGGCCGAAGAAGCGGTTCGTTGGCGGTGTTGACGCAAATGCGCGCGATGCCTTTGGCGTAGTCACCCATGCGTTCGAGTTCAGTGATGATTTCGAGCACGGCGGCAAGGATACGGAGATCATGCGCCATCGGTTGTTGGGTGGCGATCAAGATCAAACAGTCGTTTTCGAGATCGAACCGTTTGGTGTTGATCTTTTCATCGTCCAGGTACACACGGCGGGCTTTTTCCACATCCTGGCGTTTGAGGGCATCCACGGCGTCGAGGGTGGCTTGTTCTACCATACTGCCGAGGATGAGCACGCCATCGCGGAGTTCATTAAGCTTACGGTCGAGGGTTTCGCGGGTCATAGGGTCCTTTGGGGGGGAAGGATAGATACAGTAAATAGAGTAAATAGGGTAGATAAGTATACAAGTATGAAGATGGTCTGTCTACCTTATTTATCGTATGTACTTTATTTACCCAAACCTTCCCGTCACATAATCTTCCGTGCGTTGGTTTTGGGGATTGGTGAAGAGTTCGCGCCCGTGGGCACATTCGATCATTTTGCCTTGCAGGAAAAACGCGGCGTAGTCGGCGGTGCGGGCGGCTTGTTGGACAGAGTGGGGGACGAGGATGATGGTATAGGTTTGTTTAAGTTTTTGCAAGGAGTCTTCCACTTTGCCGGTGGAGATGGGGTCAAGGCCGGACGTGGGTTCGTCGAGCAGGATCACTTCGGGTTCGAGGGCGAGGACACGGGCGATGCACAGGCGTTGTTGTTGCCCCCCGGACAGGGCGATGGCAGGATCGTTGAGGCGGTCTTTGACTTCCTCCCACAACGCGGCTTGATTGAGACTGCGTTCGACGGCCTGATCCAGCACCGCTTTCCGCCGTTCCCCCGCCAGTTCCAGCCCGTAGGTCAGATTGCCGCGAATGGTCAGCGGCAGGGTCACAGGCCGCGCAAACACCATCCCGACGCGGCGGCGCAGAGCGATCACGTCCGTTTTCGGATCGAGGATGTTTTCCCCGTCGAGCAGGACTTTGCCTTCCAGTTTGACCACATCCGTCAGGTCGTTGAGCCGGTTCAACACCCGCAACAGCGTAGATTTTCCGCCCCCTGCCGGGCCAAACAGCACACTGATCGCGTTCGCCGGAATGTCGAGGGTGACATCTTGCAGAGACTCCGTGCCATCGGAGTAGTGGAGAGTGAGGTGTTCGATGGTGATTTTGTTCATGGGGAAATAAGTAATGAGTAACGAGTACTGAGTAATTTACTCATTACTCGTTACTCATTATGAACTACCATTGTCGTTTTGCCCGTGCCCGTGAGCGGATCGTGGCCGCGATCAGATTCATCACCAGCACGAAGATCACCAGCACGAGCGCGGTGCCGTATTGAATCTGGAGGGGCATGCCCGGAACCTGGGTGGCGATAACGAACAGGTGGTAGGGCAGGGCCATCGTCGCGTCGAGGGGGGAGTTGGGCAGGCTGGGGAGGAAAAAGGCGGCGACGGTGAACAAGATCGGGGCGGTTTCTCCGGCGGCGCGTTCCAGGCCGAGGACAACCCCGGTCAGAATGCCGGGCAACGCCTGGGGCAGGACAATCCGCCGGATCGTTTGCCAGCGCGTGCCCCCCAACGAAATGCTCACCACCCGGAACGCTTGCGGCACCGAACGGAGCGCCTCCTCCGCCGTAGATATGATGACGGGCAGTGTCATAATCGAAAGGGTCAGCGATCCCGCGAGGATGCTGGTCCCGAAGTTCAGAAATAATACGAACAGCCCCAACCCGAACAACCCGTACACCACCGAAGGAATCCCCGCCAGGTTGATGATCGCGAGCCGGATCAGGCGGGTAAGGGGCGTATCTTGGGCATACTCAGACAAATAAATCGCCGCGCCAATGCCGAGCGGAACGGAAAAGATCGCCGTGCCCAGTGTGAGGTAAAACGTCCCCACGAGCGCGGGCCAAATCCCCCCCGCACGCATCCCATCCCGCGGCATGGCGGTGAGAAATTCCCACGAGAAAGCGGGGAACCCCTGCCAGAGAATGTACCCCACGACCGCGATGATCGGAATGACCGTGAGGAGCGTCGTCGCCGTGAACAGGCCAAAGACGAGGCGCTGGGTGGTGTAGCGGGATTTGGAGGTGTTCATGGATGAAGTTGGTTGGTTGGTTCGTAGGCGTTCGTAGTTCCACACGGAGGCTTTGCGGAGTGCGGCGACGGCACTAGCGTGCCTCACTACGAACGTTAAGACAAGATACGCTCCGAGCGTTTCGCTTGCCGGAAAATGACAATCGAGGCGGTGACGTTGACCAATAGCGAAATCAAAAACAGCATAATGCCAACGAAAAACAGGACGTGATAATGCGTGCTGTCCTGCGCGACTTCGCCCATTTCGGCGGCGATGGTGGCGGTCATCGTGCGGACGGGGGACAGGAACACGCCCAAGCCGGTGAGCATGACCGGGGCATTCCCCGCGACCATCATCACCGTCATTGTTTCGCCAATCGCGCGGCCCACGCCCAACATGACGGCGGTGAAAATCCCCGTGCGGGCGGCGGGCACGGTCACGCGCCAGATGGTTTGCCATTCGGTGGCGCCAATCGCGAGGGAGGCGTCCCGGTACGATTTCGGTACGGCGTCCAGCGCATCTTCGGCGACGGAGACGATGGTGGGGAGGGAGATAAAGCCCAGGAGGAGGGACGCGGTCAGGGCGGAGAGGCCGGTGGGCAGGTCTAACATCCGGCGGAGGAGGGGCGAGAGGGTGATGATGCCCAAAAAGCCGAGCATGACCGAGGGCAATCCGGCAAGGAGTTCCACGAGGGGTTTGAGAATTTCCCGCACCCAACGGGGGGCAATCTCGGCGATGAAGATCGCGGTGCCAATCCCGAGCGGGAACGCGACGAGTAGCGCGCCGATGGTGACGACGATGGAGCCGCTGATCAACGGCAATATGCCAAAATAGTTCTCAATCGGATACCACCTCACTGCGAATAGGTCGCCCAACGGCACTTCCGCCAACGCGGGGAGGCCGGAGTCGAGCAGGAAGTAGAGAATGAGCAGAACAAAGACGATGGCGGAGTAGCCGGACGTTTTGATCAGGGTAGTGATGAGGCGTTCGCGGAAGTTGAGGGTGGTTTGCATAAAACGTAGAGCGTAAAACGTAAAACGTGAATTTGAAATCACGTATCACGTTTCACGAGTCATGGGTTTATCGGTACAAATCCAAGTTCCTCCACAATCGCCTGTGCCGCGTCGGTAAAGAGCCAATCCAGATACTCTTTGACGTGTTCGGTCGGTTCTCCGGCGGTGTACATGTAGAGGTCGCGGGCGATGGGGTATTGGCCGCTGTTGACGGTGGCGGCGGAGGGGAGGATGTAGGGGGAGGCGGCGTCGGGGGCGACGGCGATCACTTTGAGGTCGGGGGTGACGTAGCCGAGGCCGTCGTAGCCGATGGCGTTGGGGTTTTCCCGCACTTCGGCGCTGATGACTTCGGAGGAGGGGAGCAGGAGGGTGTTGGCGGAAAAGAAGGTGGTGTTTTCGCTGTTGCCCAGGCGGAGGACTTCTTCGAGGAAGTAGACGTGGGTGCCGGAGTTGGTTTCGCGGGAGAGGCGGACGATGGGGCGGTCTTCCCCGCCGACTTCGAGCCAGTTGTTGATTTTGCCGGAGTAGATGTCGGAGAGTTGTTGAAGGGTGAGTTCGTCCACCGGGTTTTCGGGGTTGACGATGACGGCGATGGCGTCGCGGGCGATGACAAATTCGATGGGGTCAGCTCCCGTGGCGCGGACGGCGTCGGCTTCTTCGTCTTTGATCTGGCGGGAGGCATTGGCGAGGTCCACCGTGCCGTTGACGAGCGAAGCGAGGCCCGTGCCCGATCCGCCCCCGGTGACGGAGATGCGGACGTTGGGGGCGACGGTTTGGTAGGCCTCGGCCCACGCGAGGGCGAGGTTGACGATGGTGTCGGAGCCTTTGTTTTCGATGTAGAGGGAGGAGGGGGAAGAGTCGGAGGGGGATTCCGCTTGGGAGGTGCATCCCGCGTACAGGAGGCAGAGGAGGATCAGGCTCAGGCGGAAAGGTTTCATCGGTTGGGGATTATATGCACGAAAGGGGTTTGTGGACGTGCCTTCGTATCTCATTAACAAGACGTTAACATGGCGCAGAACATGATTTTGTGTGAGGAAAAGTACAATGCACGGAGGTGATCCACGAAGAACACGAAGAGCACCAAGAAAAAATTAGTGGTCTTGGTGGATCAAAAATTCCGCCTGAGCAAATACGATGAAAAAAGCTAAAAAACACGCCCCGATTATTGAAGCGAAAGATTTGAATTTTTATTATGGTGCGACGCGCGCGCTGAGTGGGATTAATATGACGATCCGTGCCCAACGGGTGACGGCGTTGATTGGCCCGTCGGGGTGTGGGAAGTCCACGTTTTTGCGTTGCCTGAACCGGATGAACGATACGATTGCTGGGACGCGGGTGGAGGGAAAGATTTTGCTCAAGGGGGAGGATATTTATGCGCCGGAGGCTGACCGGGTGTTCCTGCGTCAACGGGTGGGGATGGTGTTCCAAAAGCCGAACCCGTTCCCCCAGTCGGTGTATGATAACGTGGCATTTGGCCCGCGCGTGTTGGGGCTGACGAAAAACCGCTTTGAGTTGGACGAAATCGTGGAGCGCAGTCTCAAACAGGCGGCGCTGTGGGAGCAGGTGAAGGATAAGCTGAAGGGGGACGCGCTCAGCCTGTCGCTCGGTGAGCAACAAAGGTTGTGCATCGCCCGCGTGGTGGCCGTCCAGCCGGAAGTGATTTTGATGGACGAACCCGCATCCGCGCTTGATCCGATTGCGACGGGGAAGATCGAGGAGTTGATCGCTGAACTCAAAAGCGATTACACCATTGTCATTGTGACCCACAACATGCAACAAGCCGCGCGGGTGTCCAATGACACGGGCTTTTTCTGGCTGGGGGAGTTGATCGAATTCGGGCGAACGAAGAAGTTGTTTACGACGCCGAAGATGGAGTTGACGGAGAGTTATATTACGGGGCGGATGGGGTGAGGAATGGTGAAGGGTGAAGGGGAAATTGTGAATGGTGAATGGGGGAAGCGTGATGAGTGACACACGAGTGACACAGGTTTGGGCTGTGCGGAGGGGTGAGGAGGCGTTATGATTGGGGGTAGGTTTTTCGCCACGAATTACACGAATTTGACGAATTTTAAGAAGGTCAAAATGCAACACTCTCCTTTCTCCCCTGCACCTTTTCTCTTTTTTGCTTTGTCTGTTTTGCTCCTGCTCGCGGCTTGTACGGTACCCAGCACGGAGGTGTCTTCCTCGGTCACGCTTGCGCCAACGCTGACACAGACGCCCACGCCTTCCGCATCCCCGACGCTTGCCCCTTCCGCGACTTTCACACCCACCACGCGCCCGACGCGTAGGCCGACAATTACGATTGCGCCGACGCGGACGCCGGTTCCGCCAACGGCAACAGCGACGAGTGTCCCTGTTAGCTGGCTGGTGGATTGGCCGGTTGCAGAAACAAATTCAAGCGAATTATTTTTCTGGCCCTGGGAGAATGGGAACACGCTCGTTATTAATCACGAAGGAGAATATTTTCATGTCACTGTGGATGAGAATGGATTATCTACTCCATTTCCAGAGCCGACATCTACTCCTTTTCTTGAAAACACCTATCGCTTATCACCCAATAACACCTTCGCTTTAGAGTGCTCGTTAGCTGATGAAAAAATCCGTTTATATCGCGTGCAAGGCATTCAACTGATAGGGGAATTAGATGTTCCCCCGAACTTCTATTGTGTCGCTCACTGGAAAAACAATGAATCTGCAGTAGCTTTTACCAGTGCAACCGGGGAAATATACGTTTGGTACACAAACAACGCGCCCCCTAAAGTTCTCGGTCAAGGCGGGTTTGGATCAATTGTGACCTGGTCTCCGAATCAGCAAATGTTGCTTGTGGTGACTTTAGTAAACACATTCAAAATTGTTTACGAAGATGGTCGCCCAGAACTTGATCCTGGAGTGGATGTAGCTTTTAGTAGAAATACAGATTTACCATCTTTAAATTGGTTCACAGATGACATCCTCGTTGATTACATTCATGAGGTTCCGTCAATGTGTACGGATGAACAATATTTCTATGCGATTACGGGCGAAACACTTACTCAATGGGCTGATTGTGACGGTTCTAAGCAAGCACCTCTCGAATCACTGAATGGACGCTGGTTTATTTCCGATCAAAGCTATGCATGGGAAGATGAAAGAGAAACAAACCTCTACACCATTTATGATTTCAAGAGTCGAACCGAAACAATTCTAGCAGAAACCGGTATTTCCTATCTTGAACTACTACAGTGGAAAAATGACAGTTCAAAAGTCTACCTCCTCTCCCGCCCCCTTGACGCCACCACCTCCCCCGACGTCGACGCCACCACCTCCCCCGACACCGACGCCACCACCGACACCGACACCGACACCTCCACCGCCGTCTGTGGCGACGGCACCCAACAAGACGGCGAAGCCTGC
>WBZL01001049.1_pt1 | contig 30004 bp, 29 predicted proteins | sample 5204291 | NCBI WGS metagenome assembly WBZL01 (sample SAMN12344345, study PRJNA552823) | activated sludge metagenome | biome: Activated sludge suspended growth; feature: Nitrification reactor; material: Wastewater; isolation source: activated sludge from nitrification reactor of wastewater...
ATAGCTCTTCCGTTTTTAGCGGGAAATATGCCAAATTTTGAAGGGACGACTTCAGTCATTAGAGGCGACAAACGATCGAAATCGTCACTACAGCCCAAATCTGTGTTCTACTAAATTTAAAGATTTGAATGTCCCTGCGTAATTGTGACATTTGCAACTAGTTATGTTTGCCACTCCAGATTAGTGTAATAGCAACGCAACTGCTCAAGATTCCCGAAAAAAAGGATGGGCGGGGGATGTACATCCCCCGCCCATCCTTTTTTTCGGATACCCTCCTCACCTGAGATTTCTCGAAGGACGATGGATGAACCCAAATAACTTGATACCCTGGCTGATGGATGGCGACCCCGCTATTCGTTGGCAAACGATGCGCGACTTACAAGGAGCGCCGACAAATCAATGGCAAACCGAGCAGAGACGCACTTTGACAGAAGGGTGGGGTTCACAATTCCTGGCATTGCAAAACCCCGATGGGATGTGGGGCGGAGGTATTTACTCCCCCAAGTGGATTTCAACCACATACACCCTCCTCACCCTGTGCGCCATTGGCATTCCTCGTGGTCACCCACCCGCTCAAAGAGCTGTTGCGCTCGTGCTTGAGAAGGAGTTGGGGAGCACGTGTAACGATCTGTTTTTACGAAATCTGAAAGCGTATGATCGATGTATCGTTGGCATGGACTTAACGCTCGCGGCGTATTTTGGCATTCGTGATGCGCGTGTGGATGCGATAGTCGAGAACTTATTGTCAGAAACGTTGCCGGACGGTGGGTGGAACTGCCGTCACCCACGCGCAAAGCCACATCACAGTTCCTTCCACACCACATTCAATGTATTGGAAGGGTTGCGTGAATGGTTGGACACCACACCGGAGCATGCCCTACGAAACGATGTCCTCGAGGCAGAAAAGCGAGCATTGGAGTTTATGCTTGAACATCGGTTATTCAAATCCGATAAAACAGGTGAAATCATCCACCACAACTTCACCATGCTATCCTACCCCCATCGCTGGTATTACAACGTGTTGCGAGGGTTGGCGTATTTCGCGCGGGTGAACGCCCCGCGCGAGGAAAGATTACAAGATGCGATCGCATTATTGATCAGTCGTCGTCGTGCCGATGGCACATGGCCCGTGCAACACAAATACTCTGGAAAAGTCTTTTTTGACATGGAGAAAGTGGGCGGACCGAGCCGTTGGAATACACTTCGAGCCTTGCGTGTGATGCAGTGGTGGAAGATGGACAGGGAACCTTTCTACAGCACATAAAAAAGGATGGCACAAATGGAAAAGAAAATCCTTCTCACCAAAATACTCACCAGCGTTGGCATGATCCTGATTTGGTTCCCGATCATTGCCCCTATTCTCTTCTCGGTAGGTTCCTTCTTCACAGATCGTAGATTTCGATTTGATTTTCTCATGCCAGCGGAACTCTTTCCGTCTGTTTTGCTCGGCGGGGGGGTACTTCTGTGGGCGGCTTTCCGGGCACATGCACGGCGGAATATCATTGGATGGGGCTTGGGGCTGGCCATCGTGTTTCCGGTTGTCGGGCAGGTGTTTGCCAGTGTCACGGGGCTGGCCTCCGGCGCGATTGAACCAACAGGTTGGCCGTGGGCGCTTGTTTTGGGGATGATGGGCGCCTATATTCTCGCGGTGATCACCACCGGTATTGGGGGCGGGTTGTTGTGGCGCGACCTGTTCCAATCCCCCATGAAGGTAGCTTGAGGATGGACATGACCTGGCAAGAACAATTCCACGGAGACCCTTTAACCTGGTAGGAAGAGTAAGAGAAGCATTTGACTGGGCTTATTATGAAGTGACCTCTACCGTGAAAATGAGTCGTTGTTCATTAAAAACCAGAAGGAATTAATAAGATGTTCCGTTTTCTCAAAATGATAATGATCATTGCCTTATTGGGCGTGGTCCTCTTAATAAGGAATCATCGCCCTCTCCCTAACGGGCTAAAAGTATCACAACAGCCTGTATACCCTTCAAACTCTCGCGGTGTATTTGTTCATCAAGCAGATTTCCCTGGAAGTTGTGAAGAACTTCTTCAAGCATCTCCAAATTTAGGCAGTAATTTTTATACAATAGACCCAGATGGCGATGGGGGGCACGAACCTATAGAGGTATTTTGTGATATGGAAACCGATACCGGGGGGTGGACGGTGATTGATCCCTCTCATACCAACCTTTGGCAAACCTATTTCACTACCTGGCAAGTTTTCGATGATGATCGAATGGTTCGTCCCTCAGGAGAGTCCCTTCCTAGCCCGTCTTGGGATTATTGGACGAATTGGTTTACACTCTCAGATGCCAATACCCAATTTCGTATCAGTCCATCCTGTCGCGAGATCAATTCGACCGATTTATTGGCACAGGCCTATGTTACATCGGGAAATTTCTACGGATGCACGTGGTTTAACACAAATTGCGATATGGATCCGACAACACAAACGTGTTTCTCGTGTCTTGATCCCTGGGGACGCACAGCTTCGGGAACATGTTCGCACTTAATTCAAGACGCCGTTTCCAATGAAAGGTGGGGAATTTATACCCCATACAATTTTAGCTGTAGTTATGATTGGTGGAATCAAACCCCTTCTTTAGGCATTGATGGAAAACACTGTGTTGCTTATCGAAACCAGAACAATGAAAGCGCCGTTTATCTTCCCCTCGTGACGGCTGGCGTTGCGCCCGAATTCCCGGTATTTATCGGTGATGCCATTCCCTGGCGTCCGGTCAATTATCAGGGAGAGGTATTCTTTATCACCACGCTTCAGATGCCAGATGAACTTCCTTTAGGCGGTCATTTTTATTTTTCATCCGCCGCCGACACAGCGGTTCTCTCGTTGGTAGATGATCAATTGGCAGTGCTGTTAAATTCGGAAGAGGCATTTGTGTTTGACTATTACGAGACAGGGAGTCCGCCCCTTCCTTCCCTCGTCGAGGTTCCCCGTGCAACGATAGAGGAGTGGATTGGGCAAACTATTTTAATCGAGTACCGGGATGTTTACGGCGTTGCCGTAAGCGCGAGTACCCTATGGCTAATCTGGGTTCCCTGAAGAATTACGGCCCACCCAGGTGTAACGGGTTAGAATTTGACTATCTCATGCCCGATGAAATGTTCCTAAAGGTTCAATATGATGGATTCAAACTGGCAAAAACAACTCCACAGCAACACCTTGCCCTGGTTATTAAACTCTGATGATCCGGGCGTGCCATACCTCGCCTTGCGAGATTTACTCGACTTGCCTGAAGATGATGGCGAATTGATCGAAGCCAGGGAAAAAGCCTGCCGGGAAGGGCCAATTGCCCTCATTCTTAATGAGATGAATGAGGCCGGATACTGGATTGAACCCGGTCCAGGTTACAACCCCAAATATCGAAGCACTGTTTGGGCTATGATTCTGTTGGGGCAACTGGGGGCATCGCGAGAGATGGACAAGCGTATCGAGACGGCGTGTGATTACGTACTCGAAAATGCCCTCACCGGGTATGGACAATTCACCACAAACGGTGCCCCTTCCGGGACGGCGGATTGTTTGCAGGGCAATTTGTGTGCCGCGTTGCTAGATTTGGAGGTCAGGGATCCACGCCTGGACAAAGCCTTTGAATGGATGGCGCGTAGTGTGACCGGGGAAGGGATCGCCCCTTTCGAAGATAAAACAGCCCCCATTCGTTATTATGCGGGGAAATGCGGGCCAGGATTTGCGTGCGGGTCAAATAACAAACTGCCCTGCGCCTGGGGTGGAGTCAAAGTGATGTTGGCGTTTAGCAAACTCCCCCCGGACAGGCGGACCCCCCTCATTCAACGTGCCATTGAAAAAGGGGTGGAATTCCTGTTCAGCGTTGACCCCGCAGAGGCCACGTATCCGACGGGTTGGACTGACAAACCGAGCGGCAATTGGTGGAAATTCGGGTTTCCAGTTTTTTATGTCACCGATTTACTACAAAATGTAGAAGCCCTCGTCCGGCTGGGGTACGGGAATGACCCCCGATTGGCGAACGCACTCCACCTGATCCGGAACAAGCAAGATGCAAATGGGCGTTGGGTGCTGGAATATGATTACGCAGGTAAAACGTGGGGGGACTTTGGCAAGAAGAAACAGCCCAACAAATGGGTCACTCTGCGCGCGGCCTGGGTTTTGAAACATGCCACCCTCAAAGCAATGGAGGTGAAAGCAAATGAATAAACCACGTGTCATCCTTCAAATGCTCTTTTTCGTCGTCGTCATTCCCTTCTTCCCCTTGCTGATCTCCTGGCAATGGGACTGGTGGGAGGCATGGGTCTATGCCCTTGTCTTGATTCTGGGCTTTGTCGTGAGTCGGGTTTTGGCCGCCCGCCGTAACCCGGACATCATCGCTGAACGAGCAAAAATGTTACAGCATGATGATGCCAAATCCTGGGACAAACTTCTTGCCCCGCTGGTGGGGCTGGGTGGCGGGTTGATCCCACTTGTGGCGGGGTTGGATGCCCTGTTCGGGTGGTCAACCCCGTTTAGTTTACCCGTTAAGCTGGGGGCATTGGCAGTTATCATCGCCAGTTATGGGCTGGGTTCGTATGCCCTTATCGAAAATCGTTTCTTTTCCGGCGTAGTTCGCATCCAGACCGACCGCGGACACCATGTCATTACAGGCGGCCCCTATCGTTGGGTGCGCCATCCTGGATATGCAGGAGCCTTGCTGACTTATCTGGCGTCGCCTGTTTTTCTTGATTCGATTTGGACGCTTGTGCCTGCCGTGCTCCTCACAGCCGTTTTGGTCATCCGTACTTTGCTGGAAGACAAAACTTTGCAAGAGGAATTGCCCGGTTATCGAGACTACGCCGGACGTGTGCGGTATCGCTTATTCCCAGGGGTATGGTGATGCAATTTCGGTACCATATAGTTTTCCAGAGATTTGAAGAGGATAAAGATGACAAAAATGAAATTTGGTTTGGCTTTGCCCTACAACAATACGCGTCTCGTCGCGAAATTAGCACCACTGGCAGAAGAAGCCGGTTGGGATGGGTTATTTTTAGGGGACGCCATCTGGTGCGAAGACCCGATGATCGCCCTGGCCGCGGCGGCGATGACCACCCAGCGCATCCGCCTGGGCATTACGGTAATCCCTGTCCCCTTACGACGACCGTGGAAATTAGCGAGTGAGTCCCTCGCCATAGACCACCTCTCGGATGGACGGCTGATTTTAGGTTTGGGCACCGGAGCGGTCTGGATGGGCTGGCAGAGTTTTCCTGACGAAGTGACAGACACAAAAGCCCGCGCAGAAATGCTGGATGAAACCATTGATATCCTCACCTTGCTCTATCAAAGAAAACAGTTTGACTATGATGGCAAACATTACCATTTGAAACTCACCCAGATGGATGAAATGCACTACCCCCCCAAACCGATTCAACAACCGCGCATTCCCCTCTGGGCAGTCGGGGTTTGGCCCCGGATGAAATCCATGCAAAGGGTTCTAAAATGCGATGGGCTACTCGCAGAAAAGAGGAAGCCAGATGGTCAGGCAGAGGATGTCACCCCCAACGATATTCGTGAAATGAAAGCTTACGTGGAAGCACATCGCAGTCTGACAACTCCTTTCGACATTGTGATGACCGGAAGTACGGCAAATCTCGATCAGGCGCAACGACAGGAAACCTTGCTTGCCTGGCAGGAAGCGGGAGTCACCTGGTGGCTTGAGGGGCTGTGGGGCGCGTCGGAAGAAGAAGTCCTGGCGCACATTCGCCAGGGAGTTCCCCAAATGTAAATTCAGTAAACCACAGATTCAGGCTGTAGTGGCGATTTCAATCGCTCGTCCCCCCTAACGACTGAAGTCGTCACTACAAAACCGTGATTTACTTAAATTGAGTGCGCCTGAAACCAAGTAGGTGGGCAGACAAATAGGCGCAAAATTTAGGCTCTCCCGGAAATTCTGTGAAGAAAACCGAAATTTGATAAGAAAAGTAACTGCTCAAGCGTAGAGAGGAAACTCCCCGAAAAAAAGGGTGAAAGGGGGAGGTACCTCCCCCTTTCACCCTTTTTTTCGGGCTAACCTTTACCCTGGCTGAGTAGTTACATTTGAAGTTTCTAAAGGAATTCGAGACTGAAGATTAGTCTTATCTCAAAGGAGGCAAACATGATTTCCACAGATCGTCTTCGTATTTATCCTTTTTTTGGCTTCCTGAACCCTTCAGAATTGGACGCCGTGGCAATGATCGCCGAAGAAGCCGCTTATCCAAAAGGTCAGGTTATTTTCAAAAATGGTGAACTCGCCAAATCATTGTTTTTGTTAGAAAAAGGAAGTATCGAACTCTTTTACGAAACACCGAACGGGCACATGACACAAGATGTTCGACAACAAATTTTGGTGGGCAAGATCAACCCCGGAGAGGTCTTTGGCATCTCCGCTTTGATAGAACCTTACAAGATGACCGCGAGCGCGATAGCCATCAGTCCCTGTTTGGTGGTCGAGACCAATGCAGAAAAACTGCGCACCCTGCCCGAACAATATCCTGGGTTAGATTGTGTGCTTTACCAACAAGCCCTCCACACCTTAAAAGATCGGCTCCATTTCGCTCGCGTTCAATTCGCCGTCGCCAGGAATTTTCTTGCTACCTGAATCCGATAAGACTCTCCCATTTTGGACGGGAAAAGTGCCGAAATTTTGAAGGTAAAGGGGATGTACATCCCCTTTACCTTCAAAATTTCGGGTTTCCGTCCCATTAATCTCGCTAGAACCGCCCTTTTTTTGTCAAAGTGTCCCAAAAATAAAAGGACATATATCCCTTGGTGAATATCCTAGCAGGCTTCATAATTGTGAAAATTTGCACAATAAGTGCATTTTTTTATGCCAGTTTCAAAACAATGCTATGCACGAATTAGCCGTTACCCAAAACATTCTCGCTCTCGCCCTGCAACATGGGAATGAGGCTGAGGCCACGCGGGTGACTGATCTTTACCTGGTCATCGGCCCGTTTTCTTCCATCTTAGATGAATCGGTTCAGTTCTATTGGGACCTCATCGCGGAGGACACCATTTGCGAGGGCGCGACTCTGCACTTCGAGCGGATTCCTGCCAAATTGGTGTGCCAGGATTGTGGCACGGGGTACGAACTCCAGCGTGAGTTGGAATTTTGTCCCGCCTGCCAGAGCAGTCACGTCAAAATTATCCAGGGTGACGAATTTCGGCTGGAAAGCATTGGTATCGATACACAAATAGGAGAGCAATCCAAAACTTCGGAAGTCTCCAAATGACTCTTGTCCTTTCTGAATGTCATTTGCGAAGAAGTCCATTTTCTAAACCACATCCAAAGACTTCCGAAGTTTTGGAGTAAGACCTAGAGAAATCGCATGATTCAAAAAATTCCTGTTGTCGAAAAAATCCTCAGCGCAAATGACAAACTTGCTGAGATGAACCGCAAAATGATTGAGGAGGCCGGGGTCTTTTCCCTCAACTTAATGGCCTCCCCGGGCGCGGGCAAAACCTCGCTCATCGAACAAACTTTGAAATGCTTATCCGGCGAGTTTCGTGTCGCCGTGATTGATGGGGACATTGCAACCAGCATTGACGCCGACCGTGCAGCCGCGGCTGGCGCGACGGCCATCCAGATTAACACCGGGGGGGAATGCCATCTGGATGCCGTCATGTTGCAAAACGCCCTCCAACAGCTTGACCTCACCCAATTCGACCTCCTCATCGTCGAAAACGTCGGCAACCTCGTCTGCCCGGCGAACTTTCCCCTGGGCACCCACAAAAGCGTCCTCATCGCCTCCATCCCCGAAGGCGACGACAAACCCTATAAATATCCTGGCATGTATCGCGGCGTAGAAGCACTGGTCATCAACAAGACCGATCTGCTCCCGTACATCCCGTTCAAAATGGATTATTTCCGCACCGGCGTTGAAATCCTCAACCCCGGCGTGGTGACCTTCCCCGTCTCCTGCCAGACCCAAGAGGGGCTGGATGAATGGATCGCGTGGATCAAAACAAATGTAACCGCAAAAAAATGATGAAAGGAGGGCGATACCGCCCTCCTTTCATCATTTTTTTGCGAACTTCTTTTTTTACGGAGACTATCTATGCTCGTTCGAACTCCAAAAGTTGAAGCCCCCTCCGACGACAAGCGGTGGCGCATCATCCAAGCGGCTATGCGGCGGAATGGCTTTGCCCGTCACGCCCTCATCGAAACCCTGCACACGGTTCAACAGACATTCGGTTATCTGGATGAACCCTCCCTGCGCTACGTCGCCGCCTCCCTGCGGGTCCCCCTCAGTCAGGTGTACGGCGTCTCGACGTTTTATCACCTGTTCAGCCTGAAGCCCGCAGGCAAACATACCTGCGTGGTTTGTACGGGGACCGCCTGCTACATCAAAGGCACCCCGCATGTTTTAGAGGCCCTGGAACAGGAATACGGCATCAAACCCGGCGAAACCACCCCCGATGGGCAAATCTCTTTGCTCACGGCGCGGTGTGTGGGTTCCTGTGGGTTGGCCCCCGTCACCGTTCTGGATGGTGAAGTGGCCGGAAGAATCACCCCGGAGGCTGTCATGGCTCGTCTGGAAAGGATGAAACAAAATGGTGCATGAAGATTTTCAACAAATCGCCGATAAAGAACAAGCCAATGCCGAAACCTTCACCCACACCGTGCGGGTGTGTACGGCGGCGGGCTGTCTTTCTTCACAAAGCGATCAACTAAAAAAGAATTTGGAAACGCTTGCCAATGAAAACGGCCACAAAGGTCACTGCAAAGTGAAAGGCGTCGGCTGTATGGGGCTATGCTCCGCTGGCCCGCTCGTTTCCGTCGAAACCAAAGACAAAGAACCCGTCCTCTATCGGGATGTCAAACCCGAAGATGCCGGGGACATCATCGCCTCGCTCGAAGGCGCGCTCGTGGAACGCCTCCACTGCCCGACCAACGTCCCCTTCTTCCAACGCCAACAAAAGATCGTGCTGGAAAACACCGGCACGATTGACCCCGAACGGATCGAAGAATACATCGCCGCGGATGGATATGAAGGACTATACACCGCGCTGACCGAAATGACCCCCGGGGACGTCATTGACGAAGTGGTCCGCAGTGGCCTCCGGGGTCGGGGAGGGGGCGGTTACCCGACCGGGTTGAAGTGGACGACCGTGGCGAAAGCCGACGGCACCAAACAAAAATACGTCATCTGCAACGCCGACGAAGGCGACCCTGGCGCATTTATGGATCGCAGTGTGCTCGAAGGCGACCCGCACCGTGTCCTCGAAGGCATGGCGATTGCCGGGTACGCGATTGGCGCAACAGAAGGGTACGTGTACATTCGGGGGGAATATCCCCTCGCGGTGGAACGGCTCAAGATTGCGATCAAACAGGCGCAAAACAAAGGCGTGTTGGGGGCCAACGTTTTCGGGACGCCGTTCAGCTTCACCATCCACGTCCGGCTCGGTGCAGGTGCATTCGTCTGCGGCGAGGAAACCGCCTTGATTGCGTCCATCGAAGGGAAACGGGGTCAACCCCGCCCGCGCCCGCCCTATCCGGCGGAGTACGGTCTGTGGGGCAAACCCACCCTGATCAACAACGTCGAAACCTACGCCAACGTCCCGGCCATCCTTCGCAAGGGGGGCGATTGGTACGCGAAAATCGGCACGGCCAAAAGCAAGGGCACGAAAGTGTTCGCCCTCGCGGGCAGTATTGTCAACACTGGCCTGATCGAAGTCCCGATGGGCATGAGCCTGCGGGAGATCGTGTACGACATCGGCGGGGGCGTGGAGAGTGGCGGGAAGTGCAAAGCCGTCCAAACCGGCGGCCCGTCCGGGGGGTGTATCCCTGATGCGTACCTGGATACCCCGGTCGAATATGAATCGCTCAAGGCGTTGGGGTCGATCATGGGGTCCGGCGGGATGATCGTCATGGACGAGACCTCGAACATGGTGGACGTGGCGAAATACTTCATGGAATTTTGTATGACCGAATCCTGCGGCAAATGTATCCCCTGCCGAGTCGGAACCGTCCACATGCACAACCTGCTCGACAAAATTTCCAAAGGGCAGGCCTCGATGGATGATCTGGCGATGCTCGAAGAACTGGGCGACATGATCGTGAACACGAGCCTGTGCGGGCTGGGTCAAACCGCCCCCAATCCCGTGTTCTCCACCCTGAAATATTTCCGCCAGGAGTATCTGGACTTGATCCAAAACAAAAAAGAGGTGACGGCATGAAACCCTCTGGAAACATTAAAACGCTAAAAATCAACGGGATTGACATCGGTGCCCGTGCCGACGAGACGATTCTCGACCTCGCGCGTGAAAACAACATCGCCATCCCCACCCTCTGCCAGATTGACGGCCTGACCGACATTGGCGCGTGCCGCCTGTGTCTGGTGGAAGTCAAAGGCTGGAACAAACTCGTCCCCGCCTGCATGACCTATGCCGAAGAAGGCATGGAAGTGTTCACGAACAGCGAACGCCTGCAAAAATACCGCCGCATGACCCTGGAATTGCTCTTCTCCGAGCGCAACCACGTGTGCGCGGTGTGCGTGTCCAACGGACATTGTGAACTGCAAGATTTGGCGGTGCAAGTGGGCATGACGCACGTCCGCGTGCCGTACCTGTCCCCCAATCTGGATGTCGATGCCACACACGCCTACTACGTGAAAGACCCCAACCGGTGCGTCTTGTGCCAGCGTTGTATCCGGGTCTGCGGCGAAATCGAAGGCGCGCACACCTGGGACGTGATGGGGCGCGGCGTCAAATCCATGATCATCTCCGACCTGAATGAATCCTGGGGCGACTCGCCGACCTGCACCCGCTGTGGGAAATGCGTCCAACTCTGCCCGACCGGGGCACTGTTTGCCAAGGGCCGCTCCGTGGCCGAAATGGTTCGCAGTCGGGAATTTTTACCCTACTTGCAGATGATGCGGGAGGAATAACATGAGCGATGTAAAAGCAAAAATCGCAACCGTGTGGCTCGACGGATGTTCCGGCTGTCACATGTCTTTTCTCGATATGGATGAGCGCATCATTGACCTCGCCCAAAAAGCCGACGTGGTGTACAGCCCGCTGGTTGACCTGAAAGAATTCCCCGAAATGGTGGATGTCACGCTGGTCGAAGGTGCGGTGAGCAACGAAGACGACTACAACAAAATCAAAAAGGTGCGCGCTCACACCCGCATCCTCGTCTCCCTCGGTGATTGTGCGGTCACGTCCAACGTGCCCGGAATGCGGAACCAGTTCAGCGTGCAATCGCTGTACGAGCGAGCATACATCGAAAACGCTGACCAAAACCAGCACATCCCCGTCAAACTGATCCCGCCCCTGCGCCCGAAATCCGTGCCTGTGCATCACATCGTCCCCGTGGATGTCTTCATCCCCGGTTGTCCCCCCTCGGCAGACACGATCTATTTCGCCGTCACCGAACTGCTCGAAGGCCGCATCCCTGATCTGACCGGCAAGACGAGGTTTGGAATTTGATTTTTTGGGATTACGCAGCATCCTGAGCGGAGCGGTCGCCACGTGTGGCGCATCTTCGGAGCGTAGTCGAAGGATGCGGGTTGCGTGCGAAATGCCGCTTCGCAGACACCCTTCGACTTCGCAAAGCCTCCGCTCAGGGTGTCTACTCCGCTAGACCAAATATATTGAGAGAATCCTATGACAAAAACCATCACCATTGACCCTGTGACCCGCATCGAAGGGCACAGTAAAATCACCATCTCGCTCGACGACAGGGGGCAAGTGACCGACGCGCGGTTTCACGTCACCCAATTCCGCGGGTTCGAGAAAATGACCGAGGGGCGGCCTTTTTACGAAATGCCCTCCCTCACGGCGCGCATCTGCGGTATCTGCCCGGTCAGCCACCTGATCGCCTCATCCAAAGCCTGCGATGACCTGCTCGCGGTGGAAATCCCCGAAACCGCCAGCAAACTCCGCAAAATCATCAACCTGGCGCAGATGATCCAATCTCATGCGCTCAGTTTCTTCCACCTGTCCTCCCCGGACATCGTGTTCGGGTTCGACGCTGATCCTGCTGACCGCAACATCTTCGGTGTGCTGAAAAAGTACCCCGATCTGGCGAAAGACGGGATCATGCTCCGCAAATTCGGGCAGGAAGTGATCGAACTGCTCGGCGGGAAACGCATTCACCCCGCGTGGGTCGTGCCCGGTGGGGTCAACGCCCCCCTCAAAGAGGTGGAACGCAACTTCATCCTCGAACGCACCCCCGACGCCCTCGAACGTATCCTCCGCTCGTTGGACTGGTACAAAGGGATTTTTGGCGGTTTCGACGCCGAAATCCGCACCTTCGCCAACTTCCCGTCCCTGTTTATGGGGTTGGTGAAAGAAGACGGGCGCATCGCCTTTTACGATGGCAAAGTCCGCATCGTGGACGCGATGGGCAAAATCGTCGCCGATGGCCTCAACCCGAAGAAATACCAGGAATTCATCGCCGAATACGTGGAACCGGACAGCTATCTGAAATCCCCGTATTACAAACCGATGGGCTACCCGGATGGCATCTTCCGCGTGGGGCCGCTCGCCCGGATGAACATCATTGACCAGATGGGCACCGCCCGCGCCGACCAGGAATGGGCCGAGTTCCGCATGTTGGAACGCGGTGCGACGCTCAGTTCTTTCCAGGCGCACTACGCCCGGCTGATCGAAATCCTGTACGGCATCGAACGCATCGAGCAGTTGCTCCACTCCCCCGACATTTTGAATGAACACGTGCGCGCCCGCGCCCAACCCAACCGGTTTGAAGGCATCGGCATGTCCGAGGCCCCGCGTGGCACGCTCCTGCATCACTACAAAATTGACAAAAACGGGATGATCACCTGGGCGAACATGGTTATCGCGACCGGGAACAATAACCTGGCGATGAACAAAGGCATCACCCAGGCCGCCCGGTTCTTCGTCCGCGGCAACAAAATCACCGAACCGATGCTGAACCGCGTCGAAGGCGTCATCCGCACGTTTGACCCCTGCCTGAGCTGTTCCACCCATGCCGACGGCGATTACGCCATCCAGGTGCAGTTGGTGGGGCCGGATGGGGCGGTGTTGGACGAGAAGAAACGCGGCTAAAGCCTAACGAGTAATGAGTAATGAGTAATGAGTAACGAGTATTTTACTCATTACTCGTTACTCATTACTCATTACTCATCCCTTCATTACTCATCATGAACCTCATCATCGGCTACGGCAACCCCTACCGCCGCGACGACGGGTTTGGCTGGCGCGTGATCGAAACGCTCAAAAGCCAACCCGCTCTCGATACGGAATTTATCGAAACTATGCAACTCATGCCCGAAATGGCCGAGGACATCAGCCATGCCTCGAAGGTCGTGTTTGTGGACGCCACGATTGAGGGCACTCCGGGCGAGATTCATGTTGAAAAGGTACATGTTGAACATCGTCCGCCGCTCAATTACACGCACTACGTCGCTCCGCAAGAATTGTTGATGATGGCCGAACTGCTTTACGGGCACAAGCCTGAGGCGTGTTTGATCACCGTGACGGGGGAAGATTTCGATTTAGGGGAGGGGTTGACCGCGGGGGTGGAGCGGGCGGTGCCGGAGGCGGTGGAGGTGATTCGGGGGTTGATTGCGGAGGGGTGAGGGTTTAGAGGGAGAAAGCGCAATAACCAATCATTAAAAGAAAGAGACCGTCACCTGATGGGTGACGGTCTCTTTTTGTTTGTGATTGTCTCAGCTGTTCTTTACATATTGATCAAGAAATTCCCGCAATGGCGGATTAACTTCTTTTGCATGTGTCATGTTTACAGCGTGCGCCGCGCCTTTAACGCGAACCTTGCCTTTCCCGTTGGGGAATAAATTGTATAACTGATCTGCCAGAATTAAGGGTGTGCCATAATCTTCAACGCCATGAATGGAGAGAACAGGAACTTTAATTTGGCGGAGTTGTTCTTCGCTAACAGGGCTTCTTGCCAACAGGGCATTGATGGTGTGGTACATCTGGTTGCCGCTAAAAGTCTCCCATCTGGTGCGCCATACATCCCAATAACTTGAAAATTCTTCCTTGTTGCCAATGAGCAAAGTCATCAGGTTATCTACATAAAGTTGAGACGCTCCATGCTTGTGCCAATCATCCCTGAGGCCTCGATAGTTCCGATCAAACTCGGCAGATTCAATATCTTTTCTTGTGCTCATTAAGACGAGTGCTTTGACCCGTTCTGGATGTTTGAGCGCCAGGCGGATACTGGCATAGCCTCCTTGCGACATGCCCACAAAAGTGGCTTTCTCGATATGTAGATAGTCCAACAACCCAATGCAGTCTGAGACGACATCATAAAGGTCGAAAGCCTTCCCATCCCATTGGGTTTGTCCAAAGCCGCGGGTGTCCACGCGGATGCAACGATATTCTGGTGTTAAGGCGCTAACCTGGTCGTCAAACATGGTTTGATCAAAGAGAAATCCATGCAGAAATATCAAGGGTTGACCTTTCCCATTAGAATCTTCAAAAAACAAACCTTGGTTATTAATTTGTGCGAATGGCATTTGTTCCTCCAAGTGTGAATAGAAGCAATTACTCACCATGAGTAGGAAGTTCCGAAAAAAAAGGATGGAAGGGGGGATGGCCATCCCCCCTTTCCATCCTTTTTTTCGAGTTTTACCGCTTCGAGTGTGAGTAATTACGAATTGATAGAGGTAGTTTATCAAGGTTCGAGAATTTTATCAATCTGGATTCATCGATTTGAAATCCGGTACATATGCGAGGTAGGAGGCGGCTGGAGACTTCCGAAATTTGGGCCAGCCCCATTACGCGCCGCGTAAAATCTTCTCCATCTTCTTGCCTTTCGCCAACTCATCCACCAACTTATCCAAATACCGGGCCTGCTGGGTCAAAGGATTCTCGATTTCCTCCACCCGATACCCACAGATGACGCCGGTGATGAGGTGGGCGTTCGGGTTGAGCGTGGCGCGTTGGAAGAAGGTTTCAAATGTGACCTTTTCTTCGATGAGTTCTTGAAGTTTCTGGTCATCGAAACTGGTTAACCACGTGATGACCTGATGCAATTCTGCTTGGGTTCTGCCTTTTTTCTCCACTTTTTCGACATACATCGGATAGACGGAGGCGAAGGTCATTTTGGCGATACGTTGATCGTGGGTGGGGGAAGTTTTCATGTTTACCTTTTATGTAGTGTTGTCCAGCCCTTTTTACGGGGCAAAAGACGCAAGAAACTGAACCGTTGAATCCGTGACCTGTTGCCATTGACTTTCCGCCGAAATCGTCGCCGGGTTATCGCCGGGCTGTGGGCCGTAGTCCCCAAACTGTCCATGATTGCCGCCCTCAATCACAACAAATTCCGTATCTGCCGGTTCAAACGCTTTATATTGCTCGATTTTCGCACCGTTGTCTAAGCCACCATCCTCGGTTCCGTAGATGGATAGCACCCTGATACCAGAATTTTTGAGCTGGTCATTCGCAGGATAGGAGGCCCAGAACACAACCCCTTCTATTTCAGGATGATTTTGGACAAAATAGGCCGAAGCCACGCCGCCCAGGGAGTGGCCCCCCGTAATCCAATGGGTCACCTGGGGAAAATCTTTGAGCGCGGGTGCCCCTGCTTCAATATCAAAAAAAGCCAGATTGAGATTAACGCGGACCAGCACCACCAGGTAGCCTTGTTCGGCAATGCGATGCAGGATGGGAGCATAAGCCCGAAAGTCCACATGTCCGCCGGGGTAAAACAGAAAAGCGGTGGTAGGTTTTTGCCCAAGGGGTTCAAAGGAAAAGTAGTCTCCATGATCCGTGACTTGCACCTTGCTGTCAGACTGGAGCGCGGCAAGGGCAAATGCGCCAGGTTGCGAGGGCGTCTCCGCCCAAATGAGAAAGCCAGCGGTGGAGAGAACAAGCAGGAGGACTACACCTGAGATAAAACGTTGGATACCTTTTTTCATTATCTTCCTTTTGGAATGTATGAGCGCACAAACGGTTTTTATTACGGGGTGTGGCCTTCGGAGAAAAGCCCAAAGCCAGAAAAATGCTCGACAACCTCTCGACAATGTCGCAGAAGTTCATTTTTACGGGCGAAACCGGGGCGCAGAGAATAGTATACTCGGAAATGGCAAGCGGACAGGGGATGAGGCAAGGGTTCGAGCAGTTACGTTTTATGTATTCTTACAAATCGTCTCTTGACAAAACAGAACACATATTCTATCATCAAAATGTGGTTGTTCGATAATCATCTCTCCCATAAACAAAAACCATGCCTGCCTTTTGTGAGTAATTACATCTTACGAAATAAAAAAGGAACCTTCATATGAGAAAAATAGTCACTTTTCTTTGGTTTAACGACCAAGCAAAGGAAGCGGTAGATTTGTATGTATCGCTGTTTGAAGATGCAAAAATAATAAATACATCGTATCTCACGGAGTCAGTGGCAAAAGCGGCTGGAAAGAAACCCGGAGAGCTATCCTCCATAGACTTTGAACTAAAGGGCCAAAACTTTACTGCGCTCAATGGGGGTCCGTTTTATATGTTTAGTGAGGCTATCTCCATCGCGGTAAACTGTAAAACTCAGGAAGAGATTGATAAGCTTTGGGAAGCACTATCCGAAGGCGGCGAAATCATTTCTTGCGGATGGCTTAAAGATAAATATGGCTTAACGTGGCAGATTATGCCGGAAAGCCTGGACATCATGATGCGTGATCCAGATACGGCTAAAGCTGATCGGGTTGGCGTTGCGATGCTGAGTATGGAAAAACTGAATATAAGCGAACTCGAAAAAGCCTACAATGGCGATTAATCATTTAACGAGATAAGTAACTTTCCATTTCCCTTGTCCCCTCCCCGAATTCCTTTTGAATTTCCCTTAAAAAGCAAAAGGATCTTGGGCAAGAAGCAAAAGAATTTTGCCCTGAATACAATAGGAAGATGCTGGTAAAAAAAAGAGACCGTCACCAGATGGGGGTGGGGGTCTCTTCTTTTTAGGGTAAATGATGTGAGAAAGTGCAAAGAAAGGAAGGTTTTTACACGGCGCCTGTCTTAAAATATTTCATCGGAACGGATAATCGCTTCTTGCCTTTAACGATTTCCTTTTGCCCGATTGTGTGTCTTGCACAACAGTTGACAGTTCTTAATGTCTGTTGCCCCGCCTTTGCTCCATGCGGTTACATGGTCGGCATCCATTTCGTTCAGCTTCCAGATTTTACGCTGGTTGGCATCATGTCCAATGGCACAAAGCGGACAGTTGGATTCGCCTTGATTCTCGGATTTCGCAGTTTGTATGGAATACACGCTTTTCTTCGTCGCTTCATCAAAGACGCGGACATCTATTAATTTTGTGTCCACTGAACCGCCAAGAATGAACTCAAAAACACCCTTCCGGTTTTTGATATACGGATCACCGTAAAGTTTTTGCACATCTTGTGAAACCTTCGTCGGGTTATAAGCTGTCTTATGATACGCTTCGTACAATCGCCCCCACTCTAATCCCCGCATTTCACTTTCTACATCTGCAAATACCGTGGAAACCCAATCCATCACGCTGTTGAAATACGCTTTTAACTCGGTGATGTTTGTATCGTAGCAATGACGGCTCATATAATCGTCAATATTGCCTTTGCTGACCCAATCCAGCGCACGTTCAAAAAAATCCTGCCGATTGGCACTTCCTGTTATATATGCGCTCCATTTTTGGATATTGGAGTTTTGGCTATTGCTAAACTCTGCCTTGCCAAGCGTCACAAAAGGCCCGGAATACACGGCGTTCAAGATTTCCTGGTGGTTGACGGGGACGCCATAAATATTGATGGTTTTGAACCAATCTTTGATTTCGGTTTCAGCGCCTTCACATTCGTAAATCAGCAGTTTCGTTTCCAGGATTTTGGCGCGCTTATCCGCCGCAATCCCATCGAAATATTGTTGCATCCCGTTCTCGTCCTGGATGGCGAATTTGTTGGTGACATACCGCCCAAAACTGGTGATACGTTGTTGCCCGTCTAAAACTTCCAAAACATCGTCATTCACTTTATTGAAATAGATCAAGCCCAGCGGATAGCCCTTGAGGATGGATTCAATGACCGCCACATCTCTTTTGCCGTCCGCGTAAATATAGTTGCGCTGATACTCTGGCTGGATGGTTAAGTTGCCCGATAAACCAAACAAGCCTTTGCCTTCCAGTTCGTTATAGACAAAGCCTTCGCAAATATCTTTGACCGTGAGGTCGGTTTTTAGCGTTGTTTTCATTTTGTGGCTTTCCTATGTTTGATAAGTACACGGGGATAGAACTGAATATAGTATTCATCCCCGACCATATAATATGTCTGACCAGAAGGAGGGGTATCTACTTTCAACGTGACTCCGTCATTTAGTTTTGTAACATTACTTCTCTGACCATTTGAACTAACTTGAATTTGGGGTGGATATATCTTTGTGGCTGCGCCAAACCAGGTTTTTGTAATCCCGACAATCTCGAACTGCTCAGGGCTGTATTTATCGAGAAAACTAACCGGTACGCCCATTACGCCCTCATAGTCACTTGGAATAGCATCGGTAAACGGCACTTCGATGGCGTCGAAGTTGTCGTAATGGTCATACGCTTGTTTGCCTTTAATCTCTTTATGCCTGCTGTATTTCAAGTTATCCGCCATGGTCATTAACGGTAATGGTTTATGACGCCTGCCGTGATCGAGATTGGTAAACCAACATGAGTTTCCGAGTCTTGTATAGTCGCCAATGTAGCCGAGTCTGGCGGCTTTCTGTTTATCGCCTTCGGCAACATCTGTGCCTGCCGGAACCGCAAAAACCATGTCAGTGCCGTTGCCAGTTGCCCCAAGCCACAACTTATTTCTCTTGATTAAAGGGAATACGTCCTTAGTGGTAATGGCATTCATGTTGCCAATGATTACAAATTGTTTGTCTGCCTCCACAATCCACGCTAAAAAATCACGAAATAGCGAGAAAGGCGGGTTGGTAATGATGATGTTGGCTTCATCGCGCAAGGCTTTTATCTCAGTGCTCCTGAAATCGCCATCGCCTTTCAGGTAATCCCATTCCAGGTCATCCACGTTTACTTTTTGGTCGCCTGTCTTATCGTGGGACAAGGTGAAAATCTTTCCGTTTTGAACGGTTTTGATTTGGTCGTAATAGGGCGCGCGTGTTTCAAAGAGGGTGGGCTGGTAACCGCTTTTATATTTCTTGCTCTCCACCGCATAGCTGGTGCTGATGAGTTTTTTCAACCCAAACCGCTCGAAGTTTTGGGCAAAATACTTGGTGAAGTTGCTCCACTCCGGGTCATCACAGGGCAACAACACCGTCTTGCCCCGAAATACATCCGGGTTGAATTCTAAATAGGCTGAAATTTCTTTTTCAATGTCGGCGTACTGGGTGTAGAACTCGTCGTTTTTTGCGCTTTTGGCGTCTGCGAGATTGCTGTTTGCCATAAATGATCCAAAGAGACGATTTTTTGATTTATTATAAGACAGGAATTAATAAGGGATGGACTAATGCTTTGCATTACAGGCGTGTGGAAGGGCATGGACAATGTTTGGCCCCCCCGAAGCCAGAAAAATACTCGAAAATGCCGCAGAATCCCACACCTCAGGTGCATGCTTTGTTGGCACGCTTTTGACTTAAGAATCTAGCCACAATTAAATTGTGTTCGCCAACCAGTCCGACAAACTTTGATTATATTCAACCGAACGCTCTAGAAAGGGTAGATGCCCTGCTCCTTTAATCACTGTAAGTTTAGCACCTGTAATCAACTTGGCGATTTCGTGAGACTGTGATGATGGAACAATAGGGTCGCAATCGCCAACGATAATTAAAGTTTTTGCTTGGATGTGCGCTAATTGGGTTGTGATGTCAATTTGCGGCATATCTTTGAAATAACGAATCATGTCATCTAGTGCAAGGCGACGGAAATCTAGATAACCACGCTCTATACCTTCGTCAGTATCTGGGTGAGCATATAGAGCGTGTACGTCAGCAGCATAGAAACGAATTGCCCATCGGTAGATTGCAGGAGTGAGCATTGTCATGCGGTACATAAGTTTGAAATAAGTTTCGCCCAACCAGCCTAACCTGACAGCACGCTGATAACTCCCCAACACACCTGTCCATCGCCCATGAGCAAAACCAGAAATAGCAACTACCCGACGGACAATTTCTGGCTTATAGGCAGCGAGCGCCAGGGCAACAAACCCGCCTGTAGAGTGTCCAATCATTGTAACGGGTTTTTCGCCTGTAATTTGACGAATGGCTTTTTCTAGCAAAGTCACCAAAGTTTCAGTAGAAAGGTGCGTATTTTTGAAACTACTTGGCGAAATCGCTGGAAAGTGTGCAGGCAGGCTAACGGAGTAGCAGGGTCCAATGTCCAAAACATATTTGGCGGGATTAACTTCCCAAAAGGAAATCGAACTGGTAATTCCGTGCAAAAGAATTACTGGTTCTCCAGTTGCTTCTGGATTTAGACAGGCTACCGCTAACTTATGGTCGTCAATGTTCAGTTCAAAGTGTTGGTGGGGCATTTATATCTCCCGTTGTCTTATCGAAGAAACTCTCTTTAGAAACGAGTGGGTTTTGTCGCCAATTCTGCAAGGGCGTGCCAACGGTTTGCGTTACCTGCGTGGGGCGGGCGTGGATTCTGTTTGAGAGCAGGAAAAACTCGAAGCCAGAAAAATGCTTGAAAATGCGGCAGAATCCCACAAATCCACTGCACACTTTGTTGGGCGCGTTTTGGATATGCAACTACTTTACTATCTTACCAAAAACCAAATCGTCAACGCAGATAGTGCTGTCTATTATATTCGGAGCGTCATAAATTAAACCATGCCAAAGACCAAAAAGGAAGCGATTTGTGCTTGGGTAAATTCTCGGTATTTCGCCGTGTATAAAAACCCAGCCGTTTGTTGTTTCTCCATCAGGCAGTATGCCAATCCGATGTGTTGCGGCTACCCACCCTAGATTCTCTGACCAGTTATACAACCGTGCCATAGCATAAACATGAACAGCCTTATTCAGTTTTACCCATCCTGAAAAAAAGTAGGATTGAGTTGGGTCAATTGGCACATCTTGGACAAAAGCAGCCCATTCCTTTTGCAGAAAATCTTCCCTATCTGTTAATCTGCGTGAACAAAAAGCCCTTCCATTGACGCCTGCCGTTTCAAAAACATTTATCCTTGCAATATTGTCTGAATATGACCATCCTGTAAGACCATCTTCAAATCCGCTATTTTGTAAAAGGTTGCTTTCGATTTGGGGCATTTGTATTTGCATGGGAGTTAATGCGTCGGGCAGGTCGTAAGGTAGTCGAGTGGGCGTCTGTACAATAGGTATTTGGGTGAGGGTCAAAGTAAAAGTTGGTCGAATAACTGAACTTGGTGTTGAAGTAGGTATTGGCATTGGAACAAGAGTTTTGACAACAATAGAAGATGTGGCAACGCTAATACAAACGGTAAGAACAACAATAATTGCGATGAGTTTTACTTGTGAATTGTTTCTGCTTTCAGATTCTTTCATGTAAATTCCTTCACCTTTGGTGATGAATTTGGAGCCAGCGCCCAACTATTAATTATGCGGAACACATTAATAAGCCCTGCAGTTATATCAGCGGACGAAACCCGTCCGGTGAATCTCCTATTTAGGGACTGTTATACAGAAAATTCCCATCCACATCACACCCTTTTAGCCCCAAGGATCACCTAAATTCTTCGCCTCTCAAAACACAAAAGGATTTATAAAAAAACTCTTTTGAGTCTCCCTCAAAACACAAAAGAGTTTTTAAAAAACTCTTTTGAATCTTCCTCGAAACACAAAAGAGTTTTGACTTAGATTCAAAAGGATTTTGAGAAGAAAATATTCCTGACCAAACGTAAAAAAAAACCTGACAGGTTTTCTGAAACCTGTCAGGTCTTAGGCAGTCTATTCCTTCACAAACTCAACCTTCCCCAATGCATCCTTAAATGCCTGCCCAGGGGTGAAGCGCACGGAGATATGATGGATGTGTTTGGACGTGATCTCGTCCGCACTGCTTGCGCCTTCGGTTTTGACTTGCAGTTTGAACGTCCCGAAGTCGCCCAGGTCAACGATGTTGCCATTGGCGAGTTCTTTGGGAATGGTAGAGAGCATGCCTTCCAGCGTGACGAGCATATCCCCGATGCTAACGGTGGAACGCTCCGACATTTCGGCGGCAAGCTGGCGCGTGCGAGTGCGCCCGGAAGTTTTTAACATAGGATAAAACTTCCGAGGTGCTTCCAAATCGCGCGGGTTGTGTCTTTCGATCACATGATAACGAACGGCCATGAGATAGGTCCTCCTACAAATATGAAGTTGTGGGTGGTGGACTGGCAAGTACTTCACTTGCCCCCAGCCCCTTGAGATGGAAATACTTTATCGGATTTTTTCAGGGGTGTCAAGCACGATCCAGCAATTCTCAATATCGAAACGAGCCGACGAACGGCGTTCCTTCCAACAACCTTGTTGAACTCAAAGGATGCCCATGAAGGAACGCCGTTCGTGACAAACCGAAAATTGCTGAGCACAATCAAAGCGTCTCCAAAACGTCTTCCGTATGTCCCTTTCCCCCTCACATCCCACCCACCACTCCCCCCTGAAAACTGACCACTGACCACTGATTACTGACCACTGAATACTGCCTTTTATGCGATAATAAACCCAACCCCCTCCCAAAGGAGTCCCCCATGCCCATCCTTCAAACCACCTCCCTTTCCAAAGCCTACCCCATGGGCGAAGTCACTGTGGACGCCCTCCGCAAGGTCAACTTTGAAGTGGCGCAAGGCGAATTTGTCGCCATCATGGGGCCGTCTGGCTCTGGGAAATCTACGCTCCTGCACTTGCTCGGCGGGTTGGACAACCCCACGGATGGCGAAGTCATGCTGGGGGGCAACACCCTGACCCATTTGAGCGACGACGAGATCACGCTGGTCCGCAGGCGAAAGGTGGGGTTTATCTTTCAATTCTTTAACCTGCTCCCCACCCTCTCTGCGGCGGAAAACATCGCCTTGCCCCTTTTGCTGGATGGCAAAAACATTCAAGAATACACCGCCCTGATCAATGACCTGCTCAACCTCGTGGGCCTGTCCGACCGGCGGGATCACAAACCCGATCAACTCTCCGGGGGCCAACAGCAACGCGTCGCCATCGCCCGCGCCTTCGTCAACGAACCGAAAATCGTCCTCGCCGACGAACCCACCGGCAACCTCGACTCCACCTCCGGCACGAAAGTCCTCGAACTTCTCCGTGATGCCTGCAAAACCTTCCGCACCACCGTCGTGATGGTCACGCACGACCCCCGGGCGGCTTCGTATGCGGATCGGGTGGTCTTCCTCAAGGATGGGCAAATCGTCCGGAAACTGAACCACGCACACGAAAATGCCCCGGCCATTATGCAAGTGATGGCGGAATTGGAACTGTGAAAGGGAAACTCCCCCCTTCCTTTTTCCTGGCGTGGCGGGAATTGTCCCAAAACCGGACGCGGACCGCCCTCAGTGCGTGCGCCGTGGCCCTGGGCGTGGCGCTGACCCTGGCAACGGATTTGCTCTCCGGTGCCCTGCTCAACGTCTTCAACGAATCGGAACTCGCCCGCACATTTGGGCAGGGGTTGTTCGACCAACTGGCGCGCACACTGAACGTGATCGGGGCGGTGATCATCCTCGCGGCGGGGTTTTTGGTGTACAACGCGTTTGGCATGTCCATCACCCAACGCAAACAGCACATCGGCGCTCTGCGGGCGTTGGGGATGACGCGCGGGCAGGTGATCCGGTGGGTGCTGGTGGAGGGAGGCATCACCGCGCTGATCGGGGTGGGGATCGGGTTTGTCGTGGGGCCGTGGCTGGGACGGGGGATCATTTGGGGTCTGCAGAATTTGGAATTGTTCATCAACCAGTTTGCGGAAAGCAGTTTGAGTCCGGGGGCGATTCTGCTGGCGAGTGTGTTGGGATTTGGCGTGACGCTGTTTGCGGTCATGTCTCCGGCCCGCCGCGCCGCGCGGGTGACGCCGTTGGAAGCGTTGCGGGAGAAAGGGGGCGCACTGGAGACGAAACCCGGTCCCAAACGCTGGCTGTGGGGCGCGGCGATCTGGATCGGGGTGGCAGGTTTTTTGGCGGTAGCGCCGCCCGCACGGTGGGTGTCTGCTCCGGTGGATTTATGGTTAACGGCGGGGTTTGTGGGAGCGTGGCTGATCGGGGCCGGGTTACTCCTGCCGGGGGTCATCGGCGGGGTGGGGGGTGCGGCCCGCGCGGTGGTGAAGGCGTTTCCGCGCCGTTTTGGAGCGGTGGGGCGGTTGGCCTCCGATAATTTGTTGCGGGATCGAGGCCGGGTGACGACGACGACTTCCACATTGCTCATTGCCGTGGCGTTAGTGGTCGGGATGACCGGGTTCATGGCGTTTATGATGGATACGCTCATGTTCCGCACGATTGACGAGCTGACGAGCCATCCGGGCTGGACGGTGATGACGGTAGACGTGGCGCAGGGGACGTCCGTTTATACGGAGGCGACACTTCTGCCCCGCGAGAAAAAAGACGCCTTTTACGCCGCGTTTCGTGACCGGGCGAACATTGCGGAGTTCAATTTTGTCATTGTGCCGGAACTGTCGTTTTTGGGGGACACGTATTTTTCGTTTGTGCTGGACCCGTATGTGGTGCGGGCGACGGGCGACACGTTTTTTTCGTTCTCGGAAGGCAGTTGGGACACCGCGTTGCCGCTTATGGAGGCGGGGTGTGGGGTGCTGTTGCCGCAGTTTACAGCTAGCAAAATCGGGGTGGGGCTGGGCGAGACCTTTCCCGTGACGGGGCAAAACGGGCCGGTGACGTGTACCGTCGCGGGCATCGGGTCGAGTTTTGTGTTGGCCTCGATCATTGGCGACGCGGTCAAGGAGCAGTTTGCAGTGGGCGAGCCGTTTTCGCTCTATTTGTCCCCCCAATTTGGCGTGGAGGCGGCGCAGTTGGAGCAGGATATTTTTGCGTTGGCGCAGGATGTCTCGCTCAATGTCACGACGATTGCCGGGTTTGCGGAACCGATGCAAGAGGCGTTTGGACAAATCAAGGTGATGTTCAACGGGATGCTTCTGCTCGCGATGATCACCGCGGCCCTCGCGGTGGTGAACACGACCGCGATGAGCGTGGCCGAACGACGGCGCGAACTCGGCCTGCTGAGGGCAGTTGGGGCAAAACGCTCGCAGATCACCGCCCTCATTACGTTGGAAGCCGGATGGATTGGGCTGATTGGGGGAGCGATGGGACTGGTGACGGGCGTCGGGTTTGCGATGATCGTCGTGCTGGTGTACGGCGGAAATTCGTGGGGGTTTACGGACATGCTCCCCTGGCCGACGGCGTGGCAGGTTGCCCAACCGGCGTGGATGACCGGCGCGTTGGGGGTGATCACCGCTCCGTTCGTGGCCGCGCTCGCGGCATGGTGGCCCGCCCGCGCACTCGTGCAGGGCACCGCCATCGAAACATTGACGCCCCCCGCATGAGATACCGCAATTACTCAAGTGCAAAGAGGCAAAACTCAAAAAAAAGGATGGAAGGGGGGATGTACATCCCCCCTTCCATCCTTTTTTTTGGAACTTCCTTAGTGAGTAGTTACCAAATACCTACATCGCGCAAGGCGTTAACCTAGCGCACCGCCTGAATCTGCTTCGCGACCAACACCCCTTCCGACCATAACGGGTCAATTTGGATCTCTCCCGTCACACATAAGGGGGCGCGGGCGTTCAACTCTTTCTGCATCCGCCTGTACAAATCCGGGGACACGATCACGGGCAACATCCCACTCAAATCTTCCAACTCCAACACATACCGCATCTGTGGGGTTCCGCCTGTCGCCCCCTCCCCCGCGTGGAAAAACCGCTGGAGCGTCTGCCGGATGCCCAAAACCCGCACCGTTTCGCCGGGGTGCGCGAGCGCGTCTTCGATCAGCGTCGGGGCGAGGGCGGCGACGCGCGCGGGGGGGAGCAACTCCAGCAGGTGGGCGTCCACGCTCGCGCCGAGAATCTCTTGTTGGGCCGCGATCCGTTCTGCGAGGGGCCATTCGTCTGCGGGCGTGTCCCCGTCTTCGAGCGCGAACAAAAACGGTTGGGCATGGTGCCACGTCCGGTTTTGTACCCGCCCCAGCAACGCGGGAATCGTCCCCAACCCCGCCAGCGCACCTACTTTGATCAGGTTTTCCACCTCTTTCGGACGGGGATCGACGCGGGTGAGGAAGTCTTCCAGGGAACGAAAAGGCCGGTTTTGCAGGATGCGCGCTTGGGTGTGGCGCGTCAGGTCACGCACCTGGTTCAGCCCCATGTACAACACCGGTTCCCCTTTGGGATAGGCGACCTTGAACTCCGGCCCCGCGTGGTTGATGTGTGGCGGGCGCACGGTCAACCCCATCCGCCGCGCCTCGTTCAAATACATCCGCTGAGAATAAAATCCGCCCCAGTTCGCCAACACTGCCGCCATAAACTCCGCCGGATAATGCGCCTTGCACCACGCAGATTGCCAGGCAACTTGCGCGTAACTGGCGGCGTGCGCCTTCGGGAACCCATACCCGGCGAACGCGGCCATCAACTCCCAAATTTGTTCGCCAATTTCGCGCGGGACCCGGCTCTTTTCCAACGCCCCGCGGATGAAGTTTTCCTTGAGCGTCTTCATTTTTTCACCGGGGTCGAAGTGGGACATCGCCCGCCGCAGAAGATCGGCCTCGGCGAGCGAAAGCCCCGCCAACCCGCTGGCGATGCGCAAAACCTGTTCCTGATACAAAATGACGCCGTAGGTATCGGCCAACAGGGGGGCCAACGCGGGGTGCAGGTGCTGAACTTTTTCCTGCCCCAGATGACGGCGCACGAAGGCATCTTTCAGGCCCCCGGTCATCGGGCCGGGGCGGTACAGCGCAAGGGCGATCAAAATGTCTTGCGGGGTGCTGGCCCGGACTTCCCGCAACGTCGTCCGCATCCCCGGACTTTCGATTTGGAAACACCCAATTGTGCGGGTGGCTTCCACCAGAATGGCGGTGTCCGGATCGGTTTGGGAAATGGCCGCAAGCACCGCCCGCGGGGTCCGGTACTCGCGCCGATTCCACCCGTAAATTTGTTCGGCGACATCCCCCAACACGCTCAACCCACGGGTGCCTAACAAATCAATCTTCACCAACCCCATTTGTTGCACCGCATCCAGATCAAATTGCGTGATCACCAACCCTTTACTGGCGAGGTGCAGGGGAACCATCTCCGTCAGCGGGCCGGGGGCGATGACCATCCCGCCCGGATGCACGGACAGGTGGCGGGGAAATTCCTGCAAGGCGGTGGCGTCCCGAAAGAGGGCGGCGTATTGCGGAAAGCGCGCCTGCAAGTCGGCGTAGGGGACTTCATCGTCCTGCGCCCGCGGCCCCCAGCCCCGATAGGGCACGTCGTCGGTCAGGATTTTGATGTCTTTTTGGGGGAGACCGTAGGCTTTTGCCACTTCCCGCAACGCCGAACGCCCGCGAAACCGGTTGATGGTGGCGACCATCGCGACGCGGTCGTCGCCGTATTGCGCGTACACGTGCCGCAACACCTTTTCCCGGCGGGTGGAACACAAATCCGTGTCGATATCGGGGGGGGAACTCCGCGCGGGGTTGAGAAACCGTTCAAAGTACAGGTTGTGCGCGATGGGATCGGGGGTGGTGATGCCCAGGCAGTGGGCGACCAACGACGAGGAGGCGGACCCGCGCGAGGCGGTGGGAACGCCTTCCTGTTGGGCGTAATCCAAGATTTCGGCCATGATCAGGAAGAGGGGCGCGTAGCCGCGGGAGCCAATCACTGTCAATTCGTAGTCCAGCCGGGTTTGGATGTCCGGGGTGAGGGCGCCGTAGGTGTGAAGCGCACCGCGTTCGGCCCGTTCCCGCAGGACTTCGAGGGCGGTTTTGCCGGGGGGCAGGGGGAGCGCGGGGTAGTGGGGGATGCCGAGGGGCAATTCCAAATTGCACCGGGCGGCGATGTCGAGGGTGTTGGCGAGGGCGTCGGGATAGGCGGCCAGGCGGTGCGACATCTCTTCGGGCGAGGCGAAAAAGGCGGTTTCCGGGGTGAGACTGTCGGCGGGGAGGGTGTTGAGGGGGATATTTTTTCGCATCGCCGTGAGCAAACGTTGAAGCGGGGCTTGCGCGGCGACGAGAAAATGCACGTTGTTGGTGCCCACGACCGGGAGATGGGTCTCCTGTGCGAGGGCGGAGAGGGTGTCCACTTCGGCCCGGTCGGCGGGGCGATGCAGTTGGAGTTCGACGTATACATGGGCGGGGAAGGTGTCCGCCAGTTGGCCCAACCAGTCCCGGGCTTGTTGCCGTTGTTGGCGGTTGACCAGTTCGGCCAGCAGACCGCGCGGCCCGCCGGTCAGGCAGATCAGCCCCGCGGGGTCTTGCGCGACCCGTTCGAGGGGCAAGCCGCGGGTCGGGTCGCGGTGAGGTGCGGTTTGCAGGGCACTGCTCAAGCGGCACAAGCTCCCCCATCCGGTGAAGTCCTTGGCGAGCAGAATCAAATTTCCCTGGCCCCATTTGTGAGTGACAGTCAGTTCCAGCCCCAAGATCGGTTTCACGCCCACAGCGCGGCAGGCTGTGTAAAACTCAATCGCACCGGTGAGGCCGTGGTGGTCCGTCAGGGCAAGTGCGGGCATGTTGAGCCGCGCGGCGGTCTCGGCGAGGGCACGGGGGGAGGGAACCCCGTCCAAAAAGGAGTAATACGAATGCGCGTGGAGGTGGACAAACATCTTACGGCGTCGGCGTAGGACTTGGGCCGGGGGTCGCAGGCACCTGGGTGAAAAACCCATTCTTCCCGCGGAACTGAAAATAATTCACCTGCCCCGGCAAAATATCCATGTGCCAATCCCACAGCGTCCCCAAATATGAAATCTCGATGACATACTTCCCTGCGGGCAAATCCCCCACCACCACATTTTCGCGATAATACGGGTCCTCGTTAATATCTTCGGGCGCACCATACGTAATCCCCTCCCAACTCTGCCCGGTGTCCAGATTGCGAATGACAAAGCCCGTCCGCTCCAACAACGTCCCCCCCGTGCCCATGATCCGCGCGGCCAACACCCCCCACCCCTGGGGCGGCGCAATCCACAACTCCGGGTTGGAGGACTGATACAGAAAATTCTCGCCCACCCGCACCTCAAAATGCAAATGCGGCCCGGTCGTAAACCCCGTCTCCCCCACTAACCCCAACACATCCCCCGTCTCCACATACAACCCGCGGATCACATCCACCCGGGACATATGCGCGTACAACGTGAACAACGGCTCCCCTTTGTACCCAAAATCATGCTGGATCACCACCGCCAACCCATACGGATCATCGGGTGAATCCGGCCCCGAATACAACCCATACCCCGCCCAAACCACCTTCCCCGATCCCGCCGCCATGACCGGTGCGCCCAATTTCGCGGGAATATCCACCCCACTATGCACCACCCCCTCAAAAAACACGCCCCCGTACCGATAATTGGGATCAGGCCAGTTCTTCTCGTTGGCCCCAATGGGCCGGACGAAGTAAAAATGATCGTGTTCCGTGGGTGCCCAGGGCACGGGATACAGCGGGGGCCGCCACGCCGACACCGGCACCGCGGCCGGGGTCGGAAAAACGAACCGGAACGGAACGGGCGTTTCCCCAGGCAATAATGTCGCCTCGGTCGTTTGCGGAATCTCCACGACCAACTCGGGCGGGGTCGCCGTGACCGAGGGGGTGGGACTAACCTCGGTCGGGACACCGCTTTCGGGCGTGGGCGTCCCCGGCTCGCGCGGGATCAGCGTCACCCCAAACGCGACCCCCATCACCAACCCCACCCCAATCAGGAAAAGAAGCAGTTTTCGTTTCATCCCCCCGATTATACATAAGAAACCCCTGAGACCCTTTGAATATTTCGTGTCAAAAGAGTCCCAAGTCCGGGGGATGAGCATGATAGTCTTTTGGCTCGTCCCAAGGTTCGGACGACGAGAATTACGGTATTTTGGCTCGTCCCAAGGTTCGGACGACATGAATTACGGTATTTTGGCTCGTCCCAAGGTTCGGACGACGAGAATTACGGTATTTTGGCTCGTCCCAAGGTTC
>WBZL01001051.1_pt1 | contig 29907 bp, 28 predicted proteins | sample 5204291 | NCBI WGS metagenome assembly WBZL01 (sample SAMN12344345, study PRJNA552823) | activated sludge metagenome | biome: Activated sludge suspended growth; feature: Nitrification reactor; material: Wastewater; isolation source: activated sludge from nitrification reactor of wastewater...
CTTCACGACGGCCATCGAACGCTGCTTGCAAGATACCCACACCATCCACGCCAAGGCGCTACAGTCCCTATTGACCCTGAACTTCCAAACCTTCCAGAAGATTCAATCGTGACCGCGCACGGTATAGACGAGCGTGACAGATACTGGCGCGAACGTCGGCGAGCGCGGACCATTCCTCTCCTCGATAAGGGACTGTTGATCGACGCCGCCGTGTTCCAGCAACAGATTCACGACAGTCAAGTCTCACCGCGCCGTGTGGCCACCTGAAAGCGCTCCTCCAAGAAGGAACAGCCCGGGTTTGATGTCGATGCCGCTGTGGTTCGCAAACATCTCTCCACCGCCCTTTTCCTCTGCGACGCCACGGTCAAAATACCTTGAAGGAGATGCCTCTCAGATCACCTTCTGCGCGCGCAAGTCGGCGATCTCGTCGGCACTGAAACCGCTCTCGCGCAGAATCTCCTCGCTGTGCTCGCCGGCTTCCGGTGGCGGCAGACGGGTTTCAAAAGGCAGTTCACTGATTTTGAAGGGCGGTGCGAACTGCCTGACGCCGGCGACCTCGACGATCATTCCGCGCGCCCGCAACTGTTCGTTCTGCAGGCTCTCCTCGAAACGAAGCACCGGCGTGACGCAGCAATCGACGCGCTCGAACAGCGCCGTCCATTCGGCAAAGCTGCGCTTTGCGAAAGCGGCTTCGAGTTCGTGGCGGATGCGCTGGCCTTCGGCACCGGTCGCGAAAGCGAAAGGCTTGAGGTCCGGGCGGTCGATGGCCTTGCACAACATCTCCCAGAACTTCGGTTCCATCGCACTGACCGCCAAATGGCGGCCATCGCTGGTTGCATAAACCCCGTAACTGGGCATGCCGCCGGAGAGCACGTCCTCGCCGCGGGGCAAGGCCCGGCCGAGTCCAAGTACGGCCAGCAAGGGAAAGATCGTGTGTGCGAAAACCGCGTCGGCCATCGCCACATCGACGTAGCGGCCGCTGCCGCTGCCGCGGGCATCGTGGACGGCCGCGAGGACGCCGACCAGCGCACTCAAGGAGCCGCCGAGCAGGTCGCCGATCTGGAAGTTCGGTATTGCAGGGGTGCCGCCGGCGACGCCGATCTGGTCGAGCAGACCGCAATAGCCGAGGTAGTTGAGATCGTGGCCGGCACGGTCACGATACGGCCCGTTCTGCCCATAGCCGGTGATCGCGCAGTACACGATGCGCGGGTTGATCGCACACACTGCCTGGTAGCCGATCCCGAGTTTGTCTACCACGCCAGGGCGAAAGCCTTCGAGGATGACATCGGCGGTCGCGGCGAGGCGCATGAATGCCGCGACACCGGCAGCCTGCTTGAGGTCGAGGGTGAGGCTGCGCTTGTTGCGGTTCACGAGCTGAAAGTAGCTGATGTCGCCGTGCACTGCACCGGCGCTACGCGCGTAGTCACCGGCGCCGGTATCTTCGATCTTGATCACGTCGGCGCCGAGGTCGGCGAGATGCATGCTGGCCAGAGGCCCCGGCAAGAGTCGTGTCAGGTCGAGGACACGCAGGCCGGCGAGAGGGGGAGAACGCATGGGAATGGGCTTTCGAGAAAGTGTTTTGCTGGGGAAAAAGGCTTGAGGGACTCATTTTCCGGGATAATCGCCGCCTGTTCGAGGTTTGTACTCGCCATCCTCAAAAAAAATCGGTCGGCTGCCGGGACAACAGGCGATCTCGTGCTACTTCATGTCCATTCAATCAGGGAAAAATGTATGAAAATTTCATTGCTGCTCGGCGCGCTGGCTACCAGCGTCCTGCTCATTGGCTGTGGCAAGCAGGAGGCGCCGAAGTCGCAGGCGGCGGCCCAGCCGGTTGCGGTCACCAGAATCGTCGTCGGCCTCGACGACAACTTCCCGCCGATGGGTTTCCGCGACAAGGAGAACAAGCTGGTCGGTTTCGACATCGACCTCGCGCGTGAAGCAGCCAGGCGTCTCGGTGCCGAGGTCGAGTTCAAGCCGATCGACTGGAACGCCAAGGAGGCCGAACTCAACGGCAAGCGCGTTGACGCCCTGTGGAACGGTCTGACGATCACCGAGCAACGCAAGGAAAAGATCGCCTTCACCACGCCTTACCTGGAAAACCGGCAGATCGTCGTGGTCACCGCCAAGTCGCCGGTCAAGAGCAAGGCTGACCTCGCCGGCAAGATCGTCGGACTGCAGGAAGGCAGCAGCGCGGTCGAAGCGGTCGAGAAGGATGGCGTCGCCAAATCGATCAAGGAAGTCAGGAAGTACGGCGACAACGTCACGGCGCTGATGGACCTTTCGACCGGTCGCCTCGACGCGCTGGTCGTGGACGAAGTCGTCGGCCGCTATTACCTGGCCAAGAAACCCGGCGAATACCTCGTGCTCGAAGACCATTTCGGCACAGAGGAATATGGCGTCGGTGTCCGCAAGGACGACACCGAGCTGCTCGGCAAACTGCAAAAGACCATGGATGAAATGAAGAAAGACGGTGCCGCTGCCCGCATTTCCAGCGAGTGGTTCGGCAAGAACATCGTCAAGTAATTCTGTATCTTGCCGATCGGGAAGGCATTCCCCGGCAAGAAACGGAAGGGGATTCTCGCGCTGCCTCTACGCGGCAAGAGATTCTGCGCAAGCTGCGCTTCGCTGCTGCTTTCCGCCAGTGCCGCGCCTTTCGGCTGACCAGGCTGACTCCATGGACTACATCATCCAGATTCTCGGCCCGCTGCTCGCGGGGACGGCGGTGACGCTGCAGGTCTTCCTGCTGACCTTGCTGCTCTCGGTGCCGCTCGGGCTCGTCCTGGCGCTGCTGCGCGTCTCACACTTTCGGCTTGCGAGTAGCATCGTCAATGGCTATATCTGGCTGATGCGTGGCACGCCGCTGATGCTGCAGATGCTGTTCATCTACTTTGCCTTGCCCTTTGTGCCAGTGATCGGCGTACGCTTGCCGGATTTCCCGGCGGCGATCGTCGCTTTCGTCCTCAATTACGCCGCTTATTTTGCCGAAATCTTTCGCGCCGGCATCCAGTCGATCGAGCGTGGGCAGTACGAGGCGGCCAGGGTGCTCGGCCTGACGTATGGCCAGACCATGCGCCGCATCGTCCTGCCGCAGGTCGTCAAACGCATCCTGCCGCCGATGAGCAACGAAACCATTACCCTAGTCAAGGATACTTCGCTGATCTATGTGTTGGCGATGAACGACCTCTTGCGCGCCGCGCGGGGGATCGTCCAGCGCGATTTCACGACCATGCCCTTCGTCGTCGCCGCCGCCTTCTACCTGCTGATGACGCTGGCCCTGACCTGGGGATTCAACTACCTGGAAAAGCGACATGCCGTCTACGACGAATAAGCTGTCCGGCGTGCTGCCGATGATCGTCGCACGTGATATCCGCAAGCGTTTTGGCGTCGTCGATGTCCTCAAGGGTGTCTCGCTAGAAGTCGACCGGGGTGACGTCGTTGCGGTCATCGGCCCGTCGGGGTCGGGCAAGAGCACCTTTCTGCGCTGCCTCAACCACCTCGAGAGCATCGATTCCGGTGCCGTCGTGATCGCGGGCGAAACGCTGGTGAGTACTGACGCCGCCGGTGTCTGCCGCTACGCGCAGGATACCGAGCTGCGCCGCATCTGCCGCAAGATGGGAATGGTTTTCCAGCAGTTCAATCTGTTTCCGCACCTCACCGTACTGCAGAACATCATCGAAGCACCGATCACCGTCAAGGGTCTGGCGCGAGCGACGATCATTCCCAAAGCCGAGGAATTGCTGCGCAAGGTCGGCCTGCTCGACAAGCGTGACAGTTATCCATCACGCCTTTCTGGCGGCCAGAAACAGCGCGTCGCCATCGCTCGAGCACTGGCCATGGAACCCGACATCATGCTCTTCGACGAGCCGACTTCGGCGCTCGACCCAGAACTCACCGGCGAAGTCCTGCGCAGCATGCGCCAGCTTGCCGAAGAGCACATGACGATGCTTGTGGTGACCCACGAAATGGCTTTCGCCCGCGAGGTGTCGACCAACGTCGTCTTCATGGACGAAGGCGAGATCGTCGAGGCGCGTCCGGCGGGCGAAATGTTTGCGAGTCCGGAGCATCCGCGTACGCAGGCTTTTCTCGAACATATGCTGTAAAGCGAAGCAAGATGCCTGATCAAACCGGGTGTGAAGAAATGTGTCTTCCGTATTGGGCGGCAATACGTCCGGCGGAAAGGCAGGAGTGAAAGCTTCGGCTGGGGTGTCGGCTTCCGTCGGGCTAAGCTGATCTACGTGACTTAAACCGTTGTATGCTAGGGAGGTTGCCACTCTGAAGGAGCATTGCCATGACTCTGTGTCCAATCGCCATTGTTGCCGGTTGCAAGAAATGTCCGGCGTTTTCGATCTGCCCGCTGAAAACGGTGCTCGGCGATGCGCCGAAGCAGGATGCCTCGCCGCCCAGCCCGGAAGGCGAGAACAAGAAGTAGTCGGTTGCGCTGAAGGCGTGTCACGGGTAGCGCACAGATCGGGTTGGCGCAGCGTAAGCAGATACCTCATACCCTACAGTGATGGCAAGACCAGCATTCAATCAATCAACCCCGTTCATCTTCCGGATTCAAGTTTTCATGTTCCATGTTTGACACCATTCTGCTCACCGCTGCGCGCATCTGCACTTTCGAGCAGCAGTGGCCTCTGACGAACGCGAGTGGGTTTTTCTTCGCGCGCGACCAGCGACTGTTTCTGGTGACCAGCCGGCATGTGCTGCTCGACAAGCCGAGCCGGCATTTCCCCAGTCGTATCGAGATCGAGTTACACATCGACCCGAACAACCTGGCCGGGTCGACGAGGTTCTCGATTCCGCTGTACAACGGGGGAAAAAGCCTTTGGCGGCAGGGACTGGACACAGCTGGGGACATCGACGTGGCGGTGATCGAGATCGACCGCAGCGCCCTGCCGGCCGCGACTCTCTATCGCGCCTTCACTCCTGGGCATCTGCCCGCCTGCGGGGACGCCGTCGAGGTCGGCAGTTCGTTGCTGGTGGTCGGTTTTCCACTCGGCTTCCACGACACCCTGCACCACATGCCGGTGGTTCGGCAAGCAGTGCTGTCATCGTCATTCGGCCTGCGCTTCAAGGGCGAAGGGTACTTTCTGACCGATGCGCGTACGCACCGCGGCACCAGCGGCGCAGCGGTCGTCATGCGCACCTACGGCCAGGATCCGACGCGCGGCGATCTGCCGTGGCTACTGCTCGGTATTCATTCGGCGCGGCTCGACGTCGGCGGTCGAGACCGCAAGCTCGATGAAGCGCTGGGCCTCAATTGCGCCTGGTATGCCGACATCCTGATGACGCTGACCGCTTACTGATTGCGTACTGCCTTGTGAAGGAACGCCAATACATTGCTCGCCGGCAGGCAGAATGGCAGGCTTGGGACCGCTGGCTGGCGCCAGCGAAACGGCCTGTCGCTGCCATGCCGGAGCAGCTCGCCATCGATCCTGCCGGCTTGCCGCAGCGCTTTCGCCGCCTGTGCCATGACCTGGCGCTGGTACGTGACCGGAATTATTCGGCGACGCTGGCCGAGGAGCTGCAACAGCGCGTGCTGGCTGTCCATCAGTACATCTACGGAGCTGCAAAGCCCGAAGGCAATGCCTTGCTCAGTTTCTTCGCCGGCGATTTGCCGGTGCTGGTGCGCGGCGAGTGGCGGGTCGTTGTCGCCGCGATGCTGCTTCTGCTGGGGCCCCTGCTGGCAATGCTGATGGCCATTCAGGTCTGGCCCGATGCTGCTTTCCTGCTGCTCTCACCGGATACCGTCAGCGAGATCGAAGAGATGTACTCGCCGGCGGCCCCGCACTTCGGCCGTCCACGCACAGCGTCGAGCGAGTGGGCGATGTGGGCTTTCTATATCGGCCACAATGTGCGCATCGATTTTCAGTCATTCGCCGGTGGCATCGCCTTTGGTCTCGGCACGGTATTCTATCTGCTCTACAACGGCCTCTACATCGGGGCGATTGCCGGTCATCTGACGCAGATCGGCCTGGTCGAGACGTTCTGGGGTTTTGTCGCCGGCCACAGCGCTTTCGAATTGACCGGCGCGGTGCTTGCCGGCGCTGCCGGACTGAAGCTCGGGATGGCGCTACTTGCGCCAGGTCTCCGGACGCGCCTGGTGGCCTTGCAGGAGAACGGCCGCGTTGCGGTGAGGCTGCTTTATGGCGCGGCGGCATTGACCTTTCTGGCCGCATTCATCGAGGCTTTCTGGTCGCCTCTGCGCGGCTTGCCGCTGGCAGTCAAGATTGCGGTCGGTTGCGCTTTCTGGTTACTCACCGGCGCCTATCTGCTGCTGGCTGGACGCCGATCCCGTGCAACTTGAGCAGATGACCGTCCGGTTGCGCCGACGCAGCCCCTGGGAGGCGCTGGATCTAGGGCGTGTGCTGTTGCGCCACTGGAGCGGTCGGGTCTACCGCGCCTGGTTCGCGACCTATTGGCCGGTCGGGGTCGTCATTCTGCTCGTCATGTGGCCGTGGCCGGAATACGCGATGCTCGTGCTGTGGTGGCTGAAGCCACTGTTCGACCGGGTACTGCTATTCGTTTTCAGCCGTTCGGTCTTCGGCGACGAGTGTCGCATGCGCGACCTGCTGCGCGCACTGCCGCGGCTGCTGCGCGGGCCGGGCGTCGTCTCCGGCCTGACGCTGCGCCGCGGCAGCCTGGCACGCTCGCTGCTGCTGCCGGTATGGCAGCTCGAGCAGCAGACCGGCGCGCGCGCGCGTGCGCGTTTCCGGCTGTTGTCGAGGCGCTGCCGGGCGCAGGCTGTCTGGCTGACCTTCTTTTGCGCCAACATGTCAACGATTCTTCTGGTTTCGATCGTGATCGTGCTGCTGGTGCTGGTACCGGGAAATGGGCAGGATCTGTCGCCCTGGCAGTGGTTCGGGGGCGAGCGCTCGACTGCCGGGTATTTCGCCGGCAACCTGATGTTCATGCTTGCCGAAACGGTGGTCGAGCCGCTCTATGTGGCCTCGGGGTTTTCGCTCTATCTGAACCGGCGCAGCGAACTCGAAGCCTGGGATATCGAGCTTGCATTCCGACGCCTGGCCGAGCGGCAGTCTCCGACAGCCATCACGACATCGCTGCTGGTAGTTTTCCTGGCACTGGCGGTGCCGCCAGCGGCACCCGTGCATGCCGAAGAAGTGCCGCAGCCGCCCAGCATGGCCAGGCAGACGATCGACGCAGTCCTCGCCGATCCGGTTTTCGGTCAGGTCAAGAACGACTTGCGTTGGCGTTGGCGCTGGCAGCCGTCGAGTTCGCCTGTTGACAACCTCGATGACCATCAGAGCAACTGGATCATGGGAATCTTGCGGATCCTCGAAATCCTCGCCGAGTGGCTCAGGAGCCTGCTCTGGATCTTCTCCGGCTTCGCTTTGGCGGCGGCGATATTTCTGGTGCTTCGCCATCGGCAGGCCGGATTGCGCGTGCGCACTGCACCCATGGCTCCGGAGTTTCTGTTCGGTCTCGACCTGCGCCCCACTTCCCTGCCGGCGGATGTGGCGGCGGCGGCGCACGCGGCGCTGGATCGGGGCGATAGCGTCGAAGCGTTGAGTCTGCTCTACCGCGGTGCTCTGGTTGCCCTGATGCATCAGCGGCAGATCGACTTTGCCTCTGGAGACACCGAAAACGACTGCCTGCGCCGCATCGCCGGGCGCGTCCCCGAGGCGCTTGACCGGCGTTTCAATGCGATCGTCGAGACCTGGCGGATGGCGGCCTACGGCCGCCTGTCGATCCCGGTCGAGCGAATCGAGGAACTGCTGGCAGGCTGGGATGTCCTGTTCGGCAAGCCGGCGTCACGACCATGACGCGCCGCCAGCGCATGGCATCGATCTTCGCCCTCGTCATGCTGGCACTGTTCGCTGGCTGGCTGGGCAACCATCTCGAACGGGTGCCGGTCACCTACCGCGAAGCGCCGCAGGCCGAGGCCCGGCGTAATCCTTATCTGGCGCTCGAACGCTTCACCATGCGCATGGGTGGCCAACTGACACGGCAATCGGACGCGCGCGTCATCGATCGGCTGCCGGCGGGCGGTACGCTGTTTCTCAATCGCCAGCGCGCACATCGGCTGCCGCCCGAGCGCTTGCATCGCCTGCTCGCCTGGGTCGAGGACGGCGGCTACCTGATCGCTGTCGCCGAACGTCCTGGCGTCGCCGATCCGCTGCTCGACAGCCTCGGGGTGAGGCACTCCGAGACACTTCCGGAAGCGCCGCGCGCGCAGCAGCGCGTACTTGAAGTGACACTGCCCGGCATGCTCCGACCGCTGCGGATCGACGCTAGCTGGCAACACCTGGAGGCCGGCGGGCGGCAACCGGACTGGTCGGCCGGCGAGAATGCGGACGGGGTCGGGAAACAGATCCTGCATTTCAACCTCGGTCGTGGGCACCTGACGATCGCCAGCGAGCTTGACCGGCAATTGAGCAACCAGCGCATCGGCGCGATGGATCATGCCGAACTCTTCTGGACACTGCTCGGCGAGCATGACCGCTCGTCACCGCCGCAGGTTCTGTTGCTGTCGCGTCTGCAGATGCCGACCCTTTTGGACTGGCTACTGGACAATGCCGGGGCAGCGTGCGTCGCTGCGGCAACGCTGCTCGTCCTCTGGCTTTGGCGCATCGTTCCGCGCTTCGGGAGAGCGCAGCCGGAGGTGCCGCCGGCGAGCCGCGAACTACGCGAACACCTGGCTGCCGTCGCTCGCTACCTGTGGCGGTCGGGTGCGCTGGCGACGCTGCTGGTCCCCGCGCGCGAGCATTTTCGCAACCGCCTCGCGCTGCGTCAGCCGGGCATCGCCGCTCATCCCACCAGGATACAGGTTACCGCCCTGGCGGCCCTCACCGGCCTGTCGGCGGAGCGCATCGCCGCCGCCCTCGATGGCCGGGTCGATGCCCCGCACGCATTTACCGATGCCCTGCGCACCCTGCGCGACCTCGAACGTCAGCTCTGAGAACCCCGCCATGAATACCCCCGTGCCGGTTCTGCCGGCAGAAAAACTCCAACAGGCACGACAACTGCTGAGTGCGCTGCGCACCGAAATCGCCAAGGCGGTGATCGGCCAGCAGGCGGTCATCGACGAAGTGCTGATCGGTTTGCTGGCCGATGCGCATGTGCTCATCGAGGGTGTTCCGGGTCTCGGCAAGACGCTGCTGGTGAAAGTTCTGGCCAGAACCTTCGGCGGTCAGACCCGGCGCATTCAGTTCACCCCCGACCTGATGCCCTCCGATGTGGTCGGCCACACGCTGTTCGACGCGGTGACGGCCAATTTCGTCACTCGCCAGGGGCCGGTGTTTACGCATTTGTTGCTTGCCGACGAGATCAACCGGGCGCCCGCCAAGACGCAGGCGGCACTTCTCGAAGCGATGCAGGAGAAACAGGTCACCCTGGAAGGGAAAAGCTCACCCTTGCCGCGCCCGTTCATGGTCCTGGCGACCCAGAATCCGATCGAACAGGAAGGCACTTACCCATTGCCGGAAGCGCAGCTCGACCGTTTTCTGTTCAAGATCCGCATCGATTACCCGAGCGAGGAGGAGGAAGTGGCATTGACCCGGCAGGTGACGAGGGCGAGAACCGGCGGTGACCTCGACGTCGAGGCGGTCGCCACGCTGATCCAGCCGGCAACGGTGGTTGGCCTGCAGCAATGGACGGCGCATGTCACCGTCGACGAGCGCGTCGTTGCTTATGCCGTGGCTATCGTTCGTGCCAGTCGCGGAACACCGGGGCTGGCAAGTGGCGCCGGTCCACGTGGCCCGATCGCGCTGGTGCGGGCAGCACGGGCGCGGGCACTGATGGCCGGGCGGGGTTTCACCACGCCCGACGACATCAAGGCGGTGGCGCTGCCGGCGCTGCGCCACCGCGTGACGCCGGCCGCCGAGGCAGAGATCGAAGGGCTCAGCGCCGACGACCTGCTGTGCGCGTTGCTCGAACGTGTGCCGGCGCCGCGGACCTGACGGTCAAATGCTGCTTCCCGACCGCAGATTGCTGTTTGCTGCCGGGCTGTGGCTGTGGCTGGGTCTGGCGGTGGCCGTCGTGCCGAGCCTGCTGGCCCTCTGGCAGGCGGCAGCGGCAACGCTGTTCGGCCTGGCCGCTGCCGACGCGCTAAGCGCCTGGCGCCATCGCGGCCGCATCGCCGTGCAGCGCGACCTCTCGCATGCCATGCCGGTCGGAACCTGGCAGAACGTTGGCCTGCGCCTTCACTGCGATTCAGGGAAGGCTACCGGCTGGCTGATCGACCGGCACCCGACAGCTTTCCTCAGCGAGGGCCTGCCACTGCGCTTCACGGTCACCGCCGATCGCTGCCTGCGCGTCGCCTACCGGGTTTCGGTGAGCGAGCGCGGCCGGCAAGTGTTCGAAGGCGTCAGCCTGCGCTGCTCGTCGCCGCTGCGCCTGTGGTTGCTGCAAGAAAGCGTCGTAGAGCAGGACGTGGTGCGGGTCTTCCCGAATTTCGCGCGCATTGCACATTACACGCTGCTGGCGACCGATCACCGCCTGTCGCAGATCGGTATCCTGCAGCGTCGGCGGCGTGGCGAGGGAATGGAGTTCCAGCAGTTGCGCGACTATCGTCAGGACGACTCGCCGCGGCAGATCGACTGGAAAGCCAGTTCCCGCGTCGGCCGCCTGATCTCGCGTGCATACGCCGATGAACGCGACCAGCAGATCGTCTTTCTGCTGGATTGTGGTGTCCGGATGCGTTCTCGCGACGGTGAGCTTTCGCATTTCGACCACACCCTCGACGCCTTGCTTATGCTCGCCTGGGTTGCCCTGCGCCAGGGCGACGCCGTGGGACTGGCAACCTTTGGCCACCCCACACCGCGCGTGCTGCCGCCGCGCAAGTCATTGGCGACCCTGCAAGCGATGATGAATGCAGTTTACGACCTGCAACCGTCACTGCAGGTGCCCGACTATCTGAGCGCCAGTGAAACCCTCAGCCAGCGCCTGCGCAAACGGGCGTTGGTGATTCTGGTCACCAACCTTCGCGACGAGGATGACGACACGCTGCTGCCGGCAGTCGAACAGTTGCGGCGCCGTCATGCGGTGAGCGTTGCCAGCCTGCGCGAAGCGGTACTCGACGAGTTGCTCGAAGCGCCGGTCAATGATTTTGAAGCCGCGCTGGTACGCGCTGCCGGCATTGAATACTTGCAGACGAGGCGGCGGCAGGTGGCGCTGTTGCGACACGGTGGCGTCGAAGTTCTCGACGTCGCTGCGCGCCAACTGCCGGTGGCGCTGATCAATCACTACTGGGCCAGAAAGCGTTCTGGCGCGTGATAGTATGCGCCGTGTGATCATTGCCGCCGGGCAAAGAAACCGGTTGCCCGATCGCGAAGAATCGTGACTCCACTATTTTGACGGCAGGGGGCCGCAATGCAGATCGACGACAATCCGTTCAGGCCACCTTCTGCGCGGCTGTATGACTACAGTGAAAGCAACTTTGGCACTTTCATTCCCGAGGGCCGGCTGGTGTCGGCCGGGAGCGGTTTGCAGTGGTTGTTGCGCGGCTGGGAGATGTTCCGCACTGCGCCGGGCACCTGGATCGGCATTGCCGTTGCCTTCATGGCGGTGATGCTGATCGCCGGGATGCTCCCGCTCCTGAACATCCTCGCCAACCTGCTGATCCCGGTATTCATCGGCGGCATCAGCGTGGGCTGTCGTGCCATTGAAGAGGGCGAGGGAATTCGCTTCGAACACCTGTTTGCCGGTTTTTCGCGTCAACCGGGAGGTTTGCTGATGGTCGGGCTGCTCTACCTGCTGGCTTTGTTGGTGGTCGCCGTCGCGGTCGGCATCATTGCCACCGTCACCGGAATCGCCGCGCTGGCGACGATCGGTCTCGACGGCGCCGGGAGTACCGCCGCGTGGGCCGTTGTGGTTTCCTTTCTGGCCATGATCCTGGTGTTCGCGCCATTGGCCATGGCAGTCTGGCTGGCGCCGCCATTGTTGCTCTTTCACGAGTTGTCCGCTTATCAGGCGATCAAGACCGGCGTCCTCGTTGCACTACGCAATTTCCCGTCGTTTCTGGTCTACGTCCTGTTGGTGCTGGTCGCCGCAGTGCTGGCCAGCCTGCCGCTGCTGCTCGGCTGGCTGGTGCTGCTGCCGGTGCTCTATGCTTCGCTGTACGCGGCCTACCGGGAGCTGTTCTTCGCCGAACATCGATGACCGTTGTGCTTGCCGCCCCGCTGGACAGCCTCCGCCGCATCGCCACGCCCGAAGGCTGCGAGATCGAACTGCGGGTGGCTGGACCGTTCACGCGCGCGCGTGCCTGGATTCTCGATTTTCTGCTCCGCCTGGGACTCTGGCTGTTGCTGGCGATGGCTGCCGGGCAGATCGGCGATTTCGGCATTGGCCTGCTGTTGCTCGGTGCATTCCTGCTCGAGTGGGGGTATCCGATCATATTCGAGGTGTATCGCCACGGCCAGACGCCGGGCAAGAAAGCCTGCGGCCTGGCGGTCGTCCATGACGATGGTTGCCCCGTCGGCTGGAGTGCCGCGTTCATCCGCAACACGCTGCGCAGCGTCGATTTCCTGCCGCTGCTCTACGCTGCTGGTTTCGTCACCAGCCTGCTTAATGCCGAGGGTAAACGCCTGGGCGACCTGGCTGCCGGTACGCTGGTGGTGCATGTTGATGGCGCTACACGCCGGCCAGCCAGTGCTGGTAGCGAGTTCGGCAGCGAAGCCCCCCCCTGTGTGCTGACACGCGAAGAACAGCTGGCGATCATCGAGTACAGCCAGCGCGCCGCGCTGCTGACACCCGAGAGGGCAGCCGAACTGGCCGTCGCCGCCGGGCCGCTGAGTGCTGGTCTCGACGGTGAGGCAGCGCGGCGGCGTCTGCTGCGCATCGGCAACTTCCTGCTCGGGAGTCAGGTATCTTGAATCTTCCCGGCTTCCCGCTGTCTTTGCCTGCTCTGCCCTGATACGGATCGACCTCATGAATGCTTATCCAGGACCGGCTCTGGTCACTCTCGCCACGGCGCTGCTGTTGTTCGCCTGTGCGGCCTATGTCGGCCGCTGCCGCATCCAGTTCGGCATCCAGGCGCCGGCAACCAGTGGTCACCCGCAATTCGAGATCGCTTATCGGATCCAGTTGAACACCCTCGAGAATACAGTGGCTTTCCTGCCGGTACTGTGGGTGTTCGCGATCTTCCTGTCGAGCCTCTGGGCGACGGGGATCGGATGCGTCTGGCTGTTGGGCCGGGTCTGGTATGCCAGGGCCTATGCATGCGATCCGAAGACGCGCGGCAAGGGCTTCCTGGTATCGATGCTTGCCTTCGGCGCCTTGGCCCTCGGCGGTGCCTGGGGTGTACTGCGTGGGCTGCTCGTCTGAACCAAGAACCTTCCTGGCCCACGTCAACCGACGACGGCGCGCAACCACTGCGACCGGCACGCAAACTGCGGCCGCTGCGCACGCTGCTGCCCTACGTGGCCCGCTACCGTGGGCAGGTCGCACTGGCCTTGGTGTTCCTGCTGCTCGCCGCCAGCGCGACGCTGGCGCTGCCCTACGCCGTGAAACTGCTGGTCGACGGCGGTCTCGCGGCGCCGGCTGGCTGGTCGCTCGACGCTCGACTGCCGGCAATTCGCGACCATTTCATCGTTTTGTTCGCCGTCGCGGTAGTACTCGGGCTGGCGACCGCCGCACGTTTCTACATGGTGAGCTGGATCGGCGAGCGGGTGACCACCGATTTGCGGCAGGCGGTCTATGCGCATGTGCTGCGGCAGAGTCCGCAGTTCTTCGAGACCCTGAAGACTGGTGAAGTGCTGTCGCGGTTGACCACCGACACGACGGTGATTCACAGCGCCGTTGGTTCGAGCATCAGCATGGGCCTGCGCAACCTGGTGTTGCTGGTTGGCGGGTTGGCCATGCTGGTTACCACGACGCCGCGGCTGATGCTGACGGTGGCGGTGATCATCGTGCTGGTGGTGTTGCCGGCGGCGCTCATCGCTCGTCGCGTGCGCAAGCTCTCGCGTGCCAGCCAGGATCGCATTGCCGATACCAGTGGCATCGCCGGCGAAATCCTCAATGCCATTCCTGTGGTCCAGAGCTACACCCAGGAAAGCGCCGAGACGATACGCTTTGCGGCTGCCAACGAACAGGCCTTTGCCACCTCGATCCGCCGCAGCGGTACGCGCTCGCTGCTCACCGCCTTCGTCATCATCGGCGTCTTTGCCTCACTGCTCTACGGCATGTACGGCGGCGTCCAGGCGGTACTTGCCGGCCAGATCAGTGCTGGCCAACTGAGCCAGACGGCGCTCTATGTAATGGTTGTCGCCGGCAGCGTGGCGGTGCTGGCCGAGGTGTGGGGCGATCTGCTGCGCGCTTCGGGGGCCACTGAAAGGTTGATGGAACTGCTCGGTGCACGCTCGCCGATCACCGAGCCGGCGCGACCCATCGCCCTGCCGGCAGCCGCGGCAGGCCTGCAGGTGAGCTTCTGCGGGGTACGCTTCGCCTACCCGTCACGCCCGGCACAAGTGGTGTTGCAAGGGCTCGATTTCACCATCGAGGCCGGACAGACGGTTGCCCTGGTCGGCCCTTCGGGCGCCGGCAAGACGACCCTCTTCCAATTGCTGCAACGTTTCTACGACGTTGATGCGGGGTCTGTCCGGATTGATGGCATCGACCTGCGGCGTGCGCGCCTGGCCGAGTTGCGCGCGCGCATCGCGGTGGTGCCACAGGAGGCGGTGATCTTCTCGGGCAGCATTGCCGACAACATCCGCTACGGCAAACCTGTCGCCTCCGATGAGGAAACCTATGCCGCTGCGCGCGCTGCCTTCGTCGATGAATTCGTGCAGCGGCTGCCCGGCGGCTACGCCACTTTCGTCGGTGAACGCGGTGTCCGCCTGTCCGGCGGCCAGCGCCAGCGCATCGCCATTGCGCGTGCGATATTGAAGAACGCGCCACTGTTATTGCTCGACGAAGCAACCAGCAGCCTCGACGCCGAAAGCGAACGCGTCGTGCAGGCCGCGCTCGAAGCCGCGATGGCCGGGCGAACGACCATCGTCATTGCGCATCGCCTGGCCACCGTGCAACGCGCCGACCGGATCATCGTTCTTGACCAGGGGCGGGTCATCGAGGTTGGCACGCACGCGTCGCTGGTCGAGCGCTGCGGCTTGTATGCTCGCTTGGCGGCGCTACAGTTCGGCACTTGACTTGACTTGACTTGACTTGACTTGAAGAGACTGGCTGCGGTGTGCATCGGCAAGCGCGGTTTAAGGCTCAATTCAGCCTGCGTATGCAGGATCCCATGGCTTAGGATACGCTCCGATCCCTCTCGGGGCGCATGTTCGGAGAGGAAAACGCATGCAGTCAGCTGTCCACTATCGTGGCAGGATCCAATACGACACCTCCGACGAATAGAATGACTGCCACGCCGTTTTCGTCGACATGTAGGAAGCAGGGGCTATGGCTGACAGCGCTGCTGGCCGTGCTACTCGGCGGCTTCTTTGGATGGCAGCATTTCGCCCCGGTGACGGTCGCGGATGGCTGGTCATTCCGGGTTTACCTCGACGGAATTCCGCATGTCAGCGCCCTAGCGAAAGACCGGGAGGGTGCCTTATACATCAGCAAGGAACTCGGCAATGGGCGCGGCATTCTGTTCAGCCGTGCAGCCGATGCCAGCCTGACCCAGATAGTGGTCGGGCTGTCCAAGCCAGACGGGCTGGTGGCGTTTCGAGAGGGCATCGTGATCAGTCAGGAAGAAGGCGATCTACCGGTGCTCTGGTTGCATGGCGGCCAAATGGACACCTTATTCCAGGGTCGAAGTGTCGAAGGTCTCGCCACTGATGGCCAGTCTCTGTACGCCGTCGAAGATCGGAAGGGTGACGGGCGTCTGTTGCGCTTCGACCCGCTCACCAGGGTGTTGACTGTCTTGCGCAGCGGTCTCAGCGAGGCGGAAGGCGTCGCGATTTGTCCCGACGGGCAGTTGTTCTACGCTGAAAAGGGAAAACGCTGGGTCAAGCGGTGGCAGGCAGACGGCGCCGACGTGCTGGTCCTCGAACAGCTCAACGCGCCGGGTTTTCTGATGTGCAACGATGAAGGGCTGTGGATCACCGAAGATGCCACGCATCGGGCACGCCTGCTGCTGCTCGACAGGACCGGATCGTTGCAGACCATCCTGAGCGGTCTGCATTCGGGGCAAACCGTTCTGTCGCTGGCACCGGGCCATCTGTTGCTTGCCGAGCAGGGCCGCGGTCGGGTTCTTGAAGTCGAGCGCCTACCCATCCCCTCCAGATGAACGCCAGAAGCGCCGGGGAGCGGCTTGCCTGGACGAAGGTGCTGCTTCCGGGTTCGTCGCCGATATCGTATCGCTCAATCTTATTGGAAGCGATACGCCGTATCATTGAAGACGCATACAACCGGACATGTCCTGCCACATCAATATTCATTGTCGCAACATCGATTTGTATGTCATAATGCCTCATGTTGGCCGTGGATAAAACATGAGTTGGCCTTGGATAAAACATGATGTGCCTGCGCAAGCATGACCCTCTGCAAAAGAACGATGCGTGGTTGACGCATCGTATCCTCCTCAGGATATGAGACTTAGTTCGGTACAGCGTGTGCTGCAATGTCTGCACGGCATCATTGCGAGAGATACCGGAAGGACGCTCAGCGGCCCAGCCCAAGCAGAGGTCGAGACCTTGCTCAATGAACTCGACACGCGCTCTCCTCCTGCGCATCTCGGGCGGGAGTTTCTGAGCCGCGAGGTCACCATTCTGTTCGCCGACCTGCGCGGGTTTACGGCAATGGTCGCCAATCAACCGGCGGGTAATGTCATCAAGATTCTCAATCCCTGCCTCGTCAGGATGAGCGAGATCATTTTCAAGTATCAGGGAACCATAGACAAATTCATGGGGGATTCGATCATGGCGCTGTTCGGCGCGCCAGTGCGGCGTACTGACGATGTTCAGCGAGCACTCACTTGCGCTGTCGAAATGCAGATCACGATGGATGCCCTCAACCAGGCGCACCGGGATCAGGGATGGCCGGAACTGTACATGGGCATCGGCATCAACACCGGCGAGGTGCTTGTGGGCACGCTGGGATCAGACCTCTATCATGAGTACACCGTCATTGGCAATGAAGTCAATCTGGCGTCGCGCATCGAGGCTCTCAGTTTGCGCGGTCAGGTCCTGATCAGTCAGAGCACCTATGAGCGTTGCCAGGACTTCGTCGACACCAGAGGTCCGATCGACATTTATCTCAAGGGGAAGCCGGTACCCGTGAGCCTGCGCGAATTGATTGGCATTCCTTCGCTGGGTTTCAATGTTCCGCGCAAGGAGAAACGTCGTTCTCACCGCATCCGGGTCAAACTGCCGTTTGGTTACCAGATCATCGAAAACGGTATCGTCTTTCCCGAAATTCGCCCAGGCACGATTCTCGATCTTGGCTACCACGGCGCTCTGCTTGAACTGGAATGCCAACTGCCGATTTATTGCGAAATCAAACTCAGCCTTGACTTGCCGATAGTGGCCTATCAAGCGCGCGACGTTTACGCCAAGATTCTGAATCGCAAGCCTGCGAACGGAATTGTGCGCATGGGTTCCGAGTTCACCTCACTCCCTCCGGAGGCGAACATGAAGATTCAGCTTTTTGTCCAACTTCTGGTTTTCGCAGACAGGTCTTGAGTGTTGCGTGGCTCTGGCAGCTGGCGTGCGTGAAGCATGTAACATTTGCCAGTCCGCACACGCACCATTGCTGGTGTTGCAGACGCCGACCTGGTCGAGCGCGCTATCCTTGCGGTTCTTCGAACAAATGGGACTATTGAGCCTGACGCCTCGGTAGAAATTGGCTTCATCGAACCGCCGGATACGTGACCCGTTCGTCAGGTGGTGTGGGAGCGGGAGGCCGCCAGGCTTTCTCCTATCCCGATTCGCCCTCGCGGAGTCGGCGGTTGACGAAAGCATGACCGCGGTTATACTTGGCACATGAAGACCGCCGTTTCAATCCCCGATCCAGTGTTCCAATCAGCCGAGAAGCTTGCAGTCCGGCTAGGAGTCTCACGTAGTCAATTTTATGCGCGAGCACTGGTCTCGCTCCTTGAGCAACACAGCGAAGATGACATCACTTCCAAGCTCAACAAAGTGTACGGCCAGGACGGGGAAGAGTCGTCACTAGATAACGAACTAGTCGTAATTCAATCACGGTCCATTTCCCGTGAGAAGTGGTAATACAACGCGGGGAGGTTTGGTGGGCCTCTCTGCCCGAGCCATCGGGTTCGGAGTCTGTGTACTGCAGGCCGTGCCTGATCATCTCTGCCAATAGTTTCAACATCAGCCGGATTAGCACTGTAATCGCCGCTATCATCACCTCCATCTACGGCTGGCAGAAGCCTCAGGCAAGGTGCGCTTGCCGGCGTGCGGCACAGGGATCGCCAAACCGTCAGTGGTGAACGTCTCTCCCATCATCACCGTCGACAAGGCATTTCTCACAGAGAGGATTGGACGCGTACCGCCGAGCCTGTTGGCTTCTGTTGATGACGGGCTCCGACGCGCCCTTTCCTTGTAAATCAAGATGAATTGGAACCCCGAGCAATACCTGAAATTCGCTGCCGCCCGGCAAAGACCGGCTCGGGATCTCTTGGCCCGGCTTGACGGCAAGTCGGCAAGCCGCATCGTCGATCTCGGCTGTGGGGCCGGCAACATCACGCAGCTATTGGCCGAACGCTGGCCGAGCGCACAGATCATCGGTGTCGACAGTGATTCGGCGATGCTGGCCAAAGCCGCTGCGACGGCGCCAATGATCGACTGGCGGCGAGCGGAAATTTCCAGCTGGCAGGCCGACTTCCCTCCTGACCTGATTTTCTCGAATGCGGTACTGCACTGGCTAGACGATCACCTGCAGCTGCTGCCACAGTTGCTCGGCCAACTCGTTAAGGGTGGCATGCTTGCGGTGCAGATGCCGGCCAATTTCAATGCTCCCTCACATCGAATTCTGCGCGAACTGGCTGCCAAGACCGAGTGGCGCGAGGTGCTTGGCGGCGTCCGCATGGGTTGCGTCTTGTCGGCTGCCGAATACCAGCAGCTATTGACACCGCATTGTCGTCACCTGGAACTCTGGGAGACTACCTATTGGCAGTTGCTCAGCGGTGACGATGCGGTTTTCGAGTGGATGAAAGGTAGCACGCTGGTGCCTTATCTGGCACGCCTCGACTCGGCGGCAGCCGAGCGCTTTCTGGCTATCTATCGAGAACGGCTGCGCACCACCTATCTGCGGCAGCCTGATGGACACGTGCTGTTTCCGTTCAAACGCCTCTTCTTCGTCGCGCAGAGCTGAGCCGCGATGGCGGCCCCTGACTACTCGCTGCTGGCCGGCCTGGCAGTGGCCGCTCTGTTCGCTGGCCTGCTCGATGCCGTGGTTGGTGGTGGTGGGCTGATCCAGATCCCGGCGTTGTTCAACGCGTTGCCGCAGGAAATGCCGGCGACTCTCTTCGGGACCAACAAGTTTTCGAGTGTATTCGGCACCAGCAATGCAGCCTGGCGCTACGCACGCCGTGTCGAGATGCCCTGGCGAACGACATTGCCGGCCGCTCTGGCGGCGTTTGCCTGCTCCTATGCCGGCGCCATGGCCGTCACCTGGCTGCATCCGGCGATGTTGCGTCCGCTGATCCTGGGGTTGCTTGTCGGAGCGGCCGCTTACACTTTTTTTCGGCGCGATTTTGGGGCGATTCATCAGCCTCGGCACAAAGGTGGGCAAGAGTTCGCCTATGCCCTGATTCTGGGCGGTGCGATCGGTTTCTACGATGGTTTTTTTGGACCCGGGACCGGCAGTTTCCTGATTTTTCTATTTGTCCGTCTTTTTGGATTTGATTTCTTGCACGCCTCGGCAGCGTCGAAAGTCGTCAATGTTGCCACCAATATCGCCGCGCTGGGCTTTTTCATTCCGCACGGCCACTTTCTACCTTTGCTGGCGTTGATTATGGCGAGCTGCAACGTGCTCGGTTCGTTCCTCGGCACGCATCTTGCGATACGCCATGGCAGCGGTTTCATCAGGAAGGGGTTCTTGTGCGTGGTGAGCGTCCTGATTATCAAATTCGCGATCGACACCATTCGATTGGAATGACTATGGGAAGCTACCCTTGCCGCGCAACGTTCTCGAAGCGTTGAACGGAACCGTGGCGACGCCGTATTTGCGTGCGACGCGCTGGTACAGCTCGCGCGCCGAAACCACCTTCGGGTTGCGCATTTCCCTGGCCTGTGCCAGTTGCAGGAAACGAATGCCTCGCCTGGCGAGCACAGGATCCCAGCCTTTCCGTTCCAGCAGGGTGAAAATCGCCTTCGTGGCATTGACCAGAAACTGCAGATTGGGTACCCGTTCCGCGGCCTCCATCAACAACTTCACCGAGCCTTCGACATCGCCGCGGCGGGCGGCCAGAACGCCGCGGTTATTGAGTTCGACGATTTCTCGACCGACCTGTGCGAGCAGCGCCTGACCATCTGCGGCCTTGCCGGTTTTGGCGTAGATGCTCTGGACCTGGGCGATCATGATGCGGTTTTCATGGTTTTCGGCGGCGATCCTGCGGACGATCTCGCGTGCGTTTTTCTCGTCGCCAGTGACGAGACAGGCGTGTGCCAGGTCGAGTGCTAGTTTCTCCGAAACCGCTGCACTACGGCCTTCGTCTTTCAAGGCTTCATGCAGGATGAGCGCCTTTTCCACTGCCCGCTTGGCCTTGGCGGGTTCGCCCTCCTTGTTTGCACACAGGCTTTCCATGACCAGCGCAGCAAATTCGCCTTGCTGGTTGCCCCGCCAGTCACGGCGGAGTTCTTCGGTGACCAAGCGGGCAGCAGTGGTATGACCACGGTCGAGCATCACCCGCGAAAGATTGGTGTAGTCGTCAATGTCCCTCAGTGACGAGTTGCGGCGACGCTGGAGCACCTTGCCGTAGGCTCTTTCGGCGGCCTGGAGATCCTGGTTACGTGCCGCCACGTCGCCAACCATGCGTTGTCGTGCCGAGTTGTTGGGTGAAATCATCGCTGCCCGCTGCAACACTTCCTGGGCTTCCGGAAGCTTGCCCACTTCCTCCTGCACTTCGGCGAGAAAATCGTAGGCCGCAATAAATTCGGGGAAGTCGTCGATGAGTGATTGCCCGAATGCTTCTGCCTCGGACATTTGTTGTTGTCCTCGCAGCGCCATGGCCAAGCCCATGCGGGCCCAGGGGACGGCCCGCTGTGCCAGCACCTGCTGGTAGACGCGCTGCGCTTCGGCATGGCTGCCCAGCGTATTGAGTATCTCTCCCTTGAACCGCAGGGCGTCAAACCGAAAGCCGCTGTCCTGTCTGATCAGACGTTCACAGGTTCCCAGCGCTTCAACGTAAGCACCGTTGTCGAGGTGCTCGTAGAGTTGCGCAAAGAAGCGCTTCCTGTGGAGCGCGCGCGCCAGACGTACGTTCAGTTCGTGGGCGGTAAAGGGCTTGACCAGGTAGTCATCCGGCGCCAGTTCGGCCACCGAGACGACGTTGTGATAGGCGCGTTCACTGGTGATCACGATGAATACAGTAGACCGTGGCAGGAGCTGTTGTGCGCGCAACTCTTCGAGCAGTTGCTGGCTGTCGCGCTCGTCCTCGAGCAGGTAGTCGGAGAGGATGATGTCGAAACGGTGCGCCCTGAGTTGCCGGAAGACGTCGGCCGAGGTGCCGGCATTGTCTATGAGGCCAACACCCATCGCCGAAAGCATCATGCGCAGCGAAGTGCGGGCGTTCGGATAGCGATCAATCAGCAGTGCCCGCTTGCTCGACATTTCCTTGCCGAGGGTTTGCTGCAGGTCCGCAGTCGTCTCGGGGATCTTCATGGCTTGAACCTTACCTGAGCGTGGTCTGGTGATCAAGCCGTCAGAAGGGTCCCTTCTGGCCATCAGCACCCGCAGGTGCTGATGGCAGAACCTTCCTTCAGGAAAGCGAGCGGCGAATCAGGTGGTCGAAGGCGCTGAGTGCGGCTTTCGAGCCTTCGCCCATGGCGATGACGATCTGCTTGTAAGGAACCGTGGTGACGTCACCAGCGGCGAAGACGCCAGGCAGCGAGGTTTCGCAGCGCGCATCGACCTCGATCTCGCCGTGCCGAGAGAGGGCGATGGTGTCCCTGAGCCACTCGCTGTTGGGGAGCAGGCCGATCTGTACAAACACCCCTTCGATGTCGAGGCGCTGCGACTCACCGCTGGCACGATCAGTGTACAAGAGGCCGTTGACCTTCTGGCCATCGCCGGTGATTTCGGTGCTCAAGGCCTGGGTGATCACCTTCACGTTGGGCAGACTGAAAAGCTTTTTCTGCAATATGGCGTCGGCACGCAAGATGGCTTCGAATTCGAGGAGGGTGACCTGGCCGACAACACCGGCGAGGTCGATCGCCGCTTCGACGCCGGAGTTGCCGCCACCGATCACGGCCACCCGCTTGCCCTTGAACAGCGGTCCGTCGCAGTGCGGACAGTAGGCGACGCCATGGCCGCGATACCGCTTCTCGCCGGGAACATTCATCTCGCGCCAGCGTGCCCCGGTGGCGATGATCACCGTCTTGCTCCTGAGCCTGGCGCCGCTGGCCAGACGGACTTCGGTCAGGCCGCCTTCACTGTCCGGCAGCAGGGCTTCGGCGCGCTGCAGATTGATGATGTCCACATCGTACTCCTTGACGTGTTCCTCGAGCCCGGCGGCGAGTCGCGGACCATCAGTCTCCTTTACCGAGATGAAGTTCTCGATCGCCAGGGTATCGAGCACCTGTCCACCGAAACGCTCGCTGACCACGCCGGTACGAATGCCTTTGCGGGCTGCGTAGATCGCTGCAGCGGCGCCGGCCGGGCCGCCGCCGACGATCAGCACGTCGAAGGGTGCGCGCGCCGAGACCTTTTCCGCCTCGCGCTGCAAGGCGCCGGTATCGATTTTGCCGATGATTTCCTCGAGCGTCATGCGACCCTGCCCGAAAGGTTCGCCATTCAGGAAAACCGTTGGCACGCCCATGATCTGGCGTTCAGTCACTTCGTCCTGAAACAGCCCACCGTCGATCATCTGGTGACTGATGCCCGGGTTCTGCACCGCCATCAGGTTGAGCGCCTGCACGACATCCGGGCAGTTGTGGCACGACAGCGAAATGAAGGTTTCAAAATGGAACTGCCCGGGAATGGAGCGAATCTCCGCGATTACGCTGGCTTCGATTTTTGGCGGGTGGCCGCCGGTTTGCAGCAGGGCCAGAATCAACGAAGTGAATTCATGTCCCATCGGGATGCCGGCAAAGCTGATCCGCGCGGGTTCGCCGGGCCGACCGACCGAGAAGGAGGGCCTGCGCGCTGAATTGCCATCTTGCCGGACGCTGACCTTGTCTGAAAGGGAGGCGATGTCCTGCAGCAGGGCCAGCATCTCTTGTGCCTTGTTGCTGCCATCGAGCGTGCCGACCAGTTCGATCGGATGCTGGATTTTTTCAAGATATGCCCGCAGTTGAGTCTGGATGTTTGCGTCTAACATGCGTCTTGTCCCTGGTGAGTGGCATTGCAAAGGGGCCGCCAAGCAGCGGCCCCTTTGCACTGAGACCCCGAATCACGGCAGGGAAAGCAGCCCCCTGCCGCGTGGCTCACACGGTTCTTAAATCTTGCCGACTAGGTCCAGCGACGGGGCCAACGTGGCGTCACCCGGCGTCCACTTGGCCGGGCAGACTTCACCCGGGTGGCTGGCGACGTACTGGGCGGCCTGAACTTTGCGCAACAGTTCCTTGGCGTCACGACCAATGCCGAGGTCGTGGATCTCGCAGACCTTGATGATGCCTTCGGGATTGATCACGAAGGTGCCGCGCAGCGCCAGGCCTTCTTCTTCGATCATCACGTCGAAATTGCGGGTGATGGTGCCGGTCGGGTCGCCGAGCATCGGATACCGGATCTTCTTGATGGTCTCGGAAGCGTCGTGCCAGGCCTTGTGTGTAAAATGCGTGTCGGTAGATACCGCGTATACTTCGACGCCGATCTTCTGGAATGACTCGTACTCGTCAGCCAGATCACCCAGTTCGGTCGGACAGACGAAGGTGAAGTCAGCCGGGTAGAAGACCACGACAGACCATTTGCCCTTCAGGTCGGCGTCGGATACAGGACCAAACTTGCCGTTGTGAAAAGCAGTGGTTTTGAACGGTTTGATTTCAGTGTTGATCAGTGACATCTTGAGCTCTCCTTCGAGTTCGGTGAATGAAAACAAGCGACGGCTGGATCATAGTGGAGTCGCTAGAATTGTTCCAATTAATTCTGGTAATTCAAGCCATAGTCCAAGGCTATTTGGCCGGCCTTTCAACAAATTGCCGTAAAATGCCGATCTTTTCCAGAGTCTTCCGCATGCTACAAATGGCGACGGCCCATGTTATTTCCTGAGCGTTTCGAGGTCATTGTTGTAGGGGGTGGCCATGCCGGCACGGAAGCGTCGCTCGCTGCCGCGCGGATGGGCATCAGGACCTTGCTGCTGACGCACAACCTGGAGACACTCGGCGCGATGAGCTGCAACCCGTCGATCGGTGGCATCGGCAAGGGGCATCTGGTCAAGGAGATTGATGCTCTGGGCGGGGCGATGGCCGAGGCTACCGACGAGTCCGGCATCCAGTTCCGGATTCTCAATGCGAGCAAGGGTCCGGCGGTGCGCGCGACGCGTGCGCAGGCAGATCGCGTGCTGTACCGGCAGGCGATCCGCCGTCGCCTCGAAAACCAGCCAAATCTGGTGATCTTTGCGCAGGCATGTGATGACCTGATCCTCGAAGGCGACCAAGTTGCAGGTGTCGTGACCCAGTTGGGAGTGCGCTTCTCCGCGCGAACCGTAGTCCTTACGGCTGGCACCTTCCTGAACGGCCGGATTCACGTGGGTTTGTCCAATCATAGCGGTGGCCGTATGGGTGATCCACCGTCGGTTTCGCTGGCCGCCCGCCTGCGCGAATTACAATTGCCGGCCGGCAGGCTCAAGACCGGCACACCGCCACGGCTGGATGGCAAGACCATCGATTTCTCGACCTTGACTGAGCAATGTTCGGACCATCCCTTGCCAGTTTTCTCGTTTCTTGGCGACGCTGCCCAGCATCCACGACAGTTGCCGTGCTGGGTGACCAGCACCAACGCTCGGACGCATGCGATCATCCGGGAGAACCTCGACCGATCTCCGATGTACACCGGTGTGATCGAAGGTATAGGTCCGCGCTATTGCCCGTCGATCGAAGACAAGATTCATCGTTTTTCGGCTAAGGAAAGCCATCAGGTCTTTCTTGAGCCGGAAGGCTTGACAACCCACGAGATTTACCCGAATGGGATTTCGACCAGTCTGCCTTTTGATGTCCAGTTGGCCATCGTCCGCTCGATGCGCGGTCTCGGGAACTGCCACATCCTGCGCCCCGGCTACGCCATCGAATATGATTACTTTGATCCGCGCGGCCTGCGCAGCTCACTGGAAACGAAGGCTTTGCGTGGTCTTTTCTTCGCCGGTCAGATCAACGGTACCACCGGTTACGAGGAAGCTGCGGCGCAAGGCCTGCTGGCCGGTATCAACGCCGCCCTGCAGGTGCAGGAAAAGGAGCCCTGGACACCTCGTCGGGACGAGGCCTACCTGGGCGTTCTGGCCGACGATCTGATCACTCGTGGCGTCTCAGAGCCTTACCGGATGTTTACCAGTCGCGCGGAGTACCGCTTGTCACTGCGTGAGGACAATGCCGACCTGCGTCTGACCGAACAAGGCCATCGTTTGGGGCTGGTGGGCGAGCAGCGCTGGGCAGTATTTTGCGAGAAGAGGGAGGCGATCGTACGCGAGCAGGAGCGCCTGAAGTCGACCTGGGTACAGCCGGCAAAGCTTGCAGATGAAGACACGAGCAGGATCTTCGGCAAGCCTCTGGAGCACGAATACAACCTGCATGATCTGCTGCGCCGCCCGGACGTGAGTTACTCTGCTTTGATGACGCTGCGCCTGGGCGATGTTTCGGTGGACACGGGTCTGCGCGATCCACAGGTCATCGAACAGGTCGAGAACCAAGCCAAGTATCAGGGCTACATCGAACGTCAACGGGATGATGTGAACAAGCATCTGGCCAACGAGGAAACGTTCTTTCCCGACGATTTCGACTTTTGCAGCATTACGGGCTTGTCCAGGGAGGTTCAGCAAAAGCTCGTTCTGCATCGTCCACAGACTCTGGGGCAGGCTTCCCGCATTCAGGGAGTGACCCCGGCGGCCGTCTCGATCCTGCTGGTGCATTTGAAGCGTGCACAACTGAATGCGCAGCGCCAGCGAATCGCCGGTTGTGGTTCATGACGCCGGCCACGGAACTCGCGCAGGGACTGCATGTCCTGGGGATCGATCTTTCGCACGCCGCACAGAATAAGCTGCTCGCTTACGTGACCCTGCTCGACAAGTGGAATAAGACCTATCGTCTGACCGGCCTGAAAGATCCGTCGCTGGCGGTTAGCCATCACTTGCTCGATTCGCTGGCGATCCTGCCCTTTATCGAGGGGAAGACACTACTCGACGTGGGCAGCGGTGGCGGCATGCCCGGTATCCCGCTGGCCATCGCCCGCCCGGAACTGGGGGTGGTCCTGCTGGACAGCAATGCGAAAAAGACGGCCTTTCTGCAACAGGTGGCGATTGAGCTTGGGTTGGTGAATATTGCCGTACACTGTGGCCGTGTTGAAGCGTACAGGCCCGTGGCCAGTTTCTCAGCGATCAGCGCACGCGCATTTTCCGATCTCGGCGAGTTCGTGAGACTGTCGCGTCACCTGTTGCAAACGGGGGGTCATTGGCTGGCCATGAAAGGCCTTCGGCCGCAGGACGAAATGGCAAATCTGTCGGTTGATGTGGTCGTGGACGCAGTGCATCGCTTGAAGGTGCCGGGCATCACCGGTGAACGGCACCTGGTAATCATGAGCAGCAGTCAGGCGCAGCATTGAGGAGGGAGTCGATTTGGCAAGAATACTCGCGGTAACCAACCAAAAAGGCGGCGTTGGCAAGACGACGACGGCCGTCAACCTCACGGCCTGTCTCGCCGAAATCGGCCAGCGCGTGTTGCTGATCGATCTTGATCCGCAGGCCAACGCCACGACCGGTTGCGGTGTCGTCAAGAGCGACGCGCTGTCGACGGTCTATCAGATTCTGATCGGTCGCTCGACGATGCGTGGCACCAGCCTGCGTACTGAATTCGGCTTCGACCTGATGCCCGCGAATCGCGAACTTGCGGGTGCCGAGATCGATCTGATCAATCTCGGAAAGCGCGAGTATCGGCTGCGCGACGCACTTGCCGACATCCGTGGCGACTATGACTTCATCGTGATGGATTGTCCGCCCGCACTGAACCTGCTGACCGTCAACGGACTGGTCGCTGCCGATACCGTGATGATCCCGATGCAATGTGAGTACTACGCGTTGGAAGGCCTGACGGACTTGGTGGCGACATTGAAGAAGGTGCGAGCCAAATTGAATCCGGTGCTCGAGATCGAGGGGCTGTTGCGGACCATGTACGACCCGCGTTCGACGCTGACCCAACAGGTTTCCCGCGAACTTGAACGTCATTTCGGTTCGAAGGTTTATCGGACGATCGTTCCGCGTAATGTACGCTTGGCCGAGGCTCCGTCCTATGGCAAGCCAGTGATTGCATTCGACCGTGGCTCGAAGGGCGCACAAGCATATCTCTTGCTGGCGCAGGAGGTTCTCGATCGGTACGCCGGCAGCGCCGGCAGGGTGACCGCGGCGCTTGCCGGGGCTGGAGTGGAGCCATGAAACTGAAAGGACTGGGGCGTGGCCTTGATGCCCTGCTTGCTGATAATGACGCTCAGAGCAGGGAACAGCAAAGGACATTGCCGGTCGGCCGACTCCAGCCTGGCAAGTATCAGCCGCGCACGCGTATGGACAGCGCCTCGCTCGAAGAACTGGCCGCCTCGATCAGGGTGCAGGGGTTGATGCAGCCGATTCTCGTACGGCCGGTCAGTGACGACCGTTACGAGATCATTGCTGGCGAAAGGCGCTGGCGAGCGGCACAGATGGCCGGCCTGACCGAGGTGTCTACCTTGATCCGGATCATCCCGGACGAGGCCGCGCTGGCCATGGCGCTGATCGAGAATATCCAGCGCGAGGATCTCAACCCGATTGAAGAAGCGCTTGGTCTGCAACGATTGATCGATGAGTTCTCGATGACCCATCAGCAAGCAGCCGATGCCGTAGGACGATCACGACCGGCAGCGTCGAATCTGCTGCGTCTGCTGCAGTTGGCCGCACCAGCACAGGAACTCCTGATGCGCGGGGAAATCGATATGGGGCATGCGCGTGCGCTCCTCCCGTTGGCGGGTGCGCAGCAGGTTCAGTTAGCGCAGCGGGTGGCACAGAAAGGCTTGTCGGTACGCGAAACCGAGCGCCTGGTTCAGTGTGTCCTCAACCCACCAAAAGAAGTCACCACATCGAGCAGGCCGGATCGCGATGTGCTGCGTCTGCAGGACGAACTGGCTGATCTGCTTGGTGCGCAGGTGGCGATACGAGCCAATAAACGAGGGGCGGGCAAGGTGCTGATCGAGTTCGGCGACCTTGATCAGCTAGAAGGAATTCTGCAGCGCTTACGCCATTGATGCGCTGCATCATGAAAGCCCGTTCAGGACTCGCCGATCCTAGCTGTAGGGCAGATTCTATCGAGGAATTCAAACTTTTTTGCAGTTGCGGTTTGATTCCTTATTGTGAGTCTGGTATCCTGCTCATGTTTTGGAGGGGCTAGCCGTGCATCCGCAGGTCCGCTGGGTCCTGGTTTGCCAGTTGGTGGTCACCCTGGCAGTGGGGTTGGTCGCGGGAGTTGCTCTGGGATTTGATGCGGCTGTTTCTGCAGTACTCGGTGGCGGGATTGCCATGGCCAGTGCTTCTGCTTATGCATGGCGGGCTTTGCGGCTATCGAAACAGGCGGATGCAAGAAGAGTATTTCGGGATCAGGTAGCAGGTGAGGGTTACAAGTTTGCCGTAACCCTTTTGTTGTTTACCGTGGTCTTCAAGAGCTACGCACAACTCGCAGCCTTGCCGCTCTTCCTGGCCTATGTGGCAACAGTGGTCGTTTATTGGATGGCGCTGCTCAGGCAGCAATAGTCGAACAGGGGGAATATATGGCTTCGGGCGAGGCATTGACGACGAGTGGATACATTGTCCACCACCTGACCAACCTGACTGTCGGTCACGGTTTCTGGACTTTTCACCTGGACTCCCTGATCGTGTCCGGTCTCCTCGGCCTGTTCGCCTTCATCGGCATGGCCAAACTTGCTAGCAGGGCAGCCGTCGTCAAGCCGGGCAAGCTGCAAACCTTCGTTGAAATGCTGGTGTCCTTTATCGATCAGCAGGTCAAGGATACCTATCATGGCAAGAGCGCCCTGATTACGCCGATGGCGGTCACCATTTTCGTCTGGGTTTTTCTGATGAATGCGATGGATCTGATCCCGGTCGATTTCATCCCCTTTGTCCTCGGCTTTGCTGGCGTACATTATTTCAAGGTGGTACCGACCACCGACCCGAACCTGACTTTCGGCATGTCCCTGACGGTGTTCGCGATCATGCTGATCATGGGCGTCAAGGTGAAGGGTGTCGGGGGCTTCCTGCATGAGGTGTTCACCGTGCCGTTTGGTGCCAAGCTGGCGCCACTCAATCTTCTCTTCCGGGTCATTGAGGATGTTGCCAAGCCGATTTCGCTTGCGCTGCGCCTGTTCGGCAACATGTACGCCGGCGAGATGGTGTTTATCCTGATTGCCCTGCTGGGTCTGTGGCAGTTGCCCTTGGCGCTGCCCTGGGCGCTGTTCCATATCCTGATCATCACCTTGCAGGCCTTCGTTTTCATGATGCTCACCATCGTGTACATGTCGATGGCCAGCGAGTCCCACGGTTAGTGGGCCAGCTGCCCGGTTGCGAGTTTGATTCACGTTGTCTTTGTTTAACCCATTTAGCATGTTTTACTAGGAGAAAGTAATGGAAGCCGCTCTGTCTATGTTGCTTGGTAACACCGCCATCGCCGT
>WBZL01001054.1_pt1 | contig 29885 bp, 33 predicted proteins | sample 5204291 | NCBI WGS metagenome assembly WBZL01 (sample SAMN12344345, study PRJNA552823) | activated sludge metagenome | biome: Activated sludge suspended growth; feature: Nitrification reactor; material: Wastewater; isolation source: activated sludge from nitrification reactor of wastewater...
GCTTCTTCAGTTCCCGTTGCCTCATTTCGCCCTCCTGGACACACATTGACAATGTGGCCAGTCTCGCAACCCAGAGGCTCAGGAGATGAGCCCACCACTAATTAACGCGAATTGAGCCTTAATGTAACGGGCAGGTGACGGGCATGGGCGATGGCAACCGCGGCGAGAGCGAGCATGCCCGCGATCAGCACCGCGACGCGCGGCAGGATTGAACGCCTGGGGTTCATGGTTTTCTCCTCTCCTCCGGCCTTCCCCGAAGTATCGGGGAAGGCATCCATCGCGCCGTGCCGCCCGGCATCGCGGGATAGGAGGTTGTTGGATAGAAATGGCGGTCGCCGGATGTCCGCCTTGAGCCAGGCCGATACACGGGCCATGTTTCTTCATATACCGAGTAAAACAGTCAGGCAAGGAACGGTGAGGATTGCCCCGCTCGGTGGCGGTTAAACACACGCTCTCGGATTACTATTACCCACTTTCCGCCGACCTGACTCGAGCACGATGCAAACCCTCACAGTCGACTTGGGCGACCGCGCCTATCCCATCCACATCGGCCCCGGCCTGCTCGATCGGGCGGATCTGGTGTTGCCCCACCTCCCGCAAAAGCGGGTGGTCATCGTCACCAACACCACCGTCGGTCCGCTGTACCTGGCCCGCCTGCGCCAGACCCTGGCGGACGCCGGCGTGGCGGCGGAGGCGGTGATCCTGCCCGACGGCGAGACCTACAAGAATTGGGAAACGCTGAACCTGATCTTCGACGAGCTGCTGACACAGCGCGCCGAGCGCAAGACCACCCTGATCGCCCTGGGCGGCGGCGTCATCGGCGATATCACCGGCTTCGCGGCGGCCTGCTACCAGCGCGGCGTGCCCTTCATCCAGGTGCCCACCACCCTGCTCGCCCAGGTGGATTCCTCCGTGGGCGGCAAGACCGGCATCAACCATCCCCTGGGCAAGAACATGATCGGCGCCTTCCACCAGCCCCAACTGGTGCTGGCGGATACCGAAACCCTCGACACCCTGCCGGAGCGGGAACTCTCCGCCGGCCTGGCGGAAGTCATCAAGTACGGACTTATCCGCGACCCGCTCTTCCTGGAATGGCTGGAAGCCCACATGGAAGAACTCGTGGCGCGGGACACGGCGGCCCTCACCTACGCCATCCACCGTTCCTGCGAGAACAAGGCGGAAGTGGTGGCGGCGGACGAGCGGGAGTCCGGCCAGCGCGCCCTGCTCAACCTGGGCCACACCTTCGGCCATGCCATCGAGGCGGGCATGGGCTACGGCAACTGGCTGCATGGCGAGGGCGTGTCCGCCGGCACCATGCTGGCGGCGGACCTGTCCCGGCGCCTGGGCAACCTCGCCCAGGCCGACGTGGACCGAGTCGAGGCGCTGTTCAGGCGCGCCAACCTGCCCACCCTGGCGCCCAAGCTCGGCGTCGAGGCCTACATGAACTACATGGGCGTGGACAAGAAGGTGGAGGGCGGCAGGATGCGTTTCGTGCTGTTCCGTCGACTGGGCGAGTGCTATGTCACGGCGGATGCGCCGGCCGATGCGCTGCGACAGACGCTGACCAGCGCAAGCGGGCCCGCGCCTGATTCGCCATGCCGGGCATGAGCCGCCATGCTGCAACGTGTCGCCTTCGTCTCCGTCTATCAGGCGCGTAAGCTGGCCGGCCGGAGCGATACCGCCGTGATATCCATCCACGACCGGCATTTCAGCCCCACCCTGCGGGCCGGATTCGCCGACGTGTTGACGCTGGAGTTCGATGACCACGACGATGATCGCGATGGCCGCGACGCCCTGGCCGACAAGTTCACGCCGGAGCAGGCCGCCCGCCTGCGCGCCTGGGTGACGCGGATCCGGGAGGAGGACCGCGCGCGCGGTCTGCTGGTCCATTGCAATGCCGGCATCTCGCGCTCGGCCGCCGTCGCCTGGTGGGTGCACCGCGAATTCGAGGTCCCGCTCTGTACCCGGTTTCCCGCCCACCACCTGAACCGGCACGTGTTGCGCCTGCTCAACCCCGGCATCGCCCCGCCGCCTTTGCCCGCTGGCGCCCCCGGTCTTCACCAGTTGATGAGCCGCGTGGCCCGGGTCTTCGACGAGGACGGTTGGCCATGGAAGCAAGATTGCTCGAAGGACGGATAGACATGCCCGATCCCGCCCCGCAGTCGGCAACTCGGATGGCGACTCAGTTGTCACCTCAGTTGGCCACTCAGTTATCAACATTCGCCGCCCATTCCGCCGCGACCAAGGGCCGCCGCCATCCGGAACCCGCCGCCGCACCGCGCTCCGAATTCCAGCGCGACCGGGACCGCATCGTGCATTCCACCGCCTTCCGCCGCCTGGAATACAAGACCCAGGTGTTCATCAACCACGAGGGCGACCTGTTCCGTACCCGCCTCACCCACAGCCTGGAGGTGGCCCAGATCGGCCGCACCCTGGCGCGCATGCTGGGCCTCGACGAGGACCTGACGGAGACCGTGGCCCTGGCCCACGACCTGGGCCACACGCCCTTCGGTCACGTGGGCCAGGATGCCCTCAACGAATGCATGGCGGAGCATGGTGGCTTCGAGCACAACCTGCAATCCCTGCGGGTGGTGGACGAGCTGGAGCAGAAATACGCCGAGTTCGAGGGGCTGAACCTCACCTTCGAATCCCGGGAAGGGCTGCTCAAGCACTGCTCGAAGAAGAACGCGGAAAAACTGGGGGAGGTGGGGCGCCGCTTCCTGGAAGGCGGGCAACCCAGCCTGGAGGCCCAGATCACCAACCTGGCCGACGAGATCGCCTACAACAACCACGACGTGGACGACGGCCTGCGTTCCGGCCTCATCACCCTGGAGCAACTGGAAGAGGTGGAAATCTTCGCCCGCCACCTGGACACCGTGCGCGGCCTCTATCCGGACCTGAACGATCGCCGCCTGATCCACGAAACCGTGCGGCGCATGATCAACACCCTGGTGGTGGACCTGCTAGAGGAAACCCGGCGCAACATCGCCGCCCACAAGCCGGAAAGCCTGGACGACGTGCGCGCCTGCCCACCCCTGGCCGCCTTCAGCCCGGCCATCCGTCAGGAGGCCCTGGAGCTGAAGCGCTTCCTGTTCCAGAACCTGTACCGGCACTACCGCGTGGCACGCATGAGCGAGAAGGCGAGCCGGCTGATCCGCGAACTATTCCAGGCGTTTACCACCGAACCGCGTCTGCTGCCGCCCGAACATCGCGTTCGCGCCGACGCCGACCCGCATCGCGCGGTGTGCGACTACATCGCCGGCATGACCGACCGCTTCGCCATCCGCGAACACCGGCGCATCTTCGACATCGAGGAACTGGCCTGAGGCGGCCTGAACCCGGTCAGCCTTCCCTCGCCAACCGCTTCCGCATCAGCCAGCCGTGCATCAGGGGCGTGGCGAACAGGGTCAGGGGCGTGGCCACCGCCAGGCCCCAGACGATGCTGGAGGCCACCGGACCCCACAGCAGGGAATTGCCGCCCCAGCCGAAGGCCAGGGAAATCAGGCCGCCGATGACCGTCAGGGTGGTGATGATGATGGGCAGCAGACGCCGCCGGGCGGCGCTGAAGGCGGCGGCCATGGGGGAGAGGCCCCGGGCCAGGCGGTCCTCGCCCGCCGACACCAGCACGATGGAGGCGTTGACCGCCACGCCCGAGAGCGCCACGCAGCCATACAGGGTGTAGAGGGTGAGGGACTGGCCGGTGGCGAGCAGGCCGATGGCCACGCCGGCCAGGGCCAGGGGCGCGGTGGCCAGGATGACCAGGGGCAGCACCAGCCGGCCGAACTGGGCCGCCAGCAGGCCGTACATCAGCGCGAAACCGAGGGCCAGCAGGCCCAGAAGATTGTTCAGGCTGGCCTTCACGTCGTCCATTTCGCCACCCTGGGCCAGGGTCACGCCGGCATGGCGGGTTTTCAGGCCGTCCCAGGCGGCGTTCACCACGTCCAGGGCCTTGTTGGCGGTGAGCTGGTCCTGGTCGAAGGCGGCGCGCAGGGTGACGGTGCGTTCCCCGTTCACCCGGCGCAGCTTGTTGGGGACGGATTCCATTTGCGGGGTGAACAGCTCGGAGGGGTTCACCAGGCGGCCGTCGGGCAGTTTCCAGGGACTGGCCAGCCAGGCCTGCAGGGCGGCGGCGCTCATGGGCTGGCCGCGCACCACCACCTCCAGGGATTCCTCGCCGTCGGCCAACTTGCCCACCGCCACGCCCTCGAAATGCAGGCGGATCATGGCCGCCAGCTTGAACGGGTCGAGGCCGGCCCGGGCCGCCGTCGGGGCGTCCACGCGCAGGTTCATGCTGGGCTGGCTGGCGCTGGCGTCTTCCCGGATATCGCTGAATCCCGGCTGCTTCTCCAGGGCCCGGTGCAGGTCCGCGGCGGCGGCGGCCAGGCGTTCCATGGGCGCGCCGGACAGGCGCAGGGAGAGATTGGACAGCATGGGCAGATCCGCCGACAGCACCTGCACGTCGATGTTTTCCGCGCCTTGCGCCTTGAGCGCCGGCCGCAGGGCGGCGACGAAGTCGGGAACGTCGCGCCCGCCCGCCGATTCCGGCGCCAGGCTCACGGTGACCTGGCCCAGGTGCTCGCCCATGGCCAGTTCGCTGGGGGTGAACTGGAGGCCCGCCGTGGCCAGGGTGGCGTTGAGCTCGCCGGGACGGGCCTGGGCGCGGGCGGCCAGTTCCAGTTCCCGGGCGGCCCCGAGGGTCTGTTCCAGGGGGGTGGCGGGGGGCATCTGGACGTTGATGTTGAACACCCGCAGGGGGTCCGAGGCGAACCAGCGGGGTTTCACCCATTCCAGGCCGATAGCCGCGCCCGCCACCAGGAAAACACCGCCGAACAGGACGATGACCGGGGCCGGGCGGCGGAAGGCCCCGGCCAGGGCGCGGCCATAGACCCGCCGCATGTGGCGCGCCATGGTGTCGCGCCAGCCTTCCTCCTTGCTGGTGCCGCCCCAGGCCGAGGCGTGCCGGGGCAGCAACCACAGGGAGGCGGCCAGGCTCATGAGCAGGGTGACGATGACCGCCAGGGGCGTGACGAACATGAAGCGGCCCATCAGGCCCGGCAGGAACAACAGGGGCAGGAAGGCCAGGCAGGTGGCGAACACCGAAGCGGTCACCGGCCGGGCGACTTCCCGCAGGGCTTGCGAGACCGCCGCGAGCCGGTCCATCCCGGCCGTCAGCCGGCGGCGGATGGCGTCGGCCACCACCACCGCGTCGTCCAGGGGTATGCCCAGGACGATGGCCACCCCCAGCAGGACGGACACGTTGAGGGTGTGCCCCAGCAGGTGCAGGGCGAGGAACATGCCGGCCAGGGCGAAGGGCACGCCCAGGCTGGTGAGCAGGGCCATGCGCTTGCCCAGGAAGAACCAGGTGACCATCAGCACCACGGCCATGCCGAACAGGGCGTTTTTCTCCATGACGCCGATGGCCTCGCGGGTAACGGCGCTCTGGTCGTCAAGGAGGGTGAGCACGGGTGCGCCGAAGGTCTTGTTCCTTTCCGCCACCAGGTCCCGGATGGCCCGGGTGAGCGCCAGGGTGTTGACGTTCTCGCTCTTGGTCACCGACAGCAGCACGGCGGCCTTGCCATCCAGGCGCACCAGTTCCCGGGGGGGAGACACGCCGATACCGATGTTCGCCAGGCTGGACAGGGGCACCATGCGGCCCCGGGCGTCGGCGATGGGCAGTTCGCCCAGGAAATCCGGGTTGGTGGGCAGGCCCTCGACCCGCATCGCGTAGCGCCGCCCGCCGATGTCCGCCATGCCGGCGGGCAGGCCGCGGGTCTGTTCCGCCACGGCCCGGGTCAGGGCTTCCAGGGAGACGTTTTCCCGCTCCAGGGCCTTGGGGTCGAAGCTGACCGCCAGCTCCCGGTTGCGCAGGCCGTAGGCCCAGACCCGGCCGACGCCGGGCAGATGTTCCAGGGCCTGCCTGGTGGTTTCGGCCAGGCGGCACACGCGGCCGTCCGCCGCCTCGCCGCTCACCACCACCATGGCGGTGGGGAAGAAGTTGGAGGAGGTCAGCTCGATGACCTGGGGCGAGCGCGCCTCCTTGGGAAAGGCGGCGGCGGCCTGGCGGATTTCCCGGTCCAGGGCCGCCAGGCGACGCTCGAAGCGGGCATGGGGCAGATCCTTGAAGCGCACCAGCAGGGTGGCCACATGGTCGCGGGAGGTGGTGGTCACCAGGCTGATGTCCGGCACCCGTCGCACCGCGGTTTCCAGGGGGATGGCGATGTCGCGCTCCACGTCCCGGGCGCCGGCGCCCGGCCAGACCACCGCCACCGCCACCCAGTTGAGTTCCACCTCCGGATACTGGGCCCGGGGCATGGCGAAATAGGACCAGGCGCCGAGCAACAGCACGACAACGAGAACCAGGTCGGCCAGGCGATGGGAATGCAGAATGGGCGGCATGCGTGGGGGTGGATATACTCGCTGTCATGAAGATGGTAATCCAATCCTTGCTGTCCATCTGGCTCGGCCTCGCTTCCGCCGTCGCGGCGGAGACCGGGATCACGGTACGCCAGGAAGGCATGCGCCTCATCGTGGAAGGCTGGTTGAAGACCTCGGTGTCCCCCGCCACGGCCTGGACGGTGCTGACCGATTACGTCCGCTTTCCCGAATTCGTGCCCGGCATCCACGCCAACCAGGTGCTGGAGAGCCGCAACGGCGGCAAGATCATCGAACAGCGCGGCGAGGTGATTTCCGGCCAGTTTCGCATGCCCTATACAGGACAGATGCGAGTGGAGGAACATGCCGGGGAAGGCCTGGAAATCCTGTTTCTTTCCGGCCCCTTCAAGGACGCGCGCGGAGAATGGAACATGCAGCCGGGGCGTCCCCTAAAATTGACGTATCGTATGGACATGGACCTGATGAAAACACCCTTCCCGCCCCCCCTCGCGCCGGCCATCGCCGAGCAGCAGGTGAGAACCTGGGTGGAGGTCTTTGGACGGGAAATGGAACGAAGAAAGGCGAAATAGGCATGAAACGCTTCCTGTGGATGGGCGTGGTTTTCCTTGTGGCCGGCATCGCCAGCGCCACGGCCGCCGGCGCCAAGGTCAACGCCAGCACGGGCCTGACCGGAATTCGGGTGGAGGCGAGCCAGAGGCTCAACGCGGACGCCCAGACCGTCTGGCAGACCTTGACCGACTACAACCGGCTGGCGGCTTTCATCCCGGACATGGTGTCCAGCCGCCTGGTCTCGCCGCCGGGAGCGCCCAAGCGGGTGGAGCAGATCGCCGACGCCGGCCTGTTCGCCTTCGTCATGCCCGACCATGTGGTCCTGCTCATGGAGGAAACGCCCCTCAGTCATATCCGCTTCCGCTCCGTGGCCGGCAAGGTGGCGGCCATGAGCGGGGAATGGCGCATCCAGGGCGACAGGGCGCCGGTGACGCTGACCTACCGGGCCCACATCGTGCCCATGACGCCCGTGCCGCCCCTGGTATCCAGCTATTTCGTCGAGGACGAGGTGAAGACCCGCTTCGAGGCGGTGGGCCGCGAAGCCGAGCGGCGCATGAAGGTTCCCCGTTCCCCCTATTCCCCTTATTGAGCGCCGTCCGTTCCCAGCGCAACGGCGCCATGGCTGGACGAGTTCGGACTCAGGAATTAAACCCATGAAGCGACACATCTGGATGATTCTGATGTCCGTCTTGCTGGCGGGCTGCGATCAGCTATCCGAGCGGGCCGGCTTTCCCGATCCGGCCAAGGTGGAAGCCGATGGCAAGGCCATCGGCGGCGCCTGCCGCCACGCCGGGCGCGGCCTGGAGGACTGCTACCGGCTCAACAAGGGGGCCTCGAAGTCCGCCGTGTTCGCGGGCTGGAAGGAAATGAACGAATACATGCTCAAGAACGACATGCAGGCGGTGGAACCCAGCATCGGTCCCGTCGGCATCGATCACGGCAAGAAGGGCAAGGCCGAAGAGGCGGCGCACGGGGGCAAGGGCGCGGAGGGCGATAAGCCCGCCGAGAACAAGGATGAGAAAAAGGACGAGAAGAAGGGCGACGCCAAAGCTGAACCCAAAGCCGCGGCCGAAGCCAAAGCCCATTGATCCGGGTCGACCCTTCGTCCCACCAGCCCCATGAAACCCGCCCTGCGCATCGCCTCCTACAACATCCACAAGGGACTGTCCTTCTTCAACCGTCGCGTCGTGCTGCACGACGTGCGCGACAGCCTCATGGGCCTCAACGCCGACATCGTCTTCCTGCAGGAGGTGCAGGGACACCACGCCCACCGGGCCGGCCGCTTCGAGACCTGGCCCGCCAAACCCCAGCACGAGTTCCTGGCCGGGGGGATCTGGAGCGAGTTTGCCTATGGCAAGAACGCGGTCTACGACCACGGCCACCACGGCAACGCCATCCTGTCCCATTACCCGATCCTGAGCTGGGAAAACGTGGATATCTCCGCCCACGCCTTCGAAAGCCGCGGTCTGCTCCATTGCGAGCTGGACGCCCCTGGCCTGAGCCAGCCCCTGCACGCCATCTGTCTGCACCTGGCCCTGAACGAAGCCGGCCGGCGCAAGCAGATCCACCAGTTGTGCGAGCGCATCCGCCGCATGGTGCCGGACGACGCCCCCCTCATCATCGCCGGCGACTTCAACGACTGGCGCCAGCGCACCGGCCACTACCTGGCCGAGGAACTGGGCCTCAAGGAGGTGTTCGAGACCGCCCACGGCCGCCCCGCCCGCAGCTTCCCCGCCGCCCTGCCCCTGTTCACCCTGGACCGCATCTACGTGCGTGGCTTCGGCATCACTTCCGCCCACGTCCTGCACGGCCAGCGCTGGCGCCGCCTGTCCGACCACGCGGCCCTCACCGCCCAGCTCAAGCCCCTGGCCTGATCGTCCGGATACGATGATCCAAGGCGGCAACCGCCTGACCCTGCTGGAAAACGGCGCCGGCTACTTCCCGGAACTCATCGCCGCCTGCGACGCCGCACGGCGGGAAATCCACCTGGAAAGCTACATCTTCGAGGCCGACGCCACCGGCCGGGAAGTGGCCGCCGCCCTCATGCGCGCCGCCCGGCGCGGCGTGGTCACCCGGCTCCTGCTGGATGGCTTCGGCAGCCGGACCCTGTTGCCGCAACTGCTGGCGGAAATGCGCGGCGCCGGGGTGGAAGTGCTGCATTTCCGCCCGGAGATCGGCCCGCGCCTGCGCCGCAGCCGCCTGCGCCGCATGCACCGTAAACTGGCCGTGATGGACGCCCGGGTCGGCTTCGTGGGCGGCATCAACATCGTCGATGACTTCAACGGCCGCAACCTGGCCGCCCCGCGCCAGGACTACGCCGCCAGGGTGGAGGGCCCCCTGGTGGCCGACATGCACGCCGCCGCCAATCGCCTCTGGCGGCGGGTCACCTGGAGCCGCCTGGGCCTGCGCCGGGGCGAGGACGTCTGGCTCAAGCCCCATGCCGAACCGGCGGGCGCGCAGCGCGCCGAATTCCTCACCCGGGACAACCTGCGCCGCCGCCGCGCCATCGAGGTCGCCTACCTGCACGCCATCCATCGGGCCAAGCGGGAAATCCTCATCGCCAACGCCTACTTCATGCCCGGCCTGCGCTTCCGCCATGCCCTCATCGACGCCGCCCGCCGGGGTGTGCGCGTGGTGCTGCTCATGCAGGGGCGCAGCGACCATCCCTTCTATCAACTCGCCACCCGCGCCCTATACCGGTACTTCCTGGAAAACGGCCTGGAAGTCCACGAGTACCATGCCACGGAATTGCACGCCAAGGCCGCCGTCATTGACGGCGTCTGGGCCACGGTGGGCTCCAGCAACATCGACCCCCTGAGCCTGCTCCTGGCCCGGGAAGCCAACCTGGTGGCCCATGACGCCAGCTTCGCCGGTGAACTGAAAGCTAGCCTGGAGACGGCCATGGAAAAGGGCGCCCACCGCATCCACCGCCGCGCCTGGCGCCGCATCCCCTGGTACGCCCGCTTTGCCTCCTGGCTCGCCTACGGCGTGGTGCGGGGCGTGATGGGGCTGGCCGGGTATGCCCAGGGGTGGGATGGCAGGGCGCGGCGCAAGATCAGCGCTTGATCACTCACCAAATCCGGTCGGCAAACCATCGATACTGCGGGCATTCCTCGCCCGCCGGTACTCGGCAATCCCGTCCTCCCCCTTCTTCTTCGCCCACTCCGTGAGGGTGCCCCGCTCGCCGGCATAGCCCATGAGGGGCAGGCCGGCGCCGCAGGAGGTCTGCACGGATTCCACATGCAGCACCACGAACTGGCGGGTGCCGGGGTATTCGGGGAACAGGGGGACGAGTTCGGCCCAGCGGGCGTCGCCGGCGCGCACCGATTCGCCCTTGCCGTAAAGCCGCAGGATCAGGGCTTCGACGCCGAAGCCGCACAGCATGAGGGTCAGGCGCGGGTCCACGCGCAGGTGGGCGGCGGTTTCCGCGCCGCTGCCGGTGAGATCCAGGTAGGCCACGGTGTGGTCGTCCAGCACGCGCAGGCTGTCCAGGCCCTTGGGGGAGAGGTTGATGCGCCCGCCCGGGGCCTGGGTGGCGACGAAGAAGACCTTCTGCCTGGCGATGAAGGCGGTGTGCTCGGGGAGGAGGGCGTCGAAGAACTTGGCCATGGGGTCAGATCAACTGATTCTTGCGCAGGAAGGCCATGAGGATTTCCAGGCGGGCGACGGGGTCGTTCATTTCCAGCATGGCCTGACGGGCGGCGGCTTTGAGGGGCAGGATTTCCGCCAGGCGGAAGCCGACCCAGGTGGCATCGTCGCGTGGGGGGCCGGCGATGGCCTCCGGGGCCCGTTGCGCGATCACGGTCAGGACTTCCAGGCTGGGCAGGCAGTGTTCCGGGACGGGGAGGGCGGCTTCCTCGCCCTTGGCGCGGACCGTGCCGGTGAGGAGCTGGTCGGCCCCGATCCGGGTGTGTTCGATGACGAAGCGCTCGCCGCCTTCCACACGCAGCATGAGGATGCCGGGGGTATCCATGTCGGCCTCGACGATATTCGCCAGGGTGCCGACGGTCTCCGGTTCGGCGCCGCCGCCCACTTCCGGGCCGGACTTGATGAGGCAGATGCCGAAGGGGCGTTCCGCCCGCATGCGCTCGCTCACCATATCCAGGTAGCGGGCCTCGAACACCTTGAGGCGCAGGCTGCCGCCGGGGAACAACACCGTGTGCAGCGGGAACAGGGGGATGTCCATCAAGTGTCCACTACGCGCCCCAGCGCGCCATGAGCCGGTGGGGCACGGCCAGTTGATCCAGGACGCGGGCGACGATGAAGTCCACCACCTGGTCCACGCCTTGCGGGCGGTGGTAGAAGCCGGGGTTGGCGGGCAGGATGGTGGCGCCGGCTTCGGCCAGTTGGGTCATGTTGCGCAGGTGGATGAGGGACAAGGGGGTTTCCCGGGGCACCAGGATGAGGGGCCGCCTTTCCTTGAGCATGACGTCGGCGGCGCGCTCGATGAGGTTGTCGGCCATGCCGTGGGCGATGGCGGCAAGCGCCCCCATGGTGCAGGGGCAGACCACCATGGCATCGGCCGGGTTGGAGCCGGAGGCGGCGGGGGCGAACCATTCCTCCTTGCCGTAGGCGGTGAGTTTGCCGGTGTGGCCGGCAAAGCGGGTGTCGAAGAAGGCGGCGAGTTCGCCGCTGTCGGCGGGCAGGGCCAGGTCCAGTTCCTGGCGCGCCACGATGCGGGCGGTGGAGGAGACCAGCAGGTCCACCTGGCAACCGGCCCGCAGCAGGCATTCCAGCAGGCGGATGCCGTAGCCCATGCCGGAAGCGCCGGTGAGGGCGAGGGTGATGCGTTTCATGGTGAAACCTCCGGGTTGGGGCGAGATGTTGATTTGAGCAGTTGGGCGGCGGCGAGGCCATTGCCCAGGCCGGTGATCCAGGCGGCGGCGAGGAACAGGGGCATGAGGGCAAGCAGGCTGGCGCCGGGCATGAGCCAGGCATCCACCACCAGCAGTTGGGCGCCGATGTGGGCGAAGGCGGCCAGCACCGACAGGCCCACCGGCCCGAACCAGCGGGTCGGGAGGTGGATCGCCCAGGCCAGGACGAGCAGGCTCATGACGCCGCCACTCAGGCTGAGCACGAAGGCGGGGGTCAGAAACTGGCCCAGGGCCAGCGCCCCGGCGACGATGCGCAGGCCCGCGACCCAGGCGGCCATGCGCCATCCGTGGCGGTACAGCACCACCAGGGTGACGATGTTGGCCAGGCCGGGCTTGACGCCGGGGATGGGCAGGGGGATGGCGGCTTCCGCCAGGGTCAGGCCGATGGCGGCGGCGGCCAGGACGGCGACGCGGCGGTCCTCCTCGCTGGCGTGGAGTTTAATCTGCATGCCGCGATGATACGCGGGCAAAAAAAACGGGGCATGGGCCCCGTTTCGGTGGGGTTTGACAGGTCAGCCCAGGGTGTCGGCCCACATGTTCTCGTGCCAGGCCAGGCCGTAGGCGAAGTCGAGTTCGCTGTGCTTGGTGTTGGCGCCGCCTTCCGGTTGGCGCTGGTACACCTTCTTCGCCGGGTCGTAACGCATGACCACGGCGATGGAGCCGGAGGTATGGTCCGAGGTCACGGAATAGCTGGTGCTGCCGATGACCGGCGCGGGAACGGGCTGGCGGCCATGCAGCAGCTCGATGATGGCGGCGGCGCAGATCTTGGCCTGGTTGTTGGAAACGTGGGCCGACTTGGGCATGTTGGACATGACCGGATCGCCGATCACGTGCACCTTGGGCACCGAGGTGGATTCGTAGGTGACGTAGTCGATGTTGCACCAGCGGTCCAGGGCGTCGTTGCGCACGCCGGCGTCCTTGCACAGCTTCGGCGCCCGCTGCAGGGGGATGATGTTCACCACGTCGCCCTTCACGTCCTCGAACTCCGTGGTGACGGTCATGGTCTTGTGGTCGAAGCCCACCGCCAGGTTGTTGGGCCGGTGCTCGATCATGCCGGGGTAGAACTCCTTCCAGGCGGCCTTGAACATGGGGCCCTTGGAGACCACGTCGATGTGGCCGTCGAGCATGATGATCTTGGACCTGGGCTTGTGCTGCTTGAAGTAGTGGGCGGCGGCGCAGGCGCGCTCGTAGGGTCCGGAGACGCAGCGGCCGGGGGGCGGCGGCGAGGCGATGACGAACACGCCGCCGTCGGGCATGGCCTCCAGTTGCTTGCGCAGCAGCAAGGTTTCCGGGCCGGCCTTGAAGGCGTGCATGACCTTCTGGGCCTTGGCGCCCTCGTCGTAGCCGGCCACGGTCTCGGTCATGAACTCCATGCCCGGCGCCAGCACCAGGCGGTCGTAGTGGATTTTCTTGCCGGCCTTGGTATGCACCACCTGCTTTTCGCCATCCACGCCGGTGACCAGGTCCTTGACCATCTTGATGCCGTACTTGGGCAGGTTGTCGTAGCTTTTCACCAGGTAATCGAAGGACTGGAAACCGCCCACCACCCAGTTGGACATGGGGCAGGAGGTGAAATGCGGGTTGGGCTCGATCAGGGTGACCCGGATGTCCGGGTCCCACAGGCGCAAGTACTTGGCGCAGGTGGCGCCGCCCCAGCCGGCGCCCACCACCACCACGTGGGGTTGGGCCTTGTCGGGCTTGGCGAGGGCGCCGCCGGAGGCGGCGGCGAGGGCCAGGGAGGCGGCGGAAGATTTCAGGAATTGTCTACGGTTCGGACTCATTTGGATTCCTCTAGGCGTGCTCGGGCTTATTTCAGGCTGGAGAAGTATTCGGCCAGCCTGGCCATCTCGTCCTCGGTGTAGCCGTTCATGTAGCGGCGCATCACCGTGGTTTCCCGCGTGCCCGACTTTTGTTCCTTCATGGCGGTGAGCAGATAGGCCTGGTCCTGTCCGGCCAGGCCGGGCACGGCGCCCAGGCTCTTGCCTCCCGGCCCGTGGCAGTTGAGGCAGGTGGAGGCGATGAGCCTGATATGCGGGTCCGCGCCGAACGCGTGACTGGCCAGGGGCAGGAAGGCCAGCATGGCCACCGCCAAGGGGGATTTCTTCGACATGTTTTCTCCTCGTTGCCGGTACTGAAATATCCGGCCGAGGGCCCGGCCGGGTGAACACTCGCCCGGTGGGCTTGTGATGCTGGGGCGGGGCGTCGTGCCTGTTTTCGGGCCACGAAGGCTGGCGAGAACACCCCTTTCCGATGAGGGGCAATCTTAAAGAAGGGTCCCAGGGGCGGGAGAGCCTTCGTCGTTTTTTTTGACGGACATCAAGAAGAAATTCGCGGCGGAGCACCCATCGCCGGCGCGTCGGCTGGCTTCCCGGGATGCGGCGCGCTCCCGGGAAACGCGCGGGAGGCCCGCGTGTTGCCTGATCGCCTCGGGGTGCGTTCAGTAGTTGAGGGTGTCATAGCCGGCGGCGGCGTTTTCCACCGCCACCCGGTTGGGCAGGCAGACCACCGCGCTACCGGGCGGAATCCAGCCCTGGCGCACGCACAGTTGGCGCGGGCCGGGGTCGGCGGCGACGCGGACCCGGCCGTCGCGGATTTCGACCCGGCTGGGGCCGAGGGGGCCGGGTACCTGGATGATCCGGTTCAGCCGCAGGCTGGCTTCCGTGAATACCTGGCCGTCCAGGCGGATGATGACCCGGCCTTCCAGGCTGCCGGCCTGGCGGGCCCACAGGGCGGCCAGCAGGGCCAGGCCGAGACCGAGGATGAGCCAGTCCCCCGGCCGGATCCGGACGCAGGCCATGCCGGGTTTCAGGACAGTTCCCGGTGCCTGACCAGGACCTGCCGGGTGTCGCGGAAATGGTCGGCCAGGGTTTCGGCGAAGTAGACCGAGCGGTGCTGGCCGCCGGTGCAGCCCAGGCCCACGGTGAAGTAGCCGCGGTTGTCCTTGATGTAGGCCGGCAGCCATTTCGCCACGTAGGCGCGGATGTCCTCCAGCATGGCCAGCACGGGCTCGTGGCCCTGCAGGAAGGCGATGACCGGGGCGTCGCGGCCGGTCAGGGGCCGCAACATGGGGTCGTAGTGGGGGTTGGGCAGGCAGCGCACGTCGAATACCAGGTCGGCGTCCATGGGAATGCCGTGCTTGAAGCCGAAGGACTGGAACACCAGGGTGAAGGCGGCGCTGTCCAGATTGAGGAAGTCCTTGATCCAGGCCCGCAGGCTGTTGGCGGACTGGTCGCTGGTGTCCATCTGGTGGCTGATGGCGGAAATGCGGGACAGCACCTCCCGCTCCTGGTGGATGCATTCTTCCAGGGAACGCTCGCCGGTGGCCAGGGGGTGGTGGCGGCGGGTCTCGGAGAAACGCTTGACCAGGGTCTCGTCCTTGGCGGTCAGGAACAGGACGCGCAGGTCCAGGCGCCGTTTCAGTTTTTCCAGTTCTTCCGGCAGGTTGGCGACGCCGGCGCCGCTGCGGGCATCGATGCTGACGGCGGCATCCTGGACATGGGTCAGGCGCAGGTATTCGACGGCTTCCGGCAGCAGGGCGGCGGGGAGATTGTCGATGCAGTAGAAGCCGGCGTCCTCCATGGCCTTGAGGGCCACGCTCTTGCCGGAACCGGACAGCCCGCTGATGAGGACCAGTCGCATCACTGGCCTTCCCGCGGATCGGCGGCGGCGATGGCGACGCGCTGGCGCTCGGCGAACTCCTCGGCGGAGTTGAAGCCGCGCAGCCTCAGGATGTGGTTGCGCACCGCCACTTCCACCAGGACCGCCAGGTTGCGGCCCACGGCCACCGGGATGCGGACTTCGGGCACCTCGATGCCCAGGATGGAGCGGTTGCTGGCGCGCATGTCCAGGCGATCCAGGGATTGCCAGCCCTCGGCCGGGGTGAGGTGGATGATGAGCTTCAGGTTCTTCTTGCTCTTGACGGCGGTTTCGCCGAACAGCCTGCGAATGTTGAGCACGCCGAGTCCCCGCACTTCCATGAAGTCCTGGAGCAGGGTCGGGCAGCGGCCTTCCAGGGTGTCGGGAGACACGGCGAAGACTTCCAGGGCATCGTCGGCCACCAGCCTATGTCCCCGGGTGATCAGTTCCAGGGCCAGTTCGCTCTTGCCGGCGGACGGGTCGCCGGTGACCAGCACGCCAAGGCCCGAAACCTCGAGAAAGACGCCGTGCAGGATGGTGGAGGGCGCCAGGGCCTGGGTCATCATGTGGGACAGTACCCGCATCAGCAAGGGGCTCTGCTGGGGGGAGGTGAACAGGGGCGTGGCCGTGCGCTCGGCGGCGGCGATCAGGGTCTCCGGCGCCTTTTCGCCGTTGGCGACCACCACGGCGGCGATTTCCGTGGAAAACAGGTTGTCGATGGCCTGGCCCAGCCCCTCCTCGGACAGCTTGCCCAGGTAGTCCATCTCGGCGCAGCCCAGCACCTGAACACGGTTGGGGTGGACGAAATTCAGGTGGCCGACCAGGGCCAGGGTGGGTTTCTGCACCGTGTCCGAGTTGAGCCGCCGCTCGCCGCCGGCGTGTCCGGCGATCCAGCACAGTTGCAGCCGCTCGCCCGCCTGGCGGAACAGTTCCGCCACCGAGATGTGGTAGGGCGTGATGTGGTGGGCGGGAGTGGCGTCCTCGCCCTCGGTCGCCAGGTTCAGGGCGTCCATTCCGTGATCAGGCGATGGAGTTCTGCGGCGTCGTCGGCGGCGCGCAATTTTCCGCGGAAGCCGTCATCCGAGAACATGGCCGCCAGTTCCCCGAGGATTTGCAGATGCACATCGGTGGCGGCGGCGGGGGCGAGCAGGATGAACACCAGGTCCACCGGCTGGCGGTCCGGCGCGTCGAATTCGGCGGGGGACTTCAGGCGCAGGAAGGCGCAGGCGGTCTCGCTCAGGTGCTTGATGCGGCCATGGGGAATGGCGATGCCATAACCCAGGGCGGTGGACCCCAGCTTTTCCCGGGAAAACAGGCTGTCGAAGACTTCCGTGCCGGAAACGCCATGGCTGGCCTGGAACAGCTGGCCGGCCTGCTCGAACAGGCGTTTCTTGCTGGTGGTTTCGAAATCCGCCAGGACGTTGGCGGGCTTGAGCAGCGGGGTAATGAGATTCATGGATGCTTGCCTGGAAGGTGCCGCCCGCCTGGCGGGCGGCACCGGGGATGTCAGCCGAGATCGGCGCTCTGCCGTTTCACGCCGCCGGATTCGCGATGCACGTCGCCGGTCTTTTCCTTGTGCTTGAGGACCTGGCGGTCGAGCTTGTCGGCTAGGGAGTCGATGGCGGCATACATGTCGGCATCGATGGCTTCCACGAAGATGTCCTTGCCGCTCAGATGCAGGTTGACCTCGGCCTTGTGCTTGAGTTTTTCCACGGCGAGGATCACGGAAACGTCGATAACCTGATCGAAATGCCGGGTGACCCGGGCCATCTTGTCTTCCACATAGCCACGGATCGCGGGGGTGATTTCCAGGTGGTGGCCGGTGATGGTGAGGTTCATACAACGCTCCTTGTGGTGTGCGCCGGTCAGATCGACTTGCGCTGGTTGGCGGGAGGAATGTTCATCAGCTCCCGATATTTGGCGACGGTGCGCCGGGCGACGACAAAACCCTGCTTGCCGAGCAGGTCGGCGATGCTGTTGTCCGACATGGGCTTGCTGCGGGTCTCGGCGTCGATGAATTGCTTGATGAGGGCGCGGATGGCGGTGCTGGAGGTGGCGCCGCCCTCCTCGGTAGCCAGGGAACTGCCGAAGAAGTACTTGAATTCGAACAGGCCTCGGGGCGTCATCATGTACTTCTGGGTGGTGACGCGGGAGATGGTGGATTCGTGCAATTCCACGGCTTCGGCGATTTCCTTGAGGGTCAGGGGTCGCATGGCCACGTCCCCATGCTCGAAAAACATGCGCTGCCGATCGACGATGGCCTGGGACACTTTCAGGATAGTCTCGAATCGCTGCTGCACATTCTTGATCAGCCAGCGGGCTTCCTGCAGCTGGGCGCCGAGGGAGCTGCCCCCCTCCTTGTTGCCGCGCAGGATGTTGGCGTACATCTCGTTGATGCGCAGCTTGGGCACGGCTTCCGCGTTGAGGCTGACCATCCAGAGCCCCTTGATCTTCTTGACGAATACGTCCGGGGTCACATAGCGGGTGTCCAGGGGCGCGTAATCGGAACCCGGCCGGGGATTGAGGGAGGTGATGAGCTGGCGCAGATGGATGAATTCGGTATCGCTCAGATCGAACAGTTTCTTCAGCTTGCCGTACTCCCGCTCCGCCAGGAGACCGAGATGGTCGCGCACCATGGTTTTGGCGACGGCCAGGTGGGGGAGGTCGTCCGGCAGGGTGTTGAGTTGCAACCACAGGCATTCCCCCAGCTCCCGGGCGCCGATGCCGGCGGGGTCGAAGCTTTGCAGCAGTTTCAACGCGGTGCCAAGCTCCGGGAGATCGACCTCCATCTCCGCCGGAAACAGTTCGACGAGTTCCTCCAGGCTGGCGCTGAGGTAGCCATCCTCGTCCAGGGCCTCGATGAGCAGGCCGACCAGTTGCCGGTCGCGAGCGCCCAGGGGGGTCAGGGAAAGCTGGTTGCACAGGTGCTGGTGCAGGTTGGTCTGGCTGGCATCGGCCTGCTGGTAGTCGTGTTCCTCGTCGTCGTCGCTACCGGTGCCGTGGGACGGCGTCACGGCGCGATCGCCCCAGGCCATCTCCTCGTAGACCTCGTCCCGCTCGGAGCGGGATTCCTCGGCGGGGGACTCCCCGGCCGGGGCGTCGAAGCGGTCTTCCCCATCGAGCCGTTCCAGGAGCGGATTGTCCTGGAGCATCTGGGAAATCTCCTGGCTCAACTCCAATGTGGAAAGCTGCAACAGCCGGATGGATTGCTGCAACTGGGGGGTGAGGGTGAGCTGCTGGTGCAGCTTGAGCTGGAGGCTCTGCTTCATGCGAAGCTTATCGGCAGTTTGGCGGTGCGATTGAATTCAGAGCTTGAAGTGCTCACCGAGGTAAACCTTGCGGACGGTTTCATTATAAATAATTTCGTCCGGCGTCCCGGCGGCCATGACCTGTCCGGCGTTGAGGATGTAGGCCCGGTTGCAGATGCCGAGGGTTTCGCGCACGTTGTGGTCGGTGATGAGCACGCCGATGTCGCGTTCGGTGAGGAAGCGCACGATCTTCTGGATATCGATGACCGAGATGGGGTCGATGCCGGCGAAGGGTTCGTCCAGCAGGACGAAACGGGGCGAGGTGGCCAGGGCGCGGGCGATCTCCACCCGGCGCCGCTCGCCACCCGACAGGCCGACGGCGGGCGTGTCGCGCAGGTGGGTGATGTGCAGGTCCTCCAGCAGGCTTTCCAGGCGGGTTTCCACCTCCGCCTCGTCATAGCCCTTCAGCTCCAGCATGGCGGCGATGTTTTCGGCGACGCTCAGGCGGCGGAAGATGGAGGTCTCCTGGGGCAGGTAGGACAGGCCCAGGCGCGCCCGCTTGTGGACCGGCATGCGCGTGATGTCCACGTCGTCCAGGCGGATCTGGCCGCCGTCGGCCCGGATCAGGCCCACCATCATGTAGAAACAGGTGGTTTTGCCGGCGCCGTTGGGCCCCAGCAGGCCCACGACTTCGCCGCTGTTGACCTGGAGGGATGCCTCCGCCACGACCTGGCGGGATTTGTAGCGCTTGGCCAGCCGATCCGCGGAAAGCAGACTCACGGTTTTGCCGGCGCGTTGTTCTTCGGGCGAATCACCGCCCGGACGCGGCCCGGGGTGCCGTCGATGCTGCCCTGGGCCTGGTAGTAGCCGCTGGGGCCGTCGTAGGTGATCAGGTTGCCGCGCAGCTCTTCCTCGCCGCGCTTGAGGCGGGCCTGGCCGACCAGCCTGACCTTGTCGCCGCGGCTGTCGTATTCGATGCGCTCGGCCCAGCCTTCGGCGTACTCGCCGCCGGCATCGGGCTTGCCGCCCGCCTTGGCGTCCATCCTCTGGCGGAAATAGGCGGGCTTGCCGAGGGCGTCGCCGGTGGTGAAACCCTGGTCGTCCTGGCGCACCTCTACCCGGTCGGCGGTGATCTTCAGCGTGCCCTGGGTCAGCACCACGTGCCCCTCATAGACGGCGATCTTGCGCACATCATCGACCTTGAGGCTGTCGGCCTCGATATTGACGGGTTTGTCCCGGTCGGCCTTTTCCGACCAGGCGGGCGGGGAGATGGCCAGCAGGCCGATCAGGATGACTTCAGCGCGCATGTTCGTAAACTCCCCGGACGTTGCCCTCCATCGCCAGTTGCCTGACGCGATCATCGGCCACCAGCCCGTTGCCCGTGATGTATGAACGCCCCCGTCGGATGGTCACCGGCTTGTTGCTGCGCAGGGTGCGCGCGTCGGTCGACACGTGCAGGTATTCCGTGTCCAGGGTGAACGGCGGGGTGCCGTTGCCGGCCAGGCGCTCGACATGGACCTGATCGAGGAAATAGACCTGATTGCCGTCCGACGACAGCAAGGCGCGCCCGGCGGTAACCGATACCGGGGTCAGCGGGTCGAGAATTCGCAGCCTGGGCTTGTCCAGGACCGTGGTGTCGTCGTCCATGTAATGCATCATGCGGGCCGCGGCCAGCCTTTGATAAGGCTTGCCGTCGGTGTCGAAGGCCAGGGCGTCGAAGTTTTCCACGAAATAGTCGGGATCATGGGTGAAGCCGGCATTGTCCACGGTTTCAACGCGTTCGCCGACATGATTGAGCCAGAAGCCCAGCATGGCCAGCAGCAATGCCAAGCCCAGCGGCATCCAGTTGACGTGATGTCCGACCCCGGTCATCGGTCGTACAGGGCGAGTTGTCCCGCCCAGGTGCCCTGGGCGCGCATGATGAATTCGCAGGCTTCCCGGGCCGCGCCCCGTCCGGCGCCGGCCAGGGTGACGAGATGGCAGCGCGCCTTCACTTCCCCGGGGGCGTCGGGCACGGTGATGGCCAGGCCGCAACGGTTGATGACCGGCAGGTCCACCAGATCGTCGCCCATGTAGGCGGTTTCCCGGGCTTCCACTCCCGTGGCGGCCAGGAGCTTGGCGAAGGCCTCCAGCTTGTCCTCGACGCCCTGGAAAATGTGGGCGATGCCCAGGTTGCGGGCGCGGTGGAGCACCACCTGGGAGGTGCGGCCGGTGATGATGGCGGTGGCGACGCCCGTGGCGCGCAGCATCTTGATGCCGTGTCCGTCGCGGGAATTGAAGGCCTTGTATTCCTCGCCATGGTCGCCGTAGAACAGGCCGCCATCGGTCAGCACGCCATCCACGTCGAATACCATCACGCGCACGGCGCGGGCACGCTCCGCGACGTCGACGGCGGTATCCGGGGCGCGCGAGGTCGTCATACCACGCCCGCTTTCAGCAGATCGTGCATGTTGAGGGCGCCGTGGAGGCGACCCTCGCCGTCCACGGCCAGGAGTCCGTTGACCTTGGCTTCTTCCATGATGCGCACCGCTTCGATCGCGAGGGCGTCCTGGGATACCGTGCGGGGACCGCGTTTCATGACCTCGTCGATCCGGGCGCTGCGCACGTCCACGTCGCGGTCGAGCAGGCGGCGCAGGTCGCCGTCGGTGAAGATGCCCACGAGGCGATGGTCGGAATCGATTACCGCGGTCATGCCCAGGCCCTTCCGGGTCATTTCCAGGAGAGCCTCCTTGAGGGAGGCGCTTTGGCCCACCACCGGCAGGGCCGCGCCGCCGTGCATGAGATCCCGCACATGGATGAGCAGGCGGCGGCCCAGGGTGCCGCCGGGATGGGTGCGGGCGAAATCCTCGGCGGTGAAGCCGCGCGCGAACAAGGTGGCGACCGCCAGGGCGTCGCCCAGCGCCAGCGCGGCCGTGGTGCTGGCCGTGGGGGCCAGGTTGAGGGGGCAGGCTTCCTGGGAGACGCCGGCGTTGAGGTGGATGTCCGCTTCCCGGCCCAGGGTGGATGCCGGGTTGCCGGTCACGCTGATGAGCTTGGCGCCGCGCCGCTTGATCAGGGGGACGATGCCGGCGATTTCCGGGCTCTCGCCGGAGTTGGACAGGGCGATCACCACGTCCTGGCCGGTGATCATGCCCAGGTCGCCATGGCTGGCCTCGGCCGGGTGCATGAAAAACGACGGGGTGCCGGTGCTGGCCAGGGTGGCGGCGATCTTGCCGCCGACGTGACCGGATTTGCCCATGCCGGAAACCACCACCCGACCCTTGCAGGCCAGGAGGATGTTCACCGCGTCGAGGAAGGCGTCGTCGATGCGGCCGACCAGGCTGGTGATGGCCGACGCCTCGATTTCCAGGGTGCGGCGCGCCATGGCCAGGATATCGGCGGAGGACGGGGGCGGGGATGTCATAATGGGCCGAGAGTTTAGAACAAGTTGGCGGTTGGCAGTCATCGGATCGGGGGTGACTCCCCGCCGCCGGTTGACGACCGCCTGACCGCATGATGCCCACGACCCTGGAACTGACCCTGATCCTGCTTGCCGCCGGCGTGTTCTCGGTGGCCGCGCTGAGAGCGGCGGGATTGCCCGGGCTGCTGGGGTACGTGCTGATCGGCGTCGGCCTCGGTCCCCTCCTTCCGGGTATCGATGCGGAATCACCCACCAGCCACCTGGCGGAGTTCGGCGTGGTGTTCCTGATGTTCTCCATCGGCCTGGAGTTTTCCCTCGCCCGCCTGAAATCCATGCGCCAGGCGGTATTCGGCCTGGGTGGCCTGCAAGTGGCGATCTCCATGTTCATCGTCATGATCCTGGGCCTGATGCTGGAGTTTCCCTGGGAGTCCGGCCTGGCCATGGGCGGGGCCCTGGCCATGTCCTCCACCGCCATCGTCAGCAAGCTGCTGTCCGAGCGCGGCGAACTGGACAGCGAGCATGGCAAGCTGATCCTGGGCATTCTGCTGTTCCAGGACCTGGCGGTCGCCCCCCTGATCATCTTCGTGCCCGCCCTGGCCCAGAGCGCCGGCCTGGGCCAGGCGCTGCTGCTGGCCAGCCTGAAGGCCGTCCTGGCCCTGATCCTGATCCTGGCCCTGGGCCAGAAACTCATGCGCCCCTGGTTCCATCTGGCCGCCCGCGCCAAGTCCGGGGAACTGTTCATGCTGAACGTGCTGCTGGTGACCCTGGGCCTGGCCTACCTGACGGATCAGGCCGGCCTGTCGCTGGCGCTGGGCGCTTTCCTTGCCGGTGTGCTGATCGCCGAGACCGAGTACCGCTATCAGGTGGAAGCCGACATCCGGCCGTTCCGGGATGTGCTCATGGGGCTGTTCTTCGTTTCCGTCGGTTTCATGCTGGACCTGGGCGTGGTGGCCGCCAACTGGGGCCAGGTGCTGGCCATCCTGGTGGCCCTCGTGCTCGGCAAGTTCCTGGTCATCGCCCTGCTGGCCGGCCTGTTCACCCAATCCTGGGCGGTGGTGACGCGGGTCGGCGCCGGGCTCGCCCAGGCGGGCGAGTTCGGTTTTGTCCTGCTGGCCCTGGCCCTGGGCAACAACCTGCTGGGCGGCGAGCAATACCAGACGCTGCTGGCCGCCATGGTGCTGTCCATGCTGGCGTCGCCCCTGTTGTTCATGGCCGGCATGCGCGCTTCCCGCCTGCTTGAAGGCGGGGCCTGGATGCAGCAGGCGCGCGGCGTGCATGAAATCGCCACGCGCGCCTTCGGCATCCAGAAGCACGTCATTCTTTGCGGTTACGGCCGCAGCGGCCAGAGCCTGGCCCGCTTGCTGGAATCCGAGCACATTTCCTTCATCGCCCTGGACCATGACCCGCTACGGGTGCGCGCGGCTTCCCAGGCCGGCGACGCGGTGGTGTTCGGGGATTCGACCCGGGACGAGGTGCTGATGGCGGCGGGTGTCCACCGCGCCCGGGCGGTGGTGGTGAGCTTCGCCAATACCGCCGCCGCCCTCAAGATCATCGCCGCCGTGCAGCGCCTGAAGCCGGACGCGCCGGTGATCGTGCGCACGGTGGACGACAACGATCTCGACCGCTTGCGCGATGCCGGCGCCAGCGAGGTGGTGCCGGAAGTCATGGAAGGCGCCCTGATGCTGGGTTCCCAGACCATGCTGATGGCGGGCGTTCCCCTGGCCCGGGTGCTCAAGCGCATCCGCCAGACCCGGGAAGCCCGCTACGGCGCCATGCGGGGTTTTTTTCGCGGCCTGACGGACGAGAGCGAGGACGAAACCGGCGGCGAGCGCCTCATTTCCATCGTGCTGGCGCCACGCCACGGGGCGGTGGGCCAGCGTGTCGAGGATCTGGGACTTGAGGGCATGAACGTGACGCTGGTGGATGTGCGGCGGCCGGGAGGAGGGCATTTCGACCATGGTCCGGAGACCCGCCTGCGATCCGGCGACATCCTTCTCCTGCGCGGCGAGCCGGATGCCCTGGCGGCCGTGGAAATCATGCTGGGAGAGGGCTGAGTCCGGCGGACATTCAGAACAAGGCGCTGGCTCCGCAGTTGGCCTCGTTCTCGGCGGCGCGCCAGAGCCCGGTGCGTGCGTCGTAGCAGCGGCTTTCGCCGGGCGGTCCGCCGCCGCCGTCGAAGGCGCTGAAACGGAACTGCCCGGTATTGGCGCGGCCATCGTCGATCTTGCGGTCGATCTCGGCCAGGATTTTGGCGGGCACCTGATTGCCGGTCTTCAGGTTGAGGCGGGGAGTGCCCCCCGACCCCGTGAACAGGGCGTCGTACTGCAGCTGCAGGGTCGCGCCGTATGGATTGCGGGGCCATTCCGCGAGGGGATCGGGCTGGCCGCCGCTGGCCTGGTAATTGCCGGAAATGAGGTTGGCGTGGGAGAGATGCACCCATACCAGCAGGCTTTCCCGGGCCATGGGGGTGTCCCTGATCACACCATCGCCATTGCCTCCGACCTGGTCGTTGGCGATGCCGGCAAGGTTGGCCTGGGCCAGGGGGCCCGGGTAATCGCCCGGTACGGCCCGGTATTTGTCCTGGAAGGCGTAATAGGCCGCCCTGATGCTGTCCATCTGGGAAATCAGGTTGCGGGCCCGGGCGCTTTCGATCAATTCCTGGCCCTTGAGGATGCCGCCCAGCAACAGGCCGATCACGACCAGAACGATGGCGAGCTCGATCAGGGTAAAACCACGTGGCGCTTCGGTCATGGTGGGAAAGGCAAGCAATAAACGGGCCTCGGCGAGGCTGCGGAAAAATGGATCGTTGGGCGGGACACGGTTCGTGATTGGCGAAATAATGACGATATCGACGAAACGGCAAACACCGTTGCCACCAAGTGTAGCCGAGCCGGCATTCAATTTTGGCCCGCCACCGCCGATATTCCACCCATGCCCGAGCCGCGCGCCAGCACACTTCCCTCCGCATCGCCGATCCGACGGGAGCCCTTCGTCGCCGCTTTCGGACGTTACCTGCGCCTGCAAAGCCATGGCAACCGAGTCCTGGGACTCATGCTGGCGTTCCTGCATGCGGCCATCGTGTGGGGCCAGGGCGAGGCCTGGGGCCAGGCCGTGGTGCTGGCCCACTACGGATTGTTCCTGCTCTGGCAGCCCTTTTTCAGCGGCCAGCAGAACCTGCCCTGGTTGCGGGCGCTCGGTGTCCTGGCCGTGGGCGTGGCCCTGGCTTTCCTGGAAAACATCTGGACGGCCGCCCTGTGGGCGGTATTGTTGGCGGGCCTGCTGGGCGGCGTGGCGGTCGGCGTCAAGCCGTTCAGGGAACGCGTCGGCCTCTGGCTGGCGGTGCTCTATCTCCTTTTGTTGCTGTTCACGTGGATGCTGCCCCTCGGCTTCGGGCTGCCCGTCCTGGACGGGGGGCAGCCCGCGTTTCTGCGCGATGGCCTGCTGCTGCTGCCCCTGACCCTGGCCCTGTTCCCCGCGCCCCGGTTGGCCCGCAGCGCCGGCGTGCTCGATCTGCTTTACACCCTGCTGTTCGTGCTGGTGATCGGCGTGCTGGCCCTGGGCAGTTACACCGCCATGCAGCTCACCCACACCGATTATGCCCATGGTGTCCTCATCAGCCTGGGCACGCTGATGGTTTCCCTGCTGATCATCGCCTGGCTGTGGCAGCCCAGGGGCGAGGCCTCCGGCCTGCGCCACCTGTTTTCCCGTTATGTGCTGTCGCTGGGGCTGCCCCTGGAGGAGTGGTTGAAGGAATTGTCCGATTCGGCCGAGCGGGAGCCGGACCCGGATGTCTTCCTGCGCTCGGCCATGGCGGGCTTCACCCACCTGCCCTGGTCCACCGGCGTGACCTGGCGCACCGAATATGCCCGCGGCGACCTGGGCACGCCCAGCCGTCACGCCGTGGCGTTCGCCCATGAAGGCGTGGAAGTGACTTTTTATACCGATGCCCCGGTCAACCCGGCCTTTGCCCTGCATTTGCGCCTGTTGACCGAGATCATCGGCTATTTCCACGCCGCCAAGACGCGGGAACGGGCCATGCAGGCCAACGCCTATACCCAGGCGATCTATGAAACCGGCTCCCGGCTGACCCACGACGTCAAGAATCTGCTCCAGTCCCTGAAGACGCTGTGCTCGGCGGCGGAACACAGCCGGCCCGAGCAGGCCATGTCCCTGCAGATGCTCATGCAGCGCCAGTTGCCGCAAATCGCCAAGCGCCTGGAGATCACCCTGGACAAGCTGAAATCGCCGGAAAAGGCCGCCGACCGCAGGGAGACCCTGGCGCGGGAATGGTGGCGCAACCTCAAGAACCGCTATGCCCGGGACAACCTGAATTTCGAGATCGACGATGCCGATACGCTGCTGTGGCTGCCCCAGGAATTGTTCGAGAGCGTGGCCGACAACCTGATCCAGAATGCCCTGCGCAAGCGGGTCGGCCAACCGGATGTGGCGATCCGGGTGGAACTGCGAACCTTGCCCGTGCCCAGCCTGATCGTGTGCGACACGGGGCCCGCCGCGCCGCCCGAAGTCATGGAAAAGTTGTTCCACGCCCCGGTCTCCACCCACGACGGCCTGGGCATCGGCCTGTACCAGGCCGCGAAGCAGGCCAGGGGGCTGGGTTATGGCCTGGAACTGTCCCGCAACAATGATGGCGAGGTGTGTTTCATCCTCTGGCAGGAAATGCTCTGAGCCATCGCCGTCGTCCGGCCGGGTTTATCCGGCGGCGTCGAGCATCAGTTGCTTCATTTCCCGCACCGCGTTCTCCCAGCCGGAAAAGAGGGCGCGGGCGACGATGGCGTGGCCGATGTTGAGCTCTTCCACGCCGGGGAGGGCGGCGACGGCCTGGACGTTGTGGTAATGCAGGCCATGGCCCGCGTTGACGGCGAGTCCGAGGGCGCGGCCCTTCTCCACCGCCGCCCGGATGCGCGCCAGTTCCCGGGCCGCTTGCGTCTCGTCCTCGGCGTCGGCGAAGCGGCCGGTGTGGATTTCCACCACCGGCGCGCCCGCGGATTTCGCGGCCTCCAGTTGATGGATCTCCGGGTCGATGAACAGGGAGACGCGCACGCCGGCCTCGGCCAGGATGTCGCAGGCGGCCCGGGCTTTCTCGAACTGCCCGGCCACGTCCAGGCCGCCCTCGGTGGTGAGTTCCTCGCGCCGCTCGGGCACCAGGCAGGCATCCTGGGGCGCCAGTTCCCGGGCGATGTCCAGCATCTCGTCGGTGATGGCCATTTCCAGGTTCATCCTGGTTTGCAGGATATGCCGCAGGATGTACACGTCGGCATCCTGGATGTGGCGGCGATCCTCGCGCAAATGCAGGGTGATGGAATCCGCCCCGGCGTTTTCCGCCATCAGCGCCGCCTGGACCGGGCTGGGATATTGGGTGCCGCGCGCCTGGCGCAGGGTGGCCACGTGGTCGATGTTGACGCCGAGTCGGATCATAGTTTTTGCAGGTCGATGAGGAGTTGCCGGGTGGCGAGGGGCTTGTCGCCGAGATAATGGGCCAATAGCCCGCGCATGAGAAGTTTACCTTCCGCCAGGGTGGCCGGGTCGGACAAATCGCCCCGGGCCAGGTCCAGCAGGGTCTTGCCGAGATAGCCGCCGGTTTGGCCCATCCCGTCCCGGGCCAGGGGCGCCACGCCTTCGCCGATCCGGTAGCCGTAGCGGCGCTGGGGCTCCAGGTCCCCTCCTTCGGCCAGGTGGCCCAGGGGCTGGGCGTAGCCCAGTTCCGACAGCAGGTCGAGTTCGAAGCGGCGCAGGACGGGCTCGACGTCCTCCCGGTGGTTCAGGGCGTCCAGGGTGTGGACGTAAAGGTCGAACAGGGTCTCGTGGGCGTCGCCCTCGGGCAGCAGGCGCAGCAGCAGTTCGTTGAGGTAGAAGCCGCACATGAGGGCGTGGCCCCGCAGCATGAGGCCGCCGCCCTGCCACTCGGCGGCGTGGAGGGTGCGCAGCTGGCCCTTGCCGAACCAGGACAGGGCCAGGGGCTGGAACGGGATCAGGCGGGCCTTCAGCCCGGAGGTCTGGCGCCGGGCGCCCCGGGCCACCAGGCCCTGGCGGCCGTGGTGGCGGGAGATGACATCGACGATCAGGCTGGTTTCGCGCCAGGGTCGGCTGTGCAGGACGAAGGCGGCTTCGTTGTCGATCCGCTCACTCATCGGGGTTTACTCGTATCCGAACTGCTTGATCAGCCGGGCGTCGTCGGCCCAGCCCCCCTTCACCTTGACCCACAGGTTGAGGAAGACCTTGCGGTCGAACAGCTTTTCCATGTCCTGCCGCGCCTCGCTGGCGATGCGCTTGATGTGTTCGCCGCCCTTGCCCAGGACGATGGGCTTGTGGGTGTCCCGATCCACCCAGATCACCGCGCCGATGCGGAACATGCGGCCGTCCTCCTCGAAGCTTTCGATGGTCACCGCCACGGCGTAGGGAATTTCGTCGCCGGTGAGGCGGAACACCTTTTCCCGCACGATTTCGGCGGCCAGGAAGCGGGAACTGCGATCGGTGACGTCGTCCTCGGCGAACCAGGCTTCCCCCACGGGCAGGTGGGGTTTGAGGATGGCCGGCAGGCGCAGGGCGTCCTTTTCGTTCTCCGCGCACAGGGGCACGATCTCGGCAAAGGGAAACTGGCCGGAAACCGATTGCAGGTAGGGCAGCAGGTCGGTCTTGTCGGCCACCGTATCCACCTTGTTCACCACCAGGACCACCGGCTTGTCCCGGGGCAGCAGGGGCAGGATGCGGGCGTCGCCGGGGGTGAATTTCCGGGCCTCCACCAACCACAGCACCAGATCCACTTCCGCCAGGGCCTGGGTCACCGCCCGGTTCATGGCCTGGTTGAGGGCGTTCTTGTACTGGGTCTGGAAGCCGGGGGTGTCGGCGAAGATGAACTGGGCGTCGGCCTCGGTGCGCACCCCCAGGATCCGGTGTCGGGTGGTCTGGGGCTTGTTGGAGACGATGCTGACCTTGGCGCCGACCAGGGCGTTGACCAGGGTGGACTTGCCCACGTTGGGGCGTCCCACCACGGCGATCACGCCGGTACGGAAGCCCGCGCCGGAGGCGGGTTTGTCGGTCACGGTTTTCCCTGCTTCCTGGCGCCTTGACCCTCCAGGGCCGCCAACGCCGCCTCGGCCGCCATCTGTTCGGCGGCCTTGCGGCTCGCGCCCTGGCCATGGGTGGCCAGAGAGCGAGCATCGATGCGGCACTCCACGTGGAAAGTCTGGGCGTGGGCCTGGCCGGCCGTATCCAGCAGGTTGTAGGTGGGCAGTCCCAGCCGGCGGGGTTGCAGCCACTCCTGCAGACGGGTCTTGGCGTCCTTGCCTTGCAGATTCGGGTTGATGGCGTCGATCCTGGCGCCGAAGAGCCGCTCGACCATGGCCTGGGCAACCTCGAAGCCCGCATCCAGCAGGGCGGAGCCCAGCAGGGATTCCAGCGCGTCGGCCAGGATGGAGGGACGCTGGGCGCCGCCGCTTTTCAATTCCCCCTCGCCCAGGCGCAGGTGAGGTCCCAGGTCGAGGTCCTGGGCGATTTCATGGAGGGAATCCTGATTGACCAGGTTGGCGCGCAAGCGGGACAGCCGGCCTTCCGGCTGGTCGGGGAACTGGCGGTAGAGCATGAGGCCCACCACGCAATTCAAAACGCCGTCGCCCAGGAATTCCAGCCGTTCGTAATTACGGGGGCTGAAGCTGCGGTGGGTCAGGGCCTGGAGCAACAGATCCCGGTTCCCCCAGGTGTGGCCCAGTCTGGCCTCCAAGTGCCTGGAGTCGGACGGCATGTCTAGTTCGTGCCCGCCTCGGCCTG
>WBZL01001055.1_pt1 | contig 29869 bp, 29 predicted proteins | sample 5204291 | NCBI WGS metagenome assembly WBZL01 (sample SAMN12344345, study PRJNA552823) | activated sludge metagenome | biome: Activated sludge suspended growth; feature: Nitrification reactor; material: Wastewater; isolation source: activated sludge from nitrification reactor of wastewater...
TGGTCGAGCGCATCAACGCCGTCGAGGCGCGCATGCAGTCGGCCTTCCCCCGGGCGAAATGGGTGTTCTTCGAGCCGGATGTCCGCTGAGCGTCTTGAAAATGCTGCAATCACCCTAAAATAGCCCTCGCCAGGAACAACATTCAAGGAGACCGTCATGCGCCTCAAGTTGCTTGCTCTGCTGGCCATAGTCGCCAGCCTGCTGTCAGGCTGCGGCTACAACCAGATCCAGACGAACGACGAGCAGGTGAACGCCGCCTGGTCGGAGGTGCTCAACCAGTACAAGCGTCGCGCCGACCTGATTCCCAATCTGGTGCAGATCGTGCAGGGGTATGCCGCGCACGAGAAGGAGGTGCTGACCCAGGTGACCGAAGCGCGCTCGCAGGTCGCCGGCATCAAGGCGACGCCTGAACTGATCAACGACCCCCAGGCGTTCGCCCGGTTCCAGGCCGCGCAGTCGCAGCTCTCCGGCGCCTTGTCGCGCCTGCTGCTGGTGGTGGAGAACTATCCCAACCTCAAGGCCGACGCCAGCTTCCGAGACCTGCAGGCGCAAGTGGAAGGCACCGAGAATCGCATCACCGTGGCGCGCAACCGCTACATCAAGGCCGTGCAGGATTTCAATACCACGGTGCGCGTCTTTCCGAGCAACCTGACGGCCATGCTGTTCGGCTACAAGACCAAGCCCAATTTCGCGGTCGAGGACGAGAAGGCAGTATCGACACCGCCAGCCATCAAGTTCGACGGAGGGGCCAGGCCGGCGGCACCCGTCAAGCCGGGCGCGGCTGCCGACAAGCCGGCAGGCAGTGCGCTCTCGGCGGGCTATTAGGGCCTGATCGCATCCTTCGCATGGGTTTCGCCGCAAGGCTTCTGCTTGCGCTCTGGCTCCCGGCCGCTGTCGCTCTCGGCCTTGCCGCGGACGCGTTGGTCGCCGTTCCCGCGCTCAAGGCGCGTGTCACCGACCTCACCGGCACATTGAGCGGCGAGCAGGCGGCGGCGCTGGAAACGCGGCTGGCGCAGATCGAGAACGACCGCGGCAGCCAGATCGTCGTCCTGCTGGTCCCCACCACGCAACCGGAAGCGATCGAGGCCTACGCCATCCGCGTCGCGGATGCCTGGAAGATCGGCCGCACTGGCGTCGACGACGGCATCATCCTTCTCGTTGCCAGGAACGACCGAACGCTGCGCATCGAGGTGGGCCGCGGCCTAGAAGGCGTGCTGCCGGATGCCGTGGCCAAACGGATCATTGCCGAGGTGATCGGGCCGCGCTTCGGCAAGGGCGATTTTTTCGGCGGCCTGCAAGACGGCGTGATGCGGATCGAGGCGGTGTTGGCGGGCGAGGCCCTGCCGCCGCCGCAGAAGCGCGCGCGCGGCGCACCGGCCGCCGAGTCTTGGGAAAATCTCTTGCCGCTGGCCATGCTGTTCGTGTTTGTCGCCGGCGGCCTCTTGCGCGCCCTGTTCGGGAGGCTGCTCGGCGGTGCGGTGGCGGGCGGCGTGGCCTTCCTCGGCGGCTGGCTGCTGCTGGGCAGCGTAACCGTCGCGCTGCTCGTTGCGCTGGTCGTGTTTTTCCTTACCCTGTCGGGCATTGCCGGTGGGGGCGGATTGCGCGGCATGGGCGGGCGGGGCGGCGGGGGCGGTTTTTCCGGCGGAGGCGGCGGCTTCGGTGGCGGGGGGGCATCGGGACGATGGTAGGACTGTCACGCATGCTGCGGCATTTGCTGATGCCGGACTGGCGCGTGCGCCAGTGCTTCCCGCGGCGGACCCTTCAGGCCGTGGAGGCGGCGATCGCGGCCTCCGAGCGAAGCCACGGCGGCGAGATCCGCTTCGTCGTCGAGACGTCGCTGGCCCCGATGCAACTGCTGCGCGGCGTGACCGCCCGTGATCGCGCCCTAGATGTTTTCTCGGCGCAACGCGTGTGGGATACCGAGGAAAACAGCGGCGTGCTGATCTATGTGCTGCTGGCCGACCGCGATGTCGAGATCGTCGCCGATCGCGGCCTCAATGGCCGTGTATCGCCAGAAGAATGGGAATCGATCTGCCGGCGCATGGAGAGGGCGTTCGGCAAGCGGGAATTCGGAGCCGGGACGCTGGCGGCAATCGCCGAGATCGGCGGCCTGCTGGCGGATCGCCTGCCGATTCGGGCAGAGGGAGGGAACGAATTGCCCGATCGTCCGGTGCTGCTTTGAGGTGCTCCCTCAATGGTGCGCGTTGACGTTCTTTGCGGCGGCGAGAAGCTGTTGCAGTTCCTCCCCGTGTTCGCGCATGTTGCGACGGTGCCAGAGGCCGACCAGCAGCATGGTCAGGCTGACGAAGACGCCGAACAGGGCGATGACCACATAGATCGACATGTCCAGATACACCAGCAGGGCATAGAGGCCCAGCATGACGAGGATGCTGGTGTTCTCGTTGAAGTTCTGCACGGCGATGGAATGCCCCGCGCCCATCAGGATATGGCCGCGGTGCTGTAGGAGGGCATTCATTGGAACGACGAAGAATCCGGCCATCGCCCCCACCGCGACCATCATGACCAGCGCCATCGGCAGCCCGGTGACGAAGATCATGCCCATCACGACGATGCCCATCGTAATTCCCACGGGCAATACCCGTACGGATTTGTCGAGCGCGACGGTTCTGGCGGCCAGCACGGCGCCGCCCGCGATGCCCAACGCCACCACGCCTTGCAGCACGGTGGCCTTGTCGAGCGACAGGCCGAGCGCCTTGTCGGCCCACCTCAGCACGATGAACTGAAGCGTGGCGCCGGCCCCCCAGAACAGCGTGGTGACGGCAAGGGAAATCTGCCCCAGCTTGTCGCGCCAGAGCAGCCGCACGCAGTGGCCGAACTCGTACATCAGGTAGATCGGGTTCTTGTGCAGCGGCTTGTGGTCGACGCCAGTGTCGGGGATGAACACATTGAAGATCGCGGCGATCAGATAGAGGAGGGAAATGACCAGCATGGCGACTTCCGCCGGCGTGTCGATCCAGGTGTCGATGCCGGGCAGGTCGAAGCCGAGCAGGCCCGAACTGACCGTCGGATTGATCAGCACGCCGCCGAGAACGGTGCCGAGGATGATGGCAGTCACCGTCAGCCCTTCGATCCAGCCGTTGGCGATGACCAGCTTTTCGTGCGGCAGATACTCGGTGAGGATGCCGTACTTGGCCGGCGAATAGGCGGCGGCGCCCAGGCCTACGATGCCGTAGGAGAGCAGCACGTAGTAATAGATCGGGATGCCGAGCAGGTCCAGAAACGGCACCGTCGCCACTACCATCATGAAACAGCCGACAATCTTGATGGTATTGCTGTAGAGCATCACGCGGCCCTTGGCCATCGAGTCGGCAAAGGCGCCGACGAAGGCTGCCAGGGCGACGTAGGAAACGGTGAAAAACAGCTTGAGAAGGGGTTCGTACTGGGCCGGGGACTGGATATCCCGCAGCATGGCGATGGCGGCAATGAGCAGTGCATTGTCAGCGAGCGCGGAAAAAAACTGCGCCGCCATGATGATGTAAAAGCCGCGATTCATTCAGCGATGCGAGCCGGGGTCCGTGTCCGTGAAAAGGCGTGAAGCTAGTTTGTTATTTTTATTGGGGCTGCGACGCGGCTTTATACCATGAAGCTGCGACGCGTGTCAGATGCCCCTGGAACCAGGTACGGCCTGACGCTTTTCCCTGATAATCGACGGAAAAACGCTCAAATCAGGCTACCTTATACAGGTAATTTGTGATTGAATAAGCGCTATAAGTATATCGGGGGGTGGTAATTATGGCTGACCGCAGGCTCCAGGTTTTCCATGCCGTAGCCAAGCAGTTGTCCTTCACGAAAGCAGCCGAAGTGCTGTTTATGACGCAGCCGGCCGTGACGTTCCAAATCAAGCAGTTGGAGGAGCATTTCAACACGCGACTGTTCGACCGCGGCCACGGCAAGATATCCCTGACGCCGGCCGGCGAAACCGTGCTGGAATACGCCGAACGGATCCTCGGCCTGTCGTCGGAACTCGACGTGCGCCTGGCCGAAATGACCGGACAGATCGGCGGACCGCTGCTGCTGGGCGCCAGCACCACCATCGCGGAGTTCATGTTGCCGCGCATCCTCGGCGAATTCAAGTCGCAGTATCCCAACGTCAAGCCGCGCCTGATTGTCGCCAACTCGGAGTCGATCGAGACGCGCGTTGCTGAGCACACGCTGGACATCGGCCTCATCGAGGCGCCCTCGCATCAGGGCAATCTGCAGTGCGAGGTGTGCTGCGAGGACGAACTGCTCGTCATCTGCGCGCCCGGCACGGCGCTGGCCAAGAACAAGGAATTGACCCCCCAGATCCTCGCGACGCATCCCTTCATCAGCCGCGAGCCGGGCTCCGGCACGCGCGAAGTCACTGATACGTATTTCCGCGATGCCGGCGTGCCGCCGGAGAGCCTCAACCTCGTCATCGAATTGGGCAGCCCGGAGGCGATCAAGGGCGTGGTGGAGACCGGCATCGGCTTCGCTATCGTCTCGCGCGCCTCGGTTGCCAAGGAAAAGCGCCTCGGTGACCTGCTCGCGATTCCGCTCAAGCCGCGACTCCATCGCACGCTGTCGATGGTCTACCCGAAGGAAAAATTCCGTTCGCGCCTGGTCAACACCTTCGTCGAGTTCGCCAACACCAGGCTCAAGCAGTTCGTGGCGAAACACGGCTGACGCAATCCGCATCCCGACTTGACCCGACCCATACGCGCCACCATCGACCTGTCAGCGCTGCGCGGGAACTTCGCGGTTGCCAGACAGCGTGCGGCAGGCGCCTGCCTGTGGGCCGTCATCAAGGCAAATGCCTATGGCCACGGACTGTTGCGCGTGGCCGAGGCGCTCGAAGACCTGGCCGACGGTTATGCGCTGCTCGATCTCGACGACGCCGTCGCCCTGCGCGAGGCCGGCTTTCGCCAGCCCATCCTCCTTCTCGAAGGCTTTTTCGAGGCAGACGAACTGCCGCTCTATGCCGCGTATGGCCTGACGCCGGTCGTGCATACGCTGGAGCAGGTCGAGATGCTGACCGGCGCCGCCCTGCCGGCGCGGCTGCCGGTGTACGTCAAGCTCAACACCGGCATGAATCGGCTCGGTCTGTCCGCCGAGGAATTCCATCCCGTTCTTACCGCGCTGCAGACTGCTTCGAGCGTTGCCGCCATCACCCTCATGACGCACTTCGCCGATGCCGACCTGGAACGCGGCATTGACTGGCAGATGGCGCGATTCGGGGAGGCCACCCAGGGATGCGGCAATCCGGTCAGCCTGGCCAACTCGGCGGCGCTGTTGCGCTTTCCCGAGACATGCCGGGGCTGGCTGCGTCCGGGCATCATGCTCTATGGTTCTTCGCCCTATCCGCTGGACGCAAGCGCCGAGTCGCTCGGCCTGCGTCCTGTGATGACGCTTTCCAGCCGGCTCATCTCGGTGCAGGAAATCGATGCCGGCGAACGCGTCGGCTACGGCGGCACCTTCACCGTTGAACGGCCGATGCGCATCGGCGTCGTCGCCTGCGGTTACGCCGACGGCTATCCGCGTCACGCGCCGAGCGGCACGCCGATTCTCGTCGAAGGCCGCCGCACCCGCACCGTCGGGCGCGTGTCGATGGACATGATCACGGTCGACCTCGAGGACATTCCCGACGCCGGCATCGGTTCGCCGGTGGTGTTGTGGGGCGAAGGCCTGCCGGTCGACGAAGTTGCAACGGCCGCCGGCACCGTCAGTTACGAGTTGCTGTGCGCGCTCACCCAGCGGGTTCCTGTCATCGAGAAAACGTAGCGGGCTCGCCCTGCGAGCCTCGTTGCCGGTAGCATTGCGGCATGGCCAAACAAAAAACCGTTTACTCCTGCACCGAATGCGGCGGCACCTCGCCGAAGTGGCAGGGCCAATGTCCGCATTGCAGCGCCTGGAACACCCTGGTGGAAAGCCTGGCGGAAGCCGTGCCGACCAACCGTTTTTCCGTCGTCGCCGGCAGCGGCCGGATGCAACGCCTGGCCGAGATCAGTCCGCACGAGGAATCCCGCGTCGCCACCGGCATCGAGGAGTTCGACCGCGTGCTGGGCGGCGGGCTGGTGACGGGCGGCGTGGTGCTCATCGGCGGCGATCCCGGCATCGGCAAGTCGACCCTGCTGCTGCAGGCGCTGGCCAGGCTGGCCGATCGCCAGGATGCGCTCTACGTCTCCGGCGAAGAATCCGCCGAGCAGGTGGCGCTGCGCGCGCGTCGCCTGCAGCTGCAGGTCGGCGGACTGCAACTGCTGACAGAAATCCATCTGGAGAAAATCCTTGCCGCGCTGGCCGAGCACAAGCCGCGCATCGCGGTGATCGACTCCATCCAGACGGTGTATTCCGACGCGCTGCAGTCGGCCCCGGGCTCGGTGGCCCAGGTGCGCGAATGCGCCGCCCAGCTCACGCGCTATGCCAAGCAGGCCGGCACCTGCATCGTCTTCGTCGGCCACGTCACGAAGGAGGGCGCGCTGGCCGGACCGCGCGTGCTGGAGCACATCGTCGACACTGTGCTCTACTTCGAGGGCGATCCCAATTCCAGCTTCCGGCTGATCCGCGCGGTCAAGAACCGTTTCGGCGCCGTAAACGAGCTCGGCGTCTTCGCCATGACCGACAAGGGTCTGCGTGGCGTATCCAATCCCTCCGCCCTGTTCCTCTCGCATCATGCGCAGCAGGTGTCGGGTTCCTGCGTGCTGGTGACGCAGGAGGGTACGCGGCCGCTGCTGGTGGAGATCCAGGCGCTGGTGGATGAAGCCCATTCCCCCAGTCCGCGCCGCCTCTGCGTCGGCCTCGAGCAGAACCGCCTGGCCATGCTGCTGGCCGTGCTGCACCGCCATGCCGGCATCGCCTGTTTCGACCATGACGTCTTCGTCAATGCGGTAGGGGGTGTGAGGATCGGCGAACCGGCGGCGGATCTCGCCGTGCTGCTCGCGATCGTCTCCAGCCTGCGCAACCGCCCGCTGCCGCAGAAGCTGATCGCTTTCGGCGAAATTGGCCTGGCCGGCGAGATTCGCCCGGCGCCGCGCGGCCAGGAGCGCCTCAAGGAAGCCGCCAAGCTCGGCTTCACGCATGCCCTGATTCCCATGGCCAATGCGCCAAAGCAGCCGATCAAGGGCATCGAGGTCATTGCGCTGGAGCGGGTGGGGCAGGCGGTGGACAAGTTACGGGAACTGCAGTGAGCAATTGGCACCTCTCCTGGCAGATGTTGAAGCGTGATTTCCGCGCCGGCGAGCTGCGCCTGCTCGGCCTGGCGCTGGTGATCGCCGTGGCCAGCCTGTCGAGCGTGAGTTTCTTTTCCGACCGGCTTTCACGCGCCCTGACGAGGGAGGCGCACCAACTGCTCGGCGGCGACCTGCTGCTGGTGGCCGACCACCCCTGGGACAGGGCCTATCGTGTTGAGGCGCAGCGGCGCGGCCTGCGCGTCCTCGGCAGCGTGAGCTTTCCGAGCATGACAGCGGCCAATGGCGTCAGCCACCTGGCCGGCATCAAGGCGGTCGAGCCGGGCTATCCCTTGCGCGGCGCGCTGCGCATCGCGCCCGCTCTCAACCAGGCCGACGCCGAAACGCGGGAGACGCCGGCGTCGGGGACGGTCTGGCTGGACGAGCGGCTGTCCGCCGCGCTCGGATCGAAGGCGGGCGATATCGTGCGACTGGGCAGCGCCAGCCTCGCCGTCTCCGCGGTGCTGACTTTGGAGCCCGACCGCGGCGTGAATTTCTTCAACATTGCGCCGCGTCTGATGATGCATGTCGACGACCTGCCGGCCACCGGGCTGATCCAGGTCGGCAGCCGCATCACCTACCGCCTGCATCTGGCCGGCGAGGGGAAGGCGATTGCCGCCTATCAGGCCTGGGCGGAAAAACGCCTTGGCCGCGGCGAACGCATCGAAAGCCTCGAAAATGCGCGGCCCGAGGTGCGCAGCGCCCTGGATCGCGCCGAGAAATTCCTGCGCCTGGCGGCGCTGCTGGCGGCCGTGCTGGCGGCCGTCGCCGTCGGCCTCGCGGCGCGCCGTTTCATGCAGCGGCATCTCGACGGCTGCGCCGTGATGCGCTGCCTCGGCGCACGCGGCAGCCAGCTGATGCGGATATATCTCGGCGAGTTCCTCCTCTTCGGCGCCATCGCTTCCGCGCTCGGATGCTTCATCGGTTTCGCCGCCCAATATGCGCTCGAGCGTCTGCTGTCGAACCTGCTGACGACGGCGTTGCCGGCGCCATCGCCATTGCCGTTGGCCTACGGCTTCACCGTCGGCCTGGCGCTGCTGGCGGGCTTTGCCCTGCCGCAATTGATGCGCTTGCGCAATGTCCCTACGGTGCGCGTGCTGCGGCGAGAGTGGGCCGAAACGGAGCCGTTGGCCTGGACCGGTTATGCCTTCGGTGCGGCGGTCCTGGCTGCCCTCATGCTCTGGATGGCAGCCGACCTCAGGCTCGGCCTGTGGGTGCTCGGCCTGTTCTCGCTCGCTGTGGCGATTTATGCCGGCGTGGCGCGACTGGCGCTGGCCGCGGCCGAACGGCTGCGCGGCGCGGCAGGCGCCGGCTGGCGCTACGGCATTGCATCGCTGCATCGCCGCCTCGGCGCCAGCGTGGTCCAGGCCGTGGCTCTCGGCCTGGGCATGACGGCGCTGCTGCTGCTCACGCTGGCGCGCGACGATCTGCTTGCCTCCTGGCAGCGCAGCGTGCCGCCGGATGCGCCCAACCGCTTCATCATCAGCATCCAGCCGGAGCAGCGCGAGCCGGTCCGCGAGCTGTTCGCCGCCAAGGGACTGGAGAGACCCGATCTGCTGCCGATGGTGCGCGGTCGCTTGGTGTCGGTGAACGGCCGGGCGGTCAACCCGGCCGACTTCGAGGATGAACGCGCCCAACGCCTGGTCGAGCGGGAGTTCAATCTCTCCTGGATGGCTGATCTGCCCGAGGGCAACTCGCTGACCGCTGGCCGCTGGTTTGCGCCGACGGATGCGGGCCGGCCGCAATTCTCGGTGGAGCAGGGGCTGGCGGACACGCTGAAACTGAAGATGGGCGATGTCCTGACCTACGATATCGCCGGCCGACGGCTCGAGGCGAAAATCACCTCGCTGCGCAAGCTCGACTGGGACTCGATGCGCGTCAATTTCTTCGTCGTCACGCCCCCGGGCGTGCTGGAGCCTTTCCCGACCAGTTACATCACCAGCTTCCATCTGCCGCCCGAAAAGGCCGGTTTTGTCGGCGAACTGGTGGCGGCCCATCCCAACCTGACGGTGATCGACGTCGCTTCCATCCTGCGCCAGTTCAGGTCGGTGATGGACCAGCTGGCACAGGCTGTGCAGTTCATCTTCGCCTTCTCCCTCGTCGCCGGGCTGGCCGTGCTGTATGCCGCGTTGGAATCCACCCATGACGAACGCGAGTACGAGATTGCCGTGCTGCGCACCCTGGGCGCGCGCAACAGCCATCTGCGCGCCGCACTGGCAGCGGAGTTTGCCGTGCTTGGCGCGATCGCCGGCGTGGTGGCCGGCGTCGGTTCGGCGCTCATTAGCTGGCTGCTCGGCCGTTTTGTCTTCCAGATGCCCTATGAGCCGGCCTGGCTGGTGCTTCCGGCGGGGGTGCTCGGCGGCGTTCTCGGCATCACCCTGGCCGGACTGGCCGGCACCGCCCGCACCCTGCGTGCCCCGGCCCTGCAGAGCCTGCGCGCGCTGGCCTGAATTTATTGTGACAAATACCACGAAAGGGATAGGCAGGCCGAAGGCCCGCTGCTATACTCGTTCGAAAAAAGAGTATGCAAGCCTCTGTGATGACATGAATTTTCTTCATGTTTGGGCTCCACGGAGGGATTAGAGGGGGTCATGCCCGAATTCTGGACGGCGGTCGCACTCATAGCTGGGGCCGTAGCTGTTTTAGTTATCCTCTGGCGAATCGCCGCGCTCCACGCGGCGACGAAGGAACTTCCTACCGGCATCGATTCCGCTCTGGCCGAGAAGCATCGGACCATGCTGTCCGATCTGCATGCAGGCCTCAGCCGTCAGGGCGACCGCCTCCTTTCGCAAAGCGCCGAATCCGGCGAACGGCTGCAGAAAACCCTGGCGGAACTCAACGCCTCCTTCCAGGCCCGGCAGGATCAACTGCGCGCCGAAGTGCTCGAGCAGATCATGCTGAAGCTGGCGGAACAGGCGCGCGCCGACCGCGAGTTGCTGCAGTCCGGGCTCGGACAGGCCACTGCCCAACTCAGCGCCAGCATGGAAAGCCTCACGCGCAGCATCAACGAACGCCTCGAGCAGATCAGCGGCCGCGTCAGCGAGCGCCTCGACGAGGGCTTCAAGAAAACCAACGAGACCTTCACCAATGTCATGGCGCGGCTGGCCACCATCGATGAAGCGCAGAAGAAGATCGACGGCCTCACCAGCAATGTCGTCAGCTTGCAGGAGTTGCTTGGCGACAAGAAGGCGCGCGGCGCCTTCGGCGAAGTGCAACTCGAAGCGCTGGTGCGCAACATCCTGCCGCCCGGCAGCTTCGATTTCCAGTTCACCCTGAGCAACGGAACACGTGCTGACTGCGTGCTGAAACTGCCCGAGCCGACCGGCATGGTGGCGGTGGACTCCAAGTTCCCGCTGGAGAATTACCACCGGATGTTCGCGCCGGAGGCCTCAGAGTTCGAGCGCCGTGCCGCGCAGACTGACTTTCGCGCCGACCTGCGCAAGCACATAGATGCCATCGCCGCGAAGTACATCATCGCCAACGAGACTTCCGATGGTGCCGTGCTGTTCGTGCCTGCCGAGGCGGTCTTCGCCGAGATCCACGCCTACCACCCGGAAGTGGTCGGCTACGCCATGCAGAAGCGCGTCTGGATTGTCTCGCCGACGACGCTTATGGCCGTCCTCAACACCGCGCGCGCCGTGCTGAAGGATGTCGAGACGCGTCACCAGATCCACATCATCAAGGATGCGCTGGGCAAGCTGTCGAAGGACTTCGCGCGCTTCGACGAACGCATGCAGAAGCTGGCGGCGCACATCGACCTGGCGCAGAAGGACGTGCAGGACGTGCAGGTCAGCAGCAGGAAGATCAGCGGCCAGTTTGCCCGCATCGAGGGCGTCGAACTGGACGGCATCGAGGCTTCGCCGGCGATTGCCGCCGTTCCATTGCGCAAGGCAGGCGAGGAATAAGATGGCGCATCGACTGATCCTGAACTTCGCCTGGCGCACTTTGGCTGCGCTCGCCGTGCTGTTCTCCTGCGGCGCCGCCCTGGCATGGGGGCCCGCCGACGGCAGCCAGCCGGTCGCCATGTTCTGGTTTGCCGGACTGGGCAGCGCCAGCGCCCTCGGCGGCTGGCTGGCGTGGAATTCCGTCACGACGAGTCGCCTGCGCGACCAGCTCAACCTGATCGACACCGCCTTTCGCTGCGTCGATGTCGCCGTGGTCGGCCTCGACGACCGCGGGCAGGTCTTCTTCGCCAATGCCGCGGCGGCGAAGCTGGCGGGCGTCGATCACGCCGAGCTCATCGGCCAGTCCTTCGAGTCGCGTTTTCCGCTGCGCAATGCGGCCGACGGCAAGCCGGTGCTCCTGCAGGAACTGCAGTCCGCCAATGGCGACAACATGCCGGCGCTGCGTGCCGTGCTGCGCGACGCCGGCGACAACGAGCGCGTGCTTGACATCAGCAGCGCCAGCGAAGATGCCGGCCGCCGCCAGGTCAGCTTCCTGGCCATGGAGGACGTTTCCGTTCCCCACGGCATTTCCCTCGAACTGTTCTGGCAGGCAAATCACGATGCGCTGACCGGGCTGGTGAACCGCCGCGGCTTCGAGGAGGCGCTGCGCAAGGCCATCGCCGCCGACGAAGCGCCCGACAAGCGGCACACGCTGCTATTTCTCGACCTCGATCGCTTCAAGCTGATCAACGACAGCGGCGGGCACGCCGCCGGCGACGAATTCCTGCGCCAGATCGCCGCCGTGCTGCGTGCGCGGGTGCGCACGTCCGATGTGCTGGCGCGCATGGGCGGGGACGAGTTCGCCGTCCTGCTGCATGCCTGCCCGGTGGAGCAGGCGTTGCGCATCGCCAACGCCATCCGCATGGACGTGTCGAACTTCCGCTTCGTCTGGCGCGAGAAGGTGTTCCACGTCGGCGCCAGCATCGGCCTGGTCGTGCTGTCGGACCCGGCTGCCGGCGCGGAGGATGTGATGGAGCAGGCCGACTCCGCCTGCTATGCCGCCAAGGAAGCCGGCCGCGACCAGATCCGCGTCTATCACGCCAAGGCCGCCAGCCACCAGCCGCGCGCCGACATGAACATCGTCGAGACTATCCACGACGCCATCGAGCGCAACGGCTTCCGCCTCTTCCGCCAGCGCATCGCCGGCCTCGACGAGGCGACTTCGAAGGCGCGGCATTTCGAGCTGCTGCTGCGCATGATCGACCGCGAAGGCAAGATCGTGCCGCCGATGGTCTTCATTCCTTCGGCCGAGCGGCACAACATGATGCAGGCCATCGACCGCTGGGTGCTCGCCAACGCCCTGCCGGCGATCCGCCGCGAATGCGAGGCCACGCCGGACAACCTGCCGGTGTTCGACATCAATCTGTCCGCCGAGAGCATCAACGACAGCCGCTTTCCGCAGTTCGTGCGCGAGCAGATCGCCCTGCACCGGACGCCGCCCGAGGCCATCTGCTTCGAGATTACCGAAACGCTGGCGGTGGCCAACCTGACCAAGGCGGCCGAACTGATCCGCGAGTTGAAGGATCTGGGACTGCGCTTCGCGCTGGACGATTTCGGCGCCGGCATGTGCTCCTTCGCCTACCTCAAGCACCTGCCGGTGGACTACGTCAAGATCGATGGCGCCTTCGTGCGCGACATGTTCGCCGAACCGATGAATCGCGAGGTGGTCTCCGCCATCAACAATATCGCCCACTCCCTCGGCATGAAGACCATCGCCGAGTTCGTCGAGACGGAAGGCACGCTCAACCGCCTGCGCGAGATGGGCGTCGACTACGCCCAGGGCCACGCCGTCGGCCGTCCTTTCTACTTCAGTTAGACCAGACCTTCGAAGGACTGCACGTCGACTGCTTCGCCCGGCGCGACGTTGCCGCGTTCGGACTCGACGGCAATGAAGCAGTTCGCCTCGGACATCGAACTCAGGATGCCGGAGCCCTGAGAGCCGGTGGCGCGCACCTTCCATTCGCCGTTCTCGCAGAACAGCACGCCGCGCTGGAACTCGCTGCGGCCGGGCCGCTTCTTCAGGGCGGTAACGCAGGGTACGCGGAACAGCGGCAGCGACTCGACCGGCGAGATGCCCATCATCTTCTGCAGCGCCTCGCGCACGAACTGGTAGAAAGTCACCATCACAGCCACCGGGTTGCCAGGCAGGCCGAAAAGGAAAGCCCCCTCGCTTCCGTCACCGATGCGGCCGAAGGCCATCGGCCGGCCGGGGCGCATGGCGATTTTCCAGAAGGCCACCTCGCCGAGTTTCTCCATCAGGACGCGGATGAAATCGGCTTCGCCCACGGAGACGCCGCCGCTTGTGAGGATGACGTCGGCCTGCGCGGCCGCCCGATGGAAAGCCGCCTCCAGCGCCGCCGGCTCGTCGCGCACCACGCCGAGGTCGATCGCATCGCAGCCCAGCCGCGTCAGCATGCCGTAGAGGGTATAGCGGTTGCTGTCGTAGACCTCGCCGGCTTTGAGCGGCATGCCGAGGGAACACAGTTCGTCGCCGGTGGAGAAAAAGGCGACGCGCAGCCGCCGCTTCACGCTGACCTCGGCGACGCCGAGCGAGGCCAGGAGACCGAGTTCCGCCGGCCTCAGCTGCTTGCCGACGCGGATCGCCGGTTCGCCGGCGCGCAGGTCCTCGCCGGCGCGGCGTATATGCTGGCCCTGGCGCTGCTGCGGGGGAATGACAATGCGTTCGCCATCGGCCCTGGCCACCTCCTGGATGACCACCGTGTCTGCGCCTTGCGGAATCACGCCGCCGGTCATGATGCGCACGCAGTGTCCCGGTTCGAGGCGCCCCTCGAAGGCGCGCCCGGCGAAGGCGGTGCCGGCCAGACTCAGCGTCGTATCGCGCTCAAGGGCGAGATCGGCGAAGCGCACCGCATAGCCGTCCATGGCGGAATTGTCGTGGCCCGGCACGTTGGCGGTCGAGATGACGTCCTCGGCCAGCACGCGGCCCAGCGCGTTGCGCACGAAGAGGCGCTCGCTGCCTTCGACCGGCTCGACTAGATCGAGGATGATCTGCCGCGCCCGGGCCACGCCGAGGGATTCCGGGTCGTAGTCGTCCGCGCAGGAAATTTGTTTGAGGAGCGAAGTCATGATTCCATCTGACTCAGTTCTTCCAGCGTATTGATGTTGGTGAAGGCCCGCTCGTCCTCGAAGGGCACCTCGGCCACGTTGAGCGCCGCATACCAGGCGTCGACCTTGCGGCCGCCGGTCTCGAGGAAGGCCGTCAGGCCGTCCAGCACTTCGCGTCTCACCAGGGAGAATACCGGATGCGCCTGCGCACCGGTCTTCGCCACGGCCAGGTCCGCGCCGGCCGCTACCAGGGCGGTGTGCAGGCGCTCGACCAGGTCCTCCGGCAGGAAGGGCGAGTCGCAGGGCGCCGTGACGAGCAGCGGCGTTTCGCAGGCGAGCAGTCCTGTGTGCAAACCGGCCAGCGGACCGGCGAAGCCGGCGATGCGGTCTGGCACCACCGGGTAGCCGAAGGCGGCATAGGCCTCCAGATTCTGGTTGGCGTTGATGATCAGGGCGTCCACCTGCGGCACCAGGCGCTCGATCGACCACGCCGCCATCGGCTTGCCGCGAAAAGGCTGCAGGCCCTTGTCGCGTCCGCCCATGCGGCGGCCGAGACCGCCGGCGAGGATCAGGCCGGTCACCTTCATGTGACGGATGCGGCGGACTTGCGGAAACGTTCCGCGCCGGTGAACAGCAGGTAATGCTTGCCCTGCGAACGCCCGATCATGGTCATGCCGACGCGCCGCGCCAGATCGTAGCCCATCTGCGTCAGGCCGGAGCGCGAGACGAGGAAGGGGATGCCCATCTGCGCCGTCTTGATGACCATTTCCGAGGTGAGCCGGCCGGTCGTGTAGAAGATCTTGTCCTCGCCCGTCAGGCCGTCCAGCCACATGCGGCCGGCGATGGCGTCCACGGCATTATGGCGGCCGATGTCTTCGACGAACATGAGGATTTCCGTATCCTTGGCGAGCGCGCAGCCGTGCACGGCGCCGGCCTGCTTGTAGATCGATTCGTGATGGCGCACGGCATCGAGCAGGCCGTAGAGGGTGTCCTCGTCGAGGCGGGCCACCACCGGCAGCGATACTTTTTCGATCTCGCCCATCAGGTCGCCGAACATCGTGCCCTGGCCGCAACCCGTGGTGACGGTGCGCTTGCCCATTCTTTCTTCGAGATCGTCCGCGGAGCGGGTGGTGGTGACGGCCACCGAATCCGTCTCCCAGTCGACCTGCACGGCGGCGATGTCCTCCAGGCGCGACACCAGGCGCTGGTTGCGCAGGTAGCCGATGGCCAGTGCCTCCGGCGCGCCGCCCAGGGTCATCAGCGTGACGATCTCGCGCTTGTCCAGATAGAGCGTCAGCGGATGCTCGCCGGCGATCTGCGTCGGCACGGTTTCGCCGCGCTCGTTGGTGGCGGAGATGGTGAGGGTGGCCGGGCGGGCGGCGTCGGTCAGCTGCGGACGGTAGGGCATCAGCCGCCCGTCATCGACATGAAGCGGACGACCTTCGGATCCTGCATCTGTTCGTTGAAATCGTGCCCCTTGGGCTTGATGCCCATCGAGTCCACGATGGCCTGGCGCAGCGGGCCGTCGTCATCCGGGTGGCCGCGCAGCACTGGCATGAGGGCGAGGGCGTCGTTCTGGCCGAGACAGGGATACAGCTCGCCCTTGCAGGTGATGCGCACGCGGTTGCAGCTGTCGCAGAAATTGTGCGAGTGGGGCGAAATGAAGCCGAGCTTGCTGCGGGTGCCGGGGATGCGCCAGTAGTTGGCGGGGCCGCCCGTGGTTTCGGCCGAACCGACCAGTTCGAAATGTGGCTTGAGCAGCGCCAGCGCCTCGTCCGAGCTGTAATAGGTGTCGGCGCGCGAGCGGTCGATGGAGCCCAGCGGCATCTCCTCGATGAAGGAAATGTCGATGCCCTTGCCGACGGCGAAGCGCACCAGGTCGACAATTTCGTCGTCATTGACGCCGCGCATCATCACCGCATTGAGCTTGATGCCGGAGAAGCCGGCGGCGATCGCCGCATCGATGCCGCGCATGACCTTGTCGATCTCGCCGACGCGCGTGATGGACTTGAAGCGGTCTGCGCGCAGGGTGTCCAGGCTGATGTTCACGCGCTTGACCCCGGCAGCGACCATCTCGGCGGCGTAGCGGTCGAGCTGCGAGCCGTTGGTGGTCACCACCAGTTCCTTCAGGCCTTCCAGCATGCCGGTCTCGCGCATCAGCCACAGGGCGTTGCGCCGCACCAGGGGTTCGCCGCCGGTGATGCGCACTTTGGTCACCCCCATGCCGACGAAGGTGCGGATGACGCGCAGGCATTCCTCCAGGCTCAGCACCTGGTCGCGCGAGAGGAACTCCATCTCTTCCGCCATGCAATAGAAGCAGCGGAAGTCGCAGCGGTCAGTGATCGACAGGCGGATGTAGGTGATATGCCGGCCGTACTTGTCCACCAGGGTGCCGGGAGCGTGGGAGGAGGTCGCGGGCGAGGTAGGCGGCACGAATCCCTCGAGCACAGGCGATACCGCTTTAGGCATCAAGGATTCATTTTTCAACTTCTTTGCCTTTGACAAATAGAATGGTTAATATCCAACATATTTCAAATATAGCAGGCCTTGTTCCAGCCACCTTGTCGTCGATCAGAAAATTGCCCTGAAACATGACTGAAAAAGGATTCAGGCTCGCCGTGATTATGGAACGGAAGGTGCTGGCCAACAAGTGGGCGGACTTCCAGTGGGAGGCGGTCGGAATCCTGCCGGACGAGGGATTCGACCCTACTCCGCACCGGGTTTTCGAGGACGAACAGCGCACGCACTGGCTCCATGCCGGCTTCGGCATCGAACTCCATAGCGACGAAGCGGAGTTCTATTTTGCCAACATCACCGCGCCGGAACCGAGGGTCTTCGTCCTCTGGCGACTGGAAGACGACGTGGCGCGACCGGCACTGGTCACGGTGAGCACCGGCGTGGCGGCGCGCATGATGGATGCCGGCGAACAGGTGGATGGCGTGCACATGCCGGAAGAGATCCACGCCTGGGTGGCTGAATTCGTCACCCGCCACTACAAGCCCGAAGCCAGGAAAAAGGGCGGGCGCTACGCCAGTTCGAAGCTGAATGCATAAGGCGGCCATTCGGATGGAAGACAAGGAACCGTTCCTGTCGCGCTGGTCGCGTCTGAAGCGCGCCGAGGCGAGTCAGGCAAGCGAGACGCCTGCCGGAGCGTCGCCCGCAGTTGTCGCGACCGATACTGCCGTTGAAGAACTTCCCCCCGTCGAGACTCTCGATTTCTCCAGCGATTTCACCGGCTTCCTTCAACCGAAGGTGGAAGAGTCGATGAAGCGCGCCGCTCTGAAGAAACTGTTCCACTCCGGGCAGTTTCATGCCATGGACGGTCTGGACATCTATATCGACGATTACAGCAAGGCCGACCCGATTCCCGAGGGGATGCTGCGCATGATGGAGCAGGCGCGCGGCCTGCTGTTTCCGCGTGACGAGGAAGGGCAACCGGCCACGGAATCCTCGGATGACCTTGTGCGCGGGCCTGCTGCAGATGCGGCGCAGGGCGAATCGAATCCCCCGACCGGACCACCTGAGGAAGCGACCGGGTAACGGATTACAAGATAGGCGCTTTGACCGTCAATAAATTCCGGACCAGCATCCCAGCCCCAACATGTCCTTTCAGAACAAGACGTTGAAGTTGTGCAACTGCAACGGCACCGTAGGCCTGGATAGTGCTTCATTGTCCAAGGCCCTTGAACTGGGGGTGCCCGTCAAGGTCAGCAGTGCGCTATGCCGACAGGAAATCAATAGCTTCACCTCCGCGCTCGCGGAGGGCGGCGACGTCGTCGTGGCCTGTACCCAGGAAGCGCCGCTATTTCAGGAGTTGGCAGAGGAATCGCGCTACGGCGGACGACTGAAGTTTCTCAATATACGCGAGTTCGCGGGTTGGTCGGCCGAAGGCAAGCTGGCGCAGCCGAAGATGGCAGCCCTGCTGGCTATGGCCGGCATCCCGGAGCCGGAGCCTGTTCCGGCAGTGTCCTTCAAATCGAGCGGCGCCCTTCTTATCGTCGGCCCGGCCGAAGCGGCGCTCTACTGGGCCGAACAACTGAAGGAAAAACTCGATGTTTCCGTGCTGCTCACCTCGACCCGAAACGGCCAGCTTCCGGTTCGACATGAGTATCATGTGTTTAGTGGTAATTCAATAAATATCAATGGGTACCTTGGTGAATTTAAAGTAACTTGGGAACATGAAAACCCGATCGACCTGGCGCTTTGCACCCGTTGCAATGCCTGCATCCGGGCCTGCCCGGAAGGGGCGATCGGCTATGCCTACCAGATCGATTCCGGCAAATGCCGGGATCACCGCGCGTGCGTCGCGGCCTGCGGATCGATTGGCGCAATCGACTTCGAGCGTACGGTAAAGGCTCGCAGCGAGCGCTTCGACCTCGTGCTCGATCTTTCGGCCGTGCCATTGATCCGGCTGCCGCATTTGCCCGAAGGCTATCTGGCGCCCGGCCGCGATCCGCTCGATCAGGCCAGGGTGGCGCAAGACCTGATATCGCTGGTCGGCGAATTCGAGAAGCCGCGCCATGCGGAGATCAAGGCCGGCCTGTGCGCCCACAGCCGCAACCAGGTGGTCGGCTGCACCCGCTGCATCGACGTTTGCTCTTCCGGCGCCATCCGTCCGGCCGGCAACAGCGCAGAGATCGATCCCCACTTGTGCCTCGGCTGTGGGGGCTGCCATACCGTTTGCCCAACGGGCGCCGTGCAATATGCCTACCCGCGGCCGTCCGACATCGGCTTGCGCCTCCGAAGGATGCTTGCCGCCTATGCCGCAGCGGGCGGCAAGGATGCCTGCGTACTGCTCCATGACGGCAAGGTCGGGCGGGAACTTCTGATGCGGCTCGGGCAACAGGGCAAGGGCCTGCCGGCTCGCGTCATTCCGCTCGAAATGCACGATGTCGCGGCGACCGGGCTGGACGTCCTGCTGGGAGCCGTCGCCTTCGGGGCAGGCCAATGCGTCGTGCTGCACCCGCCGAGCGAACCGGAGAGCTACATCGAAGCATTGCACAAGCAGACCGGCTTCGGACAGACGGTTCTTTCCGCCCTGGGTTACGGCGGGCGGCATTTCGATCTGATCGAAGCGGACGATCATGGTGCGCTGCAGGATGCGATCTGGAACCTGAAGCCGGCCGACGGCGTACGCCAACCTGCCGTTTTCAATCTGCCGGACGAGAAGCGGCGTTCCATCGAGTTTTCCCTGGAGCACTTGGCGCAACATGCGCCGCTGAAGCCTGAACTGATTCCCCTTGTCGCGGGCGCGCCGTTCGGCCAGGTCAGGCTTGACAAGGTGAAATGCACGCTGTGCCTGGCCTGTGTCGGCGCCTGCCCGACGCGCGCCCTGACGGACACGCCGGAGACGCCGCGCTTGAAGTTCATCGAGCGCAACTGTGTTCAGTGCGGCCTGTGCGTACAGACTTGTCCGGAAGGCGCTTTATCCCTCGAAGCCCGCCTGCTGCTGGGTGCCGAAGCGCGCCAGAACAAGATACTCAACGAAGCCGAGCCCTTCGATTGCATCCGTTGCGGCAAGCCGTTCGCGACCAAACAAATGATCGAGTCCATGGTCGGCCGGCTTGCCGGCCACGCGATGTTTGCCGGTAGCGAAGCCCTGCAGCGCCTGAAGATGTGCGCCGACTGTCGTGTCATCGACATGATGGAAGGGCAAGCGCGCGAAACGACCATCCATGACCTATAACTGATCATGACATCCGCTCAATTGCTCGCGCCTAACCATCCCGTCGATCCGCAGGATGAAACGCGGGCCGACTTCTACGGACTTCTGGCGCGGCTGTTCTATGCGGCGCCCGACTCGGCACTGCTCCAAGCGTTGGCCGGCAGCCCCGATCTGGATGCGGAAGCCGAGCGCGCCGGGCTCCCGGTGGCGTGGCGTGCACTGTGCAGCGCCGCCCGGGAAGCCAGCCCCGAAGTCGTGCGTGCAGAATACGAGCAAACCTTCATTGGCGTCGGCAAGGCCGAAGTCATGCTCTACGGATCGTTCTACCTTGCCGGCTTCCTCAATGAAAAGCCGCTGGCCGAGTTGCGCGGCGACCTGGCTGCGCTGGGCTTCGCGCGTCACGGCGGAGCCAGCGAGCCGGAAGACCATATTGCCGGGCTGGCGGATGTGATGCGCCAGCTCATTCTCGATCGGGGCAATGCGCCGGCGGCGCGTGATGCGGCGCAGCGCGCATTTTTCGCCCGGCACCTGGAACCCTGGTACGGCGCGTTGTGCGATGCCGTCGAGGCAGCGCCGAGCACCGATTTCTACCGCAGCGTTGCAGGCTTTACGCGGGCATTTCTCGAACTGGAGCAGGAGTCCTTTCGCATCGCATAGCAAGCACAGACAAGGAGGAGGAAACCATGAAAGGCAAAACGACCAACCTCAAGCGCCGGGACTTTCTGCTCACGGTAGGCTTGGGCAGCGCTGGCGCGGCGGCCGGCGTGATCGGTGGCAAGGCGCTGATCGACAAGCCGGTCTCGATGGAGAGTAAACCTGGTTCGGGAAAGGGCTATCGCCTCAGCGAGCATGTTCAGAGCTACTACCGGACCACGCGGGTTTAGGACGAGGAGGGGACGAAATGGCATTGACCAGAAAATCGAGCACGGCGCAGGCTGATCGCGCCAACCGGCTGAGCCGCGGCGTTGTCGGCATGCAGCCCAAAACCATGGATCGCCGCACTTTCCTCAAGCGCTCCGGCTTGACCGTCGGGGCAGGGGCCGCCGTGTCCGCCATTGCCGGCCAGTTGCCTTTCGCCATGGTGGGCAAGGCCGAGGCGGCCGATCCCCCGGCCAGTGGCAAGATCGAGGTGAAGCGCACCGTATGCACGCATTGCTCGGTCGGCTGTGCCATCGACGCCGAGGTGCAGAACGGCGTATGGATCGGCCAGGAGCCGGTGTTCGACTCGCCCCTGAACCTCGGCGCCCACTGCGCCAAGGGCGCCGCCATTCGCGAGCACGGACACGGCGAGGGTCGCCTCAAGTACCCGATGAAGCTGGTCAATGGCAAGTACCAGAAAATCTCCTGGGACGTCGCGCTGAACGAGATTTCCGCGAGGATGCTGGAACTGCGCAAGACGGACGGTCCGGATTCCGTCTATTTCGTCGGCTCCTCCAAGCACAGCAACGAACAGGCCTACCTCATGCGCAAGTTCGTCTCCATGTGGGGCACGAACAACTGCGACCATCAGGCGCGCATCTGCCATTCCACCACCGTGGCGGGCGTGGCGAACACCTGGGGCTACGGCGCCATGACCAATTCCTACAACGACATGCAGAACAGCAAGGCAATGCTGTTCATCGGCTCGAACGCCGCCGAGGCGCACCCGGTGTCGATGCTGCACACGCTGCATGCCAAGGAGAACGGCGCCAAGATGATCGTGGTCGACCCGCGCTTCACCCGCACGGCGGCGAGGGCGGATCAGTACGTGCGGATCCGCTCGGGCAGCGACATCGCCTTCCTCTTCGGCGTGGTCTACCACATCTTCAAGAACGGCTGGGAGGACAAGAAATACATCAACGACCGCGTCTACGGCATGGAGAAGGTGCGCGAGGACGTCATGGCCAAGTGGACGCCGGACAAGGTGGAGGAGGTCTGCGGCGTGCCGGAGGCCGAGGTGCTCAAGGTGGCCGAGACCATGGCCAAGAACAAGCCCTCGACCATCGTCTGGTGCATGGGGCAGACGCAGCACACCATCGGCAACGCCTTCGTGCGCGCCTCGTGCATCCTGCAGCTGACCCTCGGCAACATCGGCGTCTCGGGCGGCGGCGCCAACATCTACCGCGGCCACGACAACGTGCAGGGCGCCACCGACATCGGCCCCAATCCGGATTCGCTGCCGGGCTACTACGGCATCGCGGCGGGCTCGTGGAAGCACTGGTGCGCGGTATGGGAAGCGGATTACGAATGGCTGAAGAAGCAGTTCGCCTCCCAGGCCATGATGGAGAAGCCCGGCATCACCGTTTCGCGCTGGATCGACGGCGTGCTGGAGAAGAACGATCTGATCGACCAGGATTCGAACCTCAAGGCCGTCTTCTACTGGGGCCACGCGCCCAACTCGCAGAGCCGCGGCCTCGAGATGAAGCGGGCCATGGACAAGCTCGACCTGCTCGTCGTGGTCGACCCCTATCCCTCGGCCACCGCGGCCATGGCGGCGATGCCGCCGGGCGATTCGAAAGACGCCAATCCGAACCGCGCCGTCTATCTGTTGCCGGCGGCCACCCAGTTCGAGACCTCGGGCAGCGCGACTGCCTCCAACCGCTCGATCCAGTGGCGCGAGAAAGTGATCGAGCCGCTCTTCGAGGCACGCTCCGACCACATGATCATGTACCAGCTCGCCGAGAAACTCGGTTTCGGCAAGGAACTGGTGAAGAACTACAAGATGGTGCAGGGCAAGGGCGGCATGGAGCCGGAGCCCGAATCCATCCTGCGCGAAGTCAACCGCGGCACCTGGACCATCGGCTACACCGGCCAGTCCCCCGAGCGGCTCAAGCTGCACATGCAGAACATGCATACCTTCGACGTGAAGTCGTTGCGCGCCAAGGGCGGGCCGTGCGACGGCGACTACTTCGGCCTGCCATGGCCGTGTTTCGGCACGCCGGAAATGAAGCACCCCGGCACGCCCAACCTGTACGACACCTCGAAGCACGTCATGGAGGGCGGCGGCAACTTCCGCGCCAACTTCGGCGTCGAGAAGGATGGTGTCAACCTCCTGGCCGAAGACGGCTCCCATTCGAAGGGGGCGGACCTCACCACCGGCTATCCAGAATTCGACCATGTCCTGCTGAAAAAGCTGGGATGGTGGGACGAACTGACCGACGCCGAGAAGGCCAAGGCCGAGGGCAAGAACTGGAAGACCGACCTGTCGGGCGGCATCCAGCGTGTCGTCATGAAGAACCACGGCTGCCATCCCTTCGGCAATGCCAAGGCGCGCGCTGTCGTGTGGAACTTCCCCGACCCGGTGCCGCAGCACCGCGAGCCGCTCTACGGCACGAAGCCGGATCTCGTCGCCAAGTACCCGACGCATGACGACAAGAAGACCTTCTGGCGCCTGCCCACGCTGTACAAGTCGATCCAGCAGAAGAACATCGAGGACAAGGTCGCCGAGAAATTCCCCCTCATCCTCACTTCCGGCCGCCTGGTCGAATACGAGGGCGGCGGCGAGGAGACGCGTTCCAATCCCTGGCTGGCCGAACTGCAACAGGAGGCCTTCGTCGAGATCAACCCGAAAGCCGCCAACGACCGCGGCATCCGACACAACGACTGGGTCTGGCTGAAAACTCCGACGGGCGCCCAGTTGAAGGTCCGTGCCCAGGTCACCGAGCGCGTCGGCGCCGACACCTGCTTCATGCCGTTCCACTTCTCCGGGCACTGGCAGGGCAAGGACATGCTCGCCTACTACCCGGAGGGGGCGCATCCCGTGGTCCGCGGCGAAGCGGTGAATACCGCCACCACCTACGGCTACGATTCGGTCACGATGATGCAGGAAACCAAGACGACCATCTGCCAGGTCGCCAAGGCCTAAAAGGAGGAGACAACAATGGCCCGAATGAAATTTGTTTGCGACAGCGAACGCTGCATCGAGTGCAACGGCTGCGTCACCGCCTGCAAGAACGAGCACGAAGTGCCCTGGGGCGTGAGCCGCCGCCGCGTCGTCACGCTGAACGACGGCGTGCCCGGCGAGCGCTCCGTTTCGGTCGCCTGCATGCATTGCACCGACGCGCCCTGCATGGCCGTTTGCCCCGTCGATTGCTTCTACCAGACCGACGAAGGCGTGGTCCTGCACGACAAGGACCTGTGCATCGGCTGCGGCTACTGCTTCTACGCCTGTCCCTTCGGCGCGCCGCAGTTCCCGCAGGGTGGCGCTTTCGGCCAGCGCGGCAAGATGGACAAATGCACTTTTTGCGCCGGCGGCCCGGAACCCGACAATTCGGCCGAGGAGTTCAAGAAGTACGGACGCAACCGGTTGGCCGAGGGCAAGCTTCCGATCTGCGCCGAGATGTGCTCGACCAAGGCCCTGCTCGGCGGCGACGGCCAGGTGCTCTCCGACATCATCCGCGATCGCGTCATCAAGCGCGGCAAGGGCGCTGACATGGTCGGCTGGGGCACCGCCTACGGCAAGCAGGAGCGCAAGCAGGAACGCACCCGGGAGCAGGAGCGCGGCAAGGAAGGGGGGAAATCATGAAAAAGTCCATGTTTCTCGTGCTGGCAGCGGCGCTTGCCTTCGGCCTGGCCGCCTGTGGCGACCGCGACCGGGTTGTCATCTACAAGCAGGGCAAGTACCAGGGCAAGCCCGACACCCAGCCCTGGAGCAATGCGCCCTTCGGCGGCGACAAGGCAAAATGGGAAGGCGAGCTGAAGGCGCGCAATCAGCAGCAGGACGAATCCCGCCGTACCGGCGGCTAGGAGGCACGATGAAATCGATCCTCAATCTGGCCTTGTCCTTAGCTGCGGCGCTGCTGCTCGGCGCCGTTCCGGCCATGGCTGCAGACCCCCCGGCACAGACGCAAGCCAAGGGTGGGCACAACCAGGCGCAACTGTGGCGGGATGCGCGCTCCGGCGAGGCGGGCGTCACCACCGTGCGCGGCCCGGAAACCGGCGTGCTGATCCAGTCCGGTGGCGAAACCTGGCGCGAACTGCGCAACGGCCCTGTCACGCTCTACGGCGGCATCGTCCTGTGCGTGGTCGTGGTCGCCATCGGCCTCTTCTACCTGAAGCGCGGCATGATCCGGCTGAGCGGGCCGCCGACAGGGCGCCATATCCAGCGCTTCAACAGCCTCGAACGGGTGGCGCACTGGAGCATGGCGATCAGTTTCGTCATCCTGGCCGTGACCGGGCTGGTTCTGCTGTTCGGCAAGCACGTCCTGCTGCCGGTGTTCGGCTACACGCTGTTCAGCTGGCTTGCGGCGATCGGCAAGAACCTGCACAACTTCATCGGCCCCCTGTTCCTGCTCTCCATCGTGGTGTCCTTCTTCATCTTCCTGAAGGACAACGTCTGGAAGAAGGAGGACGCGGACTGGATCGCCAAGGCCGGCGGGCTGCTCAGCGGCGAGCATGTGCCTTCCTGGCGCTTCAACTTCGGCGAGAAGTTCATGTTCTGGTTCGGCGTCGTCTTCCTCGGGCTGTCCGTCAGCGTCACTGGACTCATCATGGATTTCCCCAACTTCGGCCAGGTGCGCGACACCATGCAGACGGTCAACATCATCCATAGCGTCGGCGCCTTGCTCTTCGTCTGCCTGATGCTGGGCCACATCTACATCGGCACCATCGGCATGGAGGGTGCTTACGAATCCATGCGCTACGGCCATGTCGACGAGGCCTGGGCCAGGGAACACCACGAGCTTTGGTACAACCAGACGAAACAGCAGCCGGCCGAAGCGCCCAAGGCTGAGCCGGGCGCCGCCGCCGCGCATTCCTGACTAGGGGAGGAAACAAAATGAAACCGAAACTGATTCTGGCGTTTGCTGCAATGCTGGCTTTCGGCGCCGCCCAGGCCAAGCTGGCGCCGCCGAGCGACGAAGCCAAGGCCAAGGCGGCCGAGGCCAAGGAGAAGGCGGACCACGGCGGTAAAGTGGCCGCCTACCAGTTGTGCAAATCGCAGAACCGCACGGCCGAGCGCTACATGAAGGAACACGGCAAGAAAGGCGCCGCGCCGCCGGCATGCCAGGACCCCGGGCCGTTCAAGCCGTCCGCTGCGCCGGCAGCGGCTACGGCACAGGCTGCCGCTCCAGCAGCGGCTCCGGCGGCCCCTGCCAAGAAAAAATAGAACGCAGAAGACAGTTGCACTCCAACCCAAAACGGAGAGGGACATGAATAACACCCTGATTACCGCAGTCTCTGCGGCTTGGCTGCTGACCGCCTGCGCCGGCTCTGGCGGCGGGCCTTCCGCCGAAGCCAAGCTGGCTCCCACCAAGGGCCACACCACCACCGGCACCGTCGTCTTCAGGCAGATGGGCAACGACATCGAGATGACGGCCCACGTCGCCGGCCTCACGCCCGGCGCGCACGGCTTCCACATCCACGAGAAGGGCGACTGCAGCGCGCCCGACGGCACCAGCGCCGGCGGCCACTTCAACCCGACCGGCCAGCCGCACGGCCATCCGCAGCAGGGCCCGCACCACGCCGGCGACATGCCCATGCTGGAGACGGATGCCTACAGCAACGCCCGGCTCGTCGCCGTCCTGCGGGGACTGACTTTGGATGGCGCCAACGGCATCGTCGGCAAGGGGGTCATCGTCCATGCCGCGCCCGACGACTTCAAGACCCAGCCGACCGGCAATTCCGGCGCCCGCATGGCTTGCGGCGTGATCGTCAAGCGGTAGAACACGTGATTCCCGCGAAGCTTGTCCCGCATGCCTGGAGCGGGGAGCGGGAATCCGGTCTTTCTTACTTCACCTTCGGTTTCTTCGCCGGAAGCGTCTTGACGAACTTCAGGCAGGCATCCACCCAGCGCGCCAGGTCGCGATCCTCCTCGAATCCCGGCGGATCGATGAAGACATAACCCTTCATCGGTTTTCCGGTGAAATCCATCTCCCGCACGTGCGGCCGTCGCAACGCGTCGGCATAGGCCTGCGGGCCGATGCGCGCCATCAGCGTATCGCCGACGATGCCGGCAAACATGAGGCCGCGAGAAAGGAAGCACAGCCCGCCGAACATCTTTTTCTCGGTGATGCCTGAATGCGCGGGCATGCTGTCACGCAGGCGCTCGGCCAGACCCTCGTCGTAAGCCATGTCAGTTGCGCCTTGCCTACTGCATCGAGTGCAGGCCGATCATGTTGCCTTCGGTGTCGACGGCCAGCGCGATGAAGCCGTACTGGCCGATGGACACCTTTCCCTTCTGCAGGCTGCCGCCGGCCTTTACGACCTTGGACGCCTCGGCCGCGCAGTCCGCGCAGCTGAAATAGACCAGCACGCTGTTGCCGCCGGAGGGGAAGCCCGGCATCTTCACCAGCGCGCCGGAGGCGCCGTAGCCCTCAGCGCCCATGGGAAAGCCCCACATTTCCATTCCAGGACCCTCCAGCCTGGAAAGCTGAACGCCAAAAACGGATTCATAAAACGCCTTGGCGCGATTCATGTCCTGAACGTAGATCTCGAACCAGCCAACAGGGTTGCTCATGATGATCCCTCCTCGATGTCGCGGCCGGACCTGCGCCGCAAACCGCTATCCTGCTACCGTCCGTCAGGCGCGTCCAGTTCCGCAGCCGAAAGTCAGCCGCTGGAATACGGCGAGGGCGGCGGGGGCTGATTGGACGAATCGCGCCAGCGGGCATTCGCCAGCACCACCGAGGTTTCGATCTGCCGCTCGGAGATCGTCCAGTATTGTTTCAGGAGCCGGTTCTTTTCTGCGTCACTGACCAGTCTGAACCCGTTGCGCGCGTAGAAATCGACGGCCCAGGTTGCCGCCCGCCAGGTGCCGACCAGCACGGGGCGGCTGGCAAGCGACATCAGGTGCGTCAGCAGTTTCCCGCCGACGCCCTGCCGGCGGCAGCGGCTCGAGACATAGGCATGGCGGATCAGCGTCACATCCTGCACATCCTGGATGCCCATGACGCCCAGCAGCGAACCATTTTCGAAGCATCCCCAGAAGCGTACGCCGCAATCGATCTCGCGCTGCAGCTCCGCGAGCGACATGTACGGCTCGTGCAGGCAGTCGTCGGGAACATGGCCGCGATAGGCGCGGGCGGCGTCGTTGATGACGGCCAGGATGGATGGAGTTTGTGGAGCGGCGCAGGGGCGGATAGCTGATTCAGCCATCAGGCTGACTGCTGTAGCTGGGCCTGCTAATTCATGAAAAATGTCATCGAGGAATGTTGGAATATCGTTGGGGTCCACGTTTGCAGGAATTACAACATCAAGGTCTGGGATCCGCGTCCCTGTACTTATGCGGTAGGCGACCCAACGATTGCGTACCCGCAACACTTCAATCTGAAACCGGCCGTGAATGTTGAATAGCATTGCTTAGGGTGAATTGCACAGGGCAGGTGGATTGAGTCCGTTGTTCTGGCTAGAGAGCGCTTATGACCTCGGACGTGTATGCAAGTATTGCGAATTCTCCACCGAGGTTAGCAAGGGACATGGCGTGAACTTCTTCAGGTGCGCGCGCCACCCCGTTGAAGTCCGTCTTCTCAAAGGCGAAAGTTGCGTCTGAAACAACAATTACACTGAATCCGAGATTGCTTGCTGTGCGTGCTGTGGATTCAACCGAGATGTTGGTGCTGACGCCGACGATGACAAGGCGTCCAATGCTGCGAACGCGTAACCAGTGCTCAAGCCCGGTGTGAATGAATGCGTCTGGGACGTTCTTCTCGACGGTATGCTCGCCCGGGTTTGGTGCAAACTGCGGCTGGAATTCCACGCCTATCTGATCCGGCGCAAAAGGAGAACCAGATGTACTCGAAACATGCCGAACATGGATGACTGGGTAATGGGCCTTGCGCCACGCCAACAACAGGGATGAAATATTCGTTTCTGCACCGAGGTTGTTTCTCCTGCCAGCGGTCGGCGAGCTCATGGCACGTTGCATATCTACGATGATGAGTGCTGGATTGTTGGCGAGCATGGCAATGATCTACGTCTGAATTACTCTCGCATCACGGCATTATCGTGGAACGGTCGGAGGAGTGTTGGTTCTGGCTAGTCATACAGAATGGACATGAGAAAGCTGTCCCGAAAAACACCACCAATCAAAAAGTGCCTGCTGAGAACGCCTTCAACAGCAAATCCGTATTTTTCATAGAGTGTTTTGGCAGGCACATTGTCGGTACGAACGAACAACTCTACGCGCTTTAGACCTCGTTTTTTTCCGGCATGAAGCGTAGTTTCAATGAGCGACGCACCTATACCTTGACGTCGTTGGGACTTCAGAACGCCAATACCGAGGACACCACTGTGGGACATAGCAGGACGTGGATTCACCAGAATATCGCACCAGCCAACTACAGAGTCGTCGATGAGTGCAACGAATTGCGGATTCTGATTTCTGATGTTCCCAAGGACAAAGTCGGTGACTTGCTCAAGCGGGGGTGCCTCAAGGAAAGCAAACATCTGCGATTCCTTGAAAATGGCGTCGGAAGTTTCCCGGAAGCCCGCAATGTGTTCTGCGGCAATTGGCGCGATGCGGTAGGTCATGGTGGAGTGCACCGCAAAGTGGAAGTCATTACAGATCCTTAGGTAACACACGCGTTCAGAATAAACTGAAGGTATAGGTGCAATATACCATTCGGATAGCCTGTGCAGATAGGCTTCCCGGCAGGGGGAGTCCTCCAAGGGAAGAGTGCTGCCGCAACCCGGAAGTCAGCCGCCAGAAGACGGCGGGCAGGGTGTGGGCGGTTCGGTGATGTGCTGCAGCGGTGTGATATTGAGAGCGACATCGCGCCCCGCCATCGGCAGCGGCCGGTAGCGGTCGTCATTGCCGCTGATCTCCCGCCAGAGTTCGCCGAGGGGAATCCGTCTTTCGCGGTCGCGGGCGACCCATTCGGTGGGGGGCGTCCTTGCGGGATCGAAGCGCACGCCCCAGATCGGCTCGAACTCGAGGGTGGCGAGGGAGTAGCGGGCGTCGGCTATCACCGACGCATCGCGCGGCGCGCGCGCCAGCCAGCCGGCGGAGAAATAGCTGAAACGCTGGAAATCGCGGCGGACGCGCGAATCGGCGGCCGCCTGCGGCGGCAGATCGT
>WBZL01001056.1_pt1 | contig 29863 bp, 33 predicted proteins | sample 5204291 | NCBI WGS metagenome assembly WBZL01 (sample SAMN12344345, study PRJNA552823) | activated sludge metagenome | biome: Activated sludge suspended growth; feature: Nitrification reactor; material: Wastewater; isolation source: activated sludge from nitrification reactor of wastewater...
CGCACCGCTCTGGCAGCGCGTGGCAATGCAGATTGATATCACTGGCGCTACAGACGACCTGGTCGATCTGGGCGCACCGCCCATGCCCAAAAACAGCAAGAATGGCGCGACCGTTCAGGGCATGAGTGAACGACTGTTGCGCGTGACGCCAGTTGACTGGGATATCACCATCGGCATTAGCGACAACGCCATCAAGGACGACCGCACCGGTGCGCTGGAAAGCAAAGCACGAATGGCGCGCGAGAATTTCGACAAGCATGTCAATCAACTCGTCTTCTCTGCCATCAATGGCGGCGAGACGATTGGTGCCTACGGCGCGTGCTACGACGACAAGGCGCTGTTTAGCGCTAGCCACGCCGACAAGAATGCGAAGTACCAGACCGCACAAAGCAACACCAACACATCGGCACTCAGCGCGACAACCTTCAAATCCGTGTACGCCAGTGCATCGCTGTACGTGGATGATCAGGGCGAACAGACCGGCTACGTTCCCGATCTTTTGATCGTAAATCCTGCGCTCTTCTACGATGCCAGCCAGATTACAAACAACCAGGCTGTCTATGGCACAACCAACCGCGACATGAACCCATACAGCGGACGTGTGGAAATGATCACCGTTCCCTGGATTGATTCAACATCGTGGTTTGTGGTTGACACCAAAGAGTCCACCAAGCCCCTGTTGGTTGTGATGCGTGAAGCGCCCTATCTGCAATCTGCCTGGTTCGACCCGCAGCAGGCAGATGGCGGCATGCACTACTTCAAGTTCTTCGCTCGCTACAACGTGCAGTATGGCGACTGGCGCTTGATTACACAGGGCAATACATAGCCCTGGCGTCCGTTCTGATTTCCGATTAACGGGTGTCCCCACCATGGTGGGGACACCTTCAGGAAGGGAACTATGGAAGATATATCAAGCGCCCCATCAAGCGCAGAAGCACAAACCGCCGCAACACAGGCTGCCGCAACTCCGAAGGCGAAATCGAAAGTGAAGCCCGTCATCGGCTACATGGTGAAAGTGAACGGCTCTAGCCCGGTGAAATCCGTGCAAAGTGCTGGCGTCATCTTTACTGGTGAGGGCAGCACAATCGTGGCAGATCATCCGTCATTGGCTGAACTTCAGTCCAATCCCTGGTTGGACGTGACCGAAGTAACGGAGTAATCAACCATGCCCGCGACACCCGTCTACAACACCACCAACTATGACCTGAGTACCGATATCGGCAAATTGCGCATGGTCATCAATGACGTCTCGCTACTGGATACAAATGCAGGCGTCAGGCCTGATGGCACATTCTATGCCGACGAAGAGCTTCAGGTCTTCATCGACCTCGCTGGCTCGTGGAAACGGGCAGTTTCTCTGGTGTTGCGGGCACTGGCCACCGCCTACGCTCGCGTAGCAGTGGTGCAGGAAATGGATGGGCGCAAAGAGGACACCACTCGAATCGCCGATAAGTTGCAGGAGGCGGCATCCAAATGGGACGAACAGTTGGATAAGGCGGTAGCAAACGCAGCGACGGACGCGGCCGCCACGGTCTCGTGGTCCAGTTGTTTTGGCTTTGACGATGGTGCGCCACGCATTTTTGGTGTTGCGCAATATGGTGCCAACATCGCCGATGCCGCGTAAGCACGCATCTTGGCTTCAGTGCCACCTCGCAACCACCCTCACCTATCCACTGAAGATGAACTAGCAGGAGTTGGACATGATTGTTTGGATTCACAACAGTGAGTTAGATCACACAGTGGTACTCGGCGATACCACCTATGCACCATCTGACGATCCCAATGATTGTCAGCCAATGCCGGAAGAACTGCGCACCCACCTTGGTCTCGATATGCCCACCACTGTCGTGGTGGAAGTGCAGTCCACGCCAGAACCAGCGCCAGCGCCAACAAAGAAAGGCTGAGGCAGGTAAATCGTAGCGGTCGCTAGGAAACTATGAGCGAATCACTCTGGAACGATATCGACGAGAGGTTACGAAGTCAGTTGGATGCCTACATGGGGCGCGCTTCAGCCTTTCCAACGCTAAAGCTACAGATAGTCGAGGCGTCAATCCTCACCGACCTGCTACAGATGGATTGGAAGAAGCGGGAGTTTCCCTTTGGCATTGTGGATGGTCGCGTTGAGGAGATGAATCTGCGCGAGCACGGGGACGATCTATTCAGCGCCAACGGTGAGGCGAGATTCAAGTACTTCATCGCCTGTGCAGTGATGGGCTCACGCGCGGTGGCAACCAGAGACGCAAAAATCCTGGACGCACGTGTACGTAAGTTCATTTTCGCGCAGATGAACACAATTCAGACTGTGGTGGATGACGATGGCAGTCACCCTGTCAGCCTGATTCCGACCAGGGCGACAGTTGCGATCTACCCAATCATTGGGACAAACGAGTATTACGGAATATCAATGCGGGCTTTCGATGTAATCGCCCACATGGAGGACTAAATGGCAAAAAGAGCAACATTTAAAGTCGCCAAGCAGTCGGCGAAAGGAACCGCGGCGACGACAGGCTTCCATTGTGGGTTGTACACCACAACGGGACTTGGCGAAAACTGGGAGTTGGTGCCAGACACGGACGAACATGGATGCACAACAGCATCCACAGTCTTCCGTGACCTGTCGGCACCCACACGCACCTTCTACACAGTGGAAGGCAACGCCGAAGGCTTCCTGTACCCAAACGTGATCGGGGCAATGATCCTGGGGCTTGGCTTTTCGGACAGCGTGAGTGGCACCACTGCCAAAACTCACGTAATGACAGCCGCGTCCGCAACCGCAGACCCGTGGCTGACCATTCTGCACGATGGTAACGCTGATGTCGGTTCAACGTTGGAGCGACGCGCCAAGGACTGCCGCACGACCAAGCTGAAGATTGATGCCGATAACAACGGTGTCAAGTGGTCGGCTGATGTGGCGGGTCTCTCGCTGGATACTGCTCTCGGCACAGAAACGAGCACGACCGAACCAACAACGAGAATGCTGCGCTCGCTGGGTACATTTGCCCTGACTTTTGACCCGGCTGGTACACCCGTGGTCATCAGCAGCAACTCAAGCAATGCGCCGCGTGGGCTGTCACTGACAATCGACAACCCCACAAGCAAAGATGACTACCCGTTGTGGTCGGCTGCGCTGGGCGATCTGCCGCGTGATAGCGGTATCCGCATCGAAGGCGAGTTCAGTGGCATCCCCGTGCAGTATTCAGTCTACAAGCAGTTGATGTGGGGTGGCGCAAGCGGCACGGCACCATCGGCTACGTGGAAGGATTGTTCCACTGACATCAAATTCACGACGGCTGAGGAGATCACAGCAGGCGTGCCTTATAGCCTGCAATTCACGCTTCCACGCATCCGCGCATGGCTCGACCCTGACAACTACAAGCGCACGGGTGCGAACGATGGGCGATGGACCATTAAGTGGCAGATGTACGTAGGTACATCCACGCCGGTGACAGCAACCCTTATCAATTCAGTGGCAACGTACTAATCGATTGCCATCAGCGCGTGATGGCAATCGACAAAAATAGACCATGCTAAGACCAACATACGAGTTTACCTATACTTCGGCGCTTTCCTATGTGGAGGACAGTGCGATCAATCGACTGATCGCACTGTCGAAGAAGGAAGACCAGAGCGAAGAGGAAAAGCAGGCGGTCGCCGAGCTGATTGATTTTATCCCGGAAGTAACGCAAGTGCGCATCACGGTTGCCCAGTGCAATGGGTTGATGAGCGCCAAGTACAACCGGATGACAGTGGACGCACGCGATTTCTTCGTTGAGCAATCCGGGCTGACGCTTCCCTACGAAGGAGCGTTGACCGCTGAACAGGTAGACATTCGCAACGCGGCATTCGACGCGGCGGCGGCATTGGCGGCAACGGTGAAGTTTGAGCAACGCACGACCAAACCGATCATCACCGCCGATGGCATCGCCTATGAGGACAGTGAATGGGTAGAAGGCTTGCCCGATGAACTCGCCACAGTGGCAGGGTTTGTCCTGGAGTGTCCCGACACCTTGCGTGACGCCTGGGTAACACGTGCCTATGACGCCAACCCAAATCTTTGGAGACGCTCCACGGATGAGACGGCAAAAAACTTCGGAGCCGTCAGCGAGAACGCATTGACGAAACGCTGACGGCAGTTGTTAAAGCGGAAGAACTTGCCAAAAATGGCAAGCGCAAGCCGATTCTCCACGATGATGACGAATGGAAGCGCGTGGAGATGGAGGGTTTGGTCAACCCGGATAATTTCGACCTCTTTCTGATGTGGTACGCCTTTGGTGGCACCGAGCGCGGTATCGGCTTGCTGGAACTCACGCAATTGCCAGCCGATACTATCACTGATTTTCAATATATCCTGCGACGGCTTTCGGAGATTCGGAGCATAGAAACGAGTGATAAGCCTAGTTGAATCCTCACAAAATCAGCAGCAATGGGCAGCCGTCCAACGCACGATAAGCAACCTCTTACAGCCAACTCGCCAACAATTACAACCCGTCCAAGAGGCAATTCGCGCCGGCTTTACTGAGAACTTTGACACCGAGTCTGCGGGTGGACAGCCATGGGCGCAACTCGCCTTGTCTACCGTGATCGAGCGCGTGTTGCTGGGCTACCCGGGTGAGCATCCGATTTTGCAACGGTCTGGTAACTATCGCTCCACTTTCGTTAATGGCGGCAATGCCGAGCATATCAGTGATATCGACTACCAGGCGGGATTGACCTCGGTATTTGAAGGTAGCGCAAATGTAATGGTCGAGTGGCATGAAGACGGCAACGACAAACTTCCAGCCAGACCCGTGCTTGTGATGTCGAGTCGGGCAATTGATGGCATCGGCGATAGCGTCAACAGAATGATCAGTGAGATTTTAAATGGCAGATAGACAGTTCACCTGGGAAGCGATTATCGACAATAAGGGTGCGATTCGGTCAATCAATGAATTGACTGACACCTTGAAGCGCGCCTTCCAGCAGTCTGGCACAAAAGTTGAGCTTATCGACAAAGCGTCTGTTGAGGCGGCAAAGGCGTCCATTCGCAGTGCCACGACCGAGCAAGTGGAATCGCAGAAGCGAGCCACGATAGAAGCACGAACGCAGTCCTCCGAGCGTGTACAGCTTGCTCGGAATGAATCCGCACTTGTGGCAGAGGCAGCAAAGGCAGCATCCGCTACCAAGATTGAAGAAGAGAGGCGCACAACCGCACTGCTGCGGGCTGAGTTGCAAGAGCGCCAACGGGCAATCTCGCAGTCTGCCCCACAAAACAATCAGGCCAGCGGCAACGGTTTGCAGAATGCGGTGCTTGGTGGCATTGCTGGCTATTTCACTGTGCAGGGTGCGCAGCAAATTTTCAATTACGCCAAAGAGATCGCCGCGCTTGATACCAGCGTCAGCCGCGCTTCAAAAGCCTTTGAAATTATGAGCGGCTCGGCGAATGAGGCGGAAAAGCGACTGCGAGCGATTCAATCAGCCAGCGGTGGCACGGTTACGGAGTTTCAGGCAATCCAAATCGCCAACCAGGCAACATCGCTGGGACTTGCCAAGTCGAGTGGCGAATTCGAGAAACTGACCAGAGCGGCACGTGCTGTGACCTTCGTCTCTCCGGTCATTCGCGATGTGCAATCGGCAATCTCTGAGCTGGCATTAGCATCTTCAAACCTATCATTTAGACGCCTTGATCAGCTCGGCCTGAGCGTGACTGAAGTCAAGACGCGCATGTCCGAATTGAAGGCGGCGAACAGTGGTCTTGATGACAGTCAAGCGTTTTTAGCCGCTTCGGTGGATGCGCTCAATAGCAAGTTTGGGGCACTACTAAATAGCACTGAAGCGCAAGCGGGTGGGGTCGAGCGGCTTACCACAGCCTGGGAGAATTTCAAAGCCGCTATCGCTACCGGCAATATCGGCGAAATGATCAACAAGGAACTCACGGATGCCGCGTTTGCCATTGAAAAGTTCCAAGCTTTTCTTACTGGTGACACATCGAAGCTGGGCACAGCCGACAAGCTCGACTTCCTGATCGCTGGTAAGAAAACGCAGCTTACCGGCGCTAGCGATGGGGGGGCAGAGTACCAAGCGCAAATTGCCGATCTCGAACGACTGAAAACCCTTTTGGACGAAGTAGACCGACTGTCGGCTGCTGGCGTCCCTGGGCTTGACTCATTTACAGAGCGACTGCGAATCATGGCGGGTGAGTCGGTGGCGGCTGGTCATGTTACCGAAGACGCGGCGGCAAGCATGGGCTACTTGCAGGCGGCACTAGCTAGTGCCGAAGGGGCTCTCGACTCCACAACAAGAGCCGGGACGTACTATGCCAAAGCGGTGGAGATTGCCGGTGCCGAAACCATCAACACTGATGAGCGCACCAGTGCGCTTCTGGGTAGAATGGTCAATTTGACAATTCAGTACGACATGGGGGCTATCAGTGCCGCGGAGTATACCGCTTATGTTGGTGAGCTGGGCTCTCAGCTTATAGATGTAGCGGAGCAGGCGGCAACTGCCGCGAATGAAGTCGGCAGGCTAAATAATGAAATTCGTGGTGGTGGTGGCTACGCTAACCCTCAAAAAGGGAAATACAATCGTGTCGATACGGGCGCTACTTACAAGCCCGAGATATTCGACACGATTGGCGTTCGCCAAAAAAATCAAGAGGCTTACGACAATCTATCCTCTAGTGACCACGGAACAAAAGATGACGCTCGGGTACGAAGCTTAAATACGAGCCGCGCCAACGCTAAAGAGCTTGAAGTGGCAGCGCGAAAAGCGGCTTCAGCAGGGACAAAAGCTTTTAACACTGCGGCAAAAGAAATGAACTCCATGATCACTGGCATTGTCAAAGTCAGTGAAGTGACACAACAAGACATAGAGGATGCCAAGAACGGCACCTATAAGGAAAAGCCAGACGAATACCTTCGCCAGTTGCGCGACGAAGTAAAGAATAAAAAAGACTACAAGGATGTCTCAATTGAGGATGCCGCGGCAGGGCTAAACAAGATCGGCGTCGAAACCGCTGGCAAGTCGGCAGAAGCAGTGCTGCAATTGTTCGAGCAAGCCTACTCAAACATGTCACTGTTCGCCGATGAATCCAACCTCAAATTCATCAATGATGCGGCTGTTCAGTACCAGATCGACCTGCAAGAAAAATCCAAGCAGGGGCAGGAGAACATTGTCAGGCATTTTGGCGGCATCGTCGATGGTGCGGTATCTGCTATCACGGGCGGTGTGGCGGCCTCTGGCGTAAGCGGTGGGGTCGGTGGCGCTACGGCAACGGGTGTGGCACCCGCCATCAACATTGATGGGCAAGCCCTGGCAGGAAATAATCTTGACATCAAGGCGACTGTGACGGGGCTTGAAATTGGGGCAGACGTTGACACAGATCTGTCAGACAAGTTCTCTTTCAAGCTGACCATCAATCAACAGTCGATTGTGCTTACCGCTGATGATGCACAGCTCATCAAAGACCGGATTGCAGGCCAGATTACGCCCAAGTTCACCTTTAATCAGCAGTCGATTGTCTTTACTGCTGATGACGCGCAGATAGTTCGAGATCGCCTTGCATCACAGATGACACCGAAAATCAATCTATCGGGTGAAGGCGTAATCTCTGCCGATCCGAAAGTGATGGCGACCATCAATGAAAATCTGGGTAAGCTGCTGACTCCGAAAATCTGGGTAACAGACGAAGGCGGAATCAATGCCGATCCAGTGAAGATTGAGACCATCAAAACAAATCTAGGCGACGCTCTGGCACCGACAATCAACCCAATCATCGAAGTCACGCAGCAAGAGCAAGACTTAGCCAGAGTCAAGATCGAACAGAGTGTTATGCCAACCTTGCGTCCCATCCTGGGCGATCCTACGCAGCAGGAAATCGTCGCATATCAGCAACGATTAGACTCGCTTGTCAAAGAGAAACCGGCGGCTACCCTGGCGGGTCAGGGCGGATTGGGCAATCTCTTGGTGCGCAATGGCAAAGAGACCGGAGAAGAAAAGAATCCGCTGGCTGGGGACTACATAGCTAGCCTGACCGACAGCTTCAACACGCCTGAAAACGTGCTTGCCCTGGCGACCATTGGCACCGGCATTCGCGGGGCAATTGATAGCGGGATCCGCACTGCGCCGACTGGCGACGTGGGCACGGAGATTATCGCCCTTATCAATGGGCAATTCTTCAGCGAGGCGAACGTCATCACGATCAAGAGCATTGGCAACAACGTCTTTGAGCTAATCATCGCTGGGATTCGGCTCGCCATGCAGAAGAAGACAAACAATGTTGGGCAAGAGATTGTCAGCACAATCGCGGCTCAGGTGGTGTCGGCTACTGCCGATGCAATTTCGGGTGAATAATGGCATATCAAATCAACGCAGTGAACATACCACAATCGATCTACGACAACGGTACTGCGGTTCCGCCAGACCGTGAAGCCCTTGCACTGAACGGTCAAGGCACGGCGATTGAACCGCGCGTGAAAATCTTTACCTGGACATGGAATAGCCTATCAAAGTCAGATTACGAGTGGTGGACGCAAACCATTTTAGCCGATGCCCTATCGCTGCGGTGCGCTGCAAGGTTGCCCAACAGAACATGGGTGGAAACAGCTTATTCGGTCGTGATCGTGCGCAAACCCACAACGGCGGGGCTGAAGTATGGGCGTTACTGGAATGTTGAACTGACAATCGAAATCTTGGCATGAGCGAATACATTGAATTTAGAGCCTATGTAGGTCCGCAGTGGCTACCAGACACAAGCGTATATTTCCATAACTGGTCTGCCATTAACTCTGGCGGCATAGACAATTTCGCTTACTCGACAACCCTGACATCGTCTCTCTTGTCTGGCGGAATCACAGCGAACGTTTCGAGCGCATCCCTCTTCCCTTCTGCCGGTGGTGCGTGGATTGGTCCCGCTGCCGGTGGTGAAGGGTGGGAGTACTGCCGATACAATGGGAAGGGCGCGACCTCGCTTAATGCGCTGGTGCGACCTACCAGCAACATCGAGCACAATAGTAATCATGGCGTTGGTGCGTTGGTGCGCTTTTGGTTCCCGCTCGAAAATCACGATGATGGCAATTTGAGCATTAGCAGCACGCTTAACGATAAGTGGAACGTCAGAACATGGTCGGCAACTCTTAGCGGTGTGCTGGCACCGAAAAACGTATTGCGTCCCGGTCACGTTGTCGTGATTCAGTCGCGCTCAGATCCCGCTGGCACCTGGACAAACTATCGATTGGGATGGATTAGTCAAGCCAGTATCATCGATGACTATGGCTATACCGCTCGGTGGAGTGTGAGTCTCGTATCATCCGCTCAGATGATTGAAACGCACGAAGCGCCGGTGATCGTCGCCGGTGAAATCAATCTTCTGCGCTCCGGTACGGTTGAGGCAAGCACAACCCTTGCCGCGGCGTGGAAGGAGCGGCAGAGTAACGATTATGTTGCTGCATACCCATCCTTCGACGCTGGCAACGTCACTGATGACGACAGTGACAGCCTATGGATCAGCGAAAGGTATATCGGTACCGGCTGGACTGAATACGTGGTAGGTGGTCCCGGCGTAGGCACGACTATCAATGATACGTCGATTGCGCTCGCCGGTGGTCGCATTCTGGCGGATGGGGCAATGTTCACGCAGATGCACTTAACTCCGCCCGCTGGATATCCTGACGGCTACAGATGGATAGAAATCACCTTTCTTGCTAATCAGTCTTGGACGGGTCCGCGGGTATTTTTCATCGGCACCGAAGCGACCAACACGCTTGATCTAACGGGGCTGATCAACGACTTGCAGGCAGGGCAGCGACTCATTATCTGCGAGAATGCAGAACGCTTTGGCGAGGAAAACCCCAACAATGGCGCGGCGCAAATTCTCGATCTCACCGAACTTGGGCAACCGGATTTTCTGAAGCGACCGGTTGCCGGTGGAAGTATCGGCATCTTCCGCACAAGCCCATCGGGTAACGCTTGGCTGCACGTAGTTGCCTGGGGCACTGCCACGACTGCGAGCGTGCTGCTATTCGGCACGACGACATTCACGTCCTATGCCTTCCCGGGCACCACGATCAGCGCGCTAGCGGCGAACAGCGGTTACACGCTGCGGTACAACTGGACAAACGTATCGGTCGCTAAAAACAACTGGACATACGATATCGTGCATTTCCCCGGCTACGAGATCGGCGCGGCTGGGGCGAAGGAATGGCTGATGATCGAGATGCCATCGATGCAACTGAGTCTGAAGAACGATATCACGTTGGGCTTCACTGGCGTAACAACCCTGACAAGCCCCGGTGGGGATAGCTCCGCGGGACTGGCTCGCTCTGGCTCGACGACGATCCAGATTGGCAGCGAGCAGATGACTGTAACCGTCGCCGGTGCGGAAACAATCAACATTACAGCCAGAGCACAAAACGGCACCACGCCTGCGGCGCATGTCGCCGGTGACCCGATCTATGTGGTCGATGGTGGCGTAGCGACCGATGCCTACCTGATCAATAAGCTGAGTTGGACACGCAGCGGCGGCACGTCCTACCCTGCACAGTTTAAGGTCTACACGTCGAAATATCAGAAGCCGCGCAACCCGACAGAACCAAGTTACACGCTCGATTGGAGCACGCCGATCTCGGTGTCTGGGCACTCATCGCCTACTTGGTCAAGCTCTGCAATCAGCCGAAGGGCTCGAAATGTGCTGATCGAGATCGAGAAGATGACGACCGATCCATCACGGGCACGTCTGAACGCAATCGCTGCAACCGTCGATCCTGGCACGTTTGAAGCGTCAGCGGTCATCACGACCGGCAATAGCGGCGATGTTGCGGCGGCGATTCTGGATGCTATCGGTATCCCTTCCGGCGCATGGTCAGAGACCAGTACGAATCTGAATATAAAGCGCAACGCGACGGCAAAGGGCGCGGCGTGGTCGGTGATCGAGGATTTAGCCGATTACGGATCGCTGTTCGTGGAAGTGGATGCCATGAGCAAGATTCAAATTATGGATGATGGATTTTGGGTTAACGATTTTTTTATCCAGCAAAAAACATGGACGCGCATAACTGCTACCAGCGCGGAATTCTCATCATCCTACAACGACCGGATCGCACAGATTATTTTGCCGTGGTCGGCTGCGGATGGCAGCGATGGCGGCACCGTTTACTACCCAGCGGCACCCGATGGCAACGGGAAGTCGGTCACGATTGACGAAATGATCTTGCCGGACAGCAGCAGGGCGACCACCGTGGCGCAAAAAAAATATTTGCAGGCTCGCTATTCGTGGTCGATTCAGATTCAGTCAGCGAACGGGTATCCGGCGATGGAAGCCGGGGAAATCGATCTCGTTTCTTGGGATATCGATCCGAATTTAACCGGCTCGGCGCGCTGGATTATATGTACTGATGTGCAGCACACGATTAGCAATCGTGTCTGTACAACCAGCGTGCAGGGCGTGGAGTTTCAACGCTATTCAGACGAACAATAATATGACCAGCTTTGAATTACAGAAGGCAAAAAAGAAGATTCGACAAGCCATTGATGGCAAGTATGAGCAGAAGACTGTAGCCACGGTTGCGGCTGCGGTCGGAACTCGCCATGTTGCCATTGATGGCAATCTCGCAAGTGCAACCCTGCCTGATGGTAGCTCTGGCGCGGTGGAAGTTGTGAATGCTGGTCGGCTCGCTTCGGCACGCTACGAGTTGCGCACGGGTGGCACCGTTTCTGTGGTCAGCGGTGGTGGTGGCGGCAGCGGTGGTGGTGGCGGCATTAGCTTTTCTGAAGCCGATACCCGCTATTACACGAAGGGGCAGTTAGACACCGGGCAGCTTGATATTCGCTACTACACCGAAGGCGAAGCAGACGGGCGCTTTGTGCGATTGTCAACGGCTGGCACGATTACTGCACAGCACTCGTTTTCGCCTGGGTCGGCTGCGGCTCCATTTACGCTGGGGGCGAATGCGCAAGGGCAGACGGTAGTTGGATTAAAGGCGGATCAACTCAATAAGAGCGTGATCGCCGGTGCTGGCTTACTGAATGGCGGAGCACTGACAGGCGATGTAACGATTAATGTCGGGGCGGGAACGCTGATTACGATCAACACCAATGATGTAGCACTGGCGAATGGCACTGCTCAATATCAGGTTCCAGTGACAGGGGCTACACCATTTACACCAGCATACACTGCGCTTAGTGCATTTGCCGGAAACGGGTTGACCTTTGGCAGTTCGTTTGCAGTCGGGGTTGCGAATACTGGGGCGGCTGGATTGTCTGTTGAAGCGGATGCGGTGCGGTTGACTTCATCGAGTAGTCCTGGAGCAGCCGCCTCTGTCCTAGCGAGTGACGGCACTGGCAAATTGACACTGCCACTCTTCGTGGCGACATCAAGCGTAACAACACCTTCGCTGATTACAGCGAGCGGCGATCTGTCAGTGACTCCGGCAGGTAGCAATATTGCCATTGCCAACAGTAAGACGATTCAGTCCAACTATGTAAGCGGTTGGGCGGGCAGTGGATACCGAATTGACAGCAATGTTTCGGTGGCGAGTCAAAGCTTTGCAGAGTTCGATAATTTGTCTGTGCGCGGCACGTTGTCGGTTTATGAACTGGTTATCAATCAGATTCGTGCCACAAATGGTACGTTGATTGTTTCGAGTGCAGGGAAGATTGACAGCGTATCAGGTGGCAACTGGACATTTGAAGACCCCAACAGCTCGAACCTCTGCCCATTCGCTGTTGATGATTTGGTGATTATTCAAGAGGTTGATGTCAACGCATCGACACTTGTAAAACGGATTGTGCGGCGTGTTTCGGTGGTGACTGGGAAAACGATTACAACTGTCGCTGCCACAGGCGGGCCAGCAGACACGGGTGCAGCAGCGGCGGGCGATACGGTGGTGCGCATCGGGAACGTGACAAATGTGGCTCGCCGTGGCTCTGTGCTGATTACGTCTGACATGAGCAATTCGCCTTATACGGACACAATCTCTGGCGTGACGAGTTGGGCGGACTGGACGGGCGGCACGAAGACACGGGTGCGGATGGGGCATTTGTCGGGTATTACGGGGACGGCAAATGAGTATGGGCTGATCGCCGGGAATGGATTTACCACTGCGGATAGCTGGGTGAAGTTTAGTACGGTTGCGGTAACACAGAACAATGTCGATTCGACATGGTATAGCGCCGGTGTTCCCGCGCTCAAAATCAGTTCTGATTACGGTATCGATATAAAACTAAATGAATCTGAAAATAACTACATCACTTGGAGAGATACGCTCGGAGTTGGAGCGGCAAAGGCATCTATTACTGTAGTCAATTCCACTAGCTCCGGCATGGTGCTGCAATCAAATATTGCAGATGCAACGAAGGAGTCTGTGGCGTGGATTGTCGCTACGAACACCGCTGCTGCTACAAGCAGTTGTGGACTGTATCTTCGTAATGGGTTGAGTGGGGCATACGATAGCTATGCTCAAATGAGTTCTAAACGGTTTGCGGTTGGATACTCTAAATACCTTTATATGACTGAGGCGTGGAGTAATCTCGCAGTCGGCAATCACTCCGAGATTAGCAATGATATTGGGACGTATCAGGCATTGATGATTGCTGGTAATAAATCGTTTGATAGCACGAATCGCAGAGTCAACATCTACGATCAGGCATACGTGAGTAGTATTGTCGAAGTTGGGCAGGGAAGGTCCACCAGCAATATTAGCAAATTCACCGGAAGAAACACGACAGTATCCAGCGTTTCATTGGCGGCGACATCGTGGGGCAATGGAGCAGGGATAGCCTTTAATGCGTACCATGCCAACGATTCCATCTCACCTGTAGCAAGCGGGGCATTTAAGTTTCTGGGGTCACAGTATACAGGGAACATCACAACACCGGGGCTGCTTTACTACGATGGGAATTCTTCTGCATTATCGCTGTTCATCGGTGAAGCTGGGCTAGCTAACGAAGCCAATGTCACGACATGGACGAAAATGTTTGAATTCAAGCGAGATGGCAATATCGCTCTCGGTGGCGCAGGTAGCTATGGTGGTGGATTTGGTGTCGTCTTTATCAAAAATCGAACGACAGTTCCGACATCCAATCCGGTCGGCGGCGGACTGTTGTATGTCGACGCTGGCGCATTGAAATACCGTGGCAGTAGCGGCACGGTGACGACGATAGCCAACGCATAAGGGGGAATTATGGGAAAACTAGTGTTTGACATCGGCACGACAACGGCAATTAGGAACGTTGGCAACGTACATGCTGAGAAAATCTTAAATGATTTTGTTGAGTTGAATGAAGGGCCAATTGCTGGCACATTGCAAGAAAAGCTGGATTGGGCTGTTGCCTGGCTGCTTAATGCCATGCGTCAGGCGCATATTGACGCGATTCGGCGGCGAGAGTATGCAGCGGTCGAGGCTGCATTGGCGGAAAAGTTTGAGAATTGGAGTGGATGATGAAGATAGCTATTTCGGTAGTTATGGCTGTTGTAGCGATTGTATCAGCGTTATGGGGCGCACCTGAAAACAGTGCAGATATCCGTATTGTTGAGGTGACACCCGGTAGTGAAATTCAGGCTGTTGTGCTGTGCAATGGCGGCGAACTGCGATTGATGGATTTCGGTGGTGGCTTGGGCTTCCTTTACTGTGATCTACCGCACGCAACACCTGCGACTTACACCATTTATGCGCCATTTGTGGCAAAAGGAAATTAAATGAAAAATTTAGAAATGAAGGTTGCGGTACAGGCTCTTGGCTCGCTAATCAATGTCAAAATGCCAGCGCGAACCGGCTTGAAAATTCGCGCCATGCTCCGATCACTGAACCACCTGCTTGATGACGTGGAAGCGGAGCGGCAGAAGCTAATCAGAGAATTCGCCACGAAAGGCGAGGATGGCAACCCCGTCATTCACGATCTGGGAAACGGGCAAGGTCGCTATGAATTTGGTGACAATCTGGCGGAGTTTGAAGCTGGATTTAACGAATTGATGAATTGTGAAATGGCGGGTAAGCCCGCCGCACTGACCATTGCAGACCTGGGTGACGCGGTGATCGAACCGCTGATCCTGATGCAACTCGGTGAATTGATTGAGGATTAACATGCGAAAACTAGGATTTTTGATTGCACTGCTCTTTGTTCTGGCTGGCTGCGCCGATTTACCGCAACCGGCTGTATTGCCAATACCCATGGCTGCCCCATCTATTGCCAACGTATCAATGCTGGCTGGGGATGAGCTGGGCGTTACATGCGATGGCCTGGCTACCCTATCTGGCTCCTCGCCGAATTACACATTGTCGTGTGCGGATCCGATTGTGGTCGATACGCCGACTGTGACCGAAACCCCTACAGCGGTCGCTACAGCTACGGAAACGGCTACGGCTACGGATATGCCAACAAGCACAGAAACGGCTACCGGTACTGCCACGGCTACAGCCACGGATACGGCGACTGCTACGCTGACCCCTAGCGATACGCCAACCCAAACACCAACAGCGATACCAACGCTGCCATCGACACCAACGCCCCAGTTGACCCCAGTGGCAAGCGCCCCTCTCTGCCCAACGCATGATGATAGGTTCTGGCATGGGTTATGGGACGCTGCGCGGGGATGCCATTATGACCATGTGCATGGGGTTGATCCGAATCATGAATTTTGGGTTGGCAGACCGATTAGCGGAACGAAATTGACATTGGATTCAATGCGAGTGCTGCAAGGCGGGGTGGATTTCGGCTACGGCTGGCAAACACTATCCGAGAATGCTAATAAACATCGTGGCTATGTTGGCAACTCGGCAGTAAATCTGCCACGCGAACAACAGAACTATTTGTACATGCCCGAAGCGAATCGCAAATTTATCAACGATTTCAACATTATTTTTCACTATGATCACCCAGTTCGGGAAGGTACAAGTAGGTTTCACAGCATGAGTGTATATGCTGTGGGATGCGAGCGAGACAATATCAATTGCGGAGATTTCTTTAGCGGTGGCATTTCAGATACTGGAGATTTGCACAGTCCATACAAAACTGATTGCGAAAATGCTGTAGGCAGCAACCGCCCGACATGTCCACCTTTGAACGTGTGGGAGTATCAGCGACACAACCCGCCATATTGGGCATACAGCACAAAAGATGAAGCCTTGCGAGCACTAAATGGCGGTTATCTCGCTCGAAACATCCCCGAAAACCTGAACCTACCATCAAACAGAATGGTGTGGGATAACTACAGTAGTGATCGGACTCGGAGCGTAGGCAACCGTCTAAACTCTGCCAACTTGCTAGTGCATATCAATGCCAGAAACTATACAAGTAGTGCTTATTTCGACAAGGCGACCAAACGCTTTGAGTATGTCTGCCCATTGTCTGATTGTATCGCGGTCAATGATGCGGTTTATGTCTACGCTCTAATTTTTGAAGTTCCCGCAAACCTACCGAAGGACGCTCAAGGCTATGTCAATTACCTGGGCTGGACAGATAGAGCGGGGCGAATTGTGACAAATTGCACTGAGATCAGTGTGGAATGCGTGCCCCTCAGAATTCGACACTTGAAGCCTGGGGCTTACATCTACGACATGAAACAGGGCTTTTTACCAGATGTAAGAACATGGGGTGATGGGGTGGTGACAACCGGCGCAAGATATTTCGATGTGACACCGCCGAATGTGCCATGTGAGGGCAACCCGGCAAAGTCGTGTAGTTGGATTAGATTGCCAAATGCCTTGGGGCAATAGGAGGGGTGAGCGATGACAGTTGAGAAATGGAACGCGGCGGCGATTGCAACTCTGGCAAGCACTGAATTGAATTCGCTGGCAAGTGCGGCGGGTGCGCTGGGCGTGGAATACGACAATGCGACCAACGACTACCCTTTTGGAATGTTCGAGTTGACCGTAACTTTTGGGTCTGCGCCAACGGCTGGAAAGACGGTAGATTTGTACCTGATTCCTGCCACGGATGGCACAAACTACAGCACAACTGTAACGGGAGCGAGTGGTTATGCTCAATCAACGTCATACGTCGGCTCGTTCCCGTTGCAGGCCGTGACGACGTTGCAGCGGTTGAATCTTGGCGGCATCGGTGCTCGTGGCACGTTGTTCCTGCCACCTACCAAATTCAAGGCGTACTTATTGAACAACAGCGGTCAGGCGTTCCCATCATCCGGTAGCACTTTGAAAATGGTCGGCTATCAGCGTCAGAGTGTCTAAATGGCATATCGATTTAATGCGTCGTCACTGAACCGAACAACCAACCTGCCGCCCATCTTCAACTTCACGATCATGGGTTGGTTCATGCTGCCAAGCGCACCGACCGCCAATGGCGCATTTTTTAGCTTCGGAACAACTTCCGGGGCATATATTGAACTCTATACCAACTCCTCGTCGCAATTTCGTGCGTATTCGTCGGGCAGTGCCTCTGCCAGTGAAACATTGGTCACTGGACGTTGGTATCACATGGCGCTCGTGTGCCGGGGGAGTGCCAACGGCAATATGGAGGGCTGGCTCAACGGCAAGTTGGTTGTCACTGGCAACCCATCCAACAGCGCGGTTGCCCAAAAAATCTTCATTGGCAATACCAATGACGGGGAAAATGTCAACGCTTACGGTGAAGCGTTCAAGGTTTTCGGTCGCGCTCTAAATGCAGATGAAATCGCCGCAGAGATGCAGTGCATTGTGCCGATCAACGTAGCCGACTGCGTGTCATGGCACGCTGGCGACCCCGGTCAACAGACCGTCGATTCTGCCACGTTCAACAACTGGACGGAAGCGGGGACGGTACGTTGGGAGGAGTCGTCGCCTCCGATACCATTCGCACAGTATCTTTTCCCAATGCTACCAGGCGGCGGTAGCACTAGCATTTCCGTTGCAGACAGTGGCAGCGCATCTGATGCAACTGGAATCTCAGTAGGGCTGGCATTAGTAGAGTCTGGTAGTGGGTCGGACTCATTCGGTAGTAGCGCGGCAGCCAGCACGGCAGACAGCGGTACTGGAGCGGACGTGCTAACGCCTGCAACTGTTTCTGCTCCGGTCGCAGATAGTGCAGTCGGTGTAGATGTGCCGCCTCAGATTCTGGCGATTCTGTCAGCATTGGATAGTGGTGTTGGCGTCGATGTCACTGTTCAGTCTGCGATTGCAATCGTTTCGGACGGTGGAAGCAGCGCAGATCTACTTGCGCAGATATTGGCGGCCTTGCCCATTGCGGATAGTGTGGGCGGGGTTGATGCCATTGCTCAGGTTTCAGCGTTGCTTGCCGCGGTCGATAACGGCAGCGGCAGCGACGTGTTGGTGCCAGCCAGCGTATCTGCACCAATCGCCGATACAGCAACTGGCACGGATATACTCGCTCAGGTGGCTGCGACGCTGGCGGTGCTGGACAGTGCCACTGGCAATGATGCACCTTCAGTTGCAGTTAACCTGAGCGTGTCTGATCTGGGCAGCGCGAGCGAAGCAATCAGTATCCTGTCGGAGTTGCTGAAAACCGTCACAGATAGCGGGGCCGGGACAGATAGTATCGGTTCGATTTCGGTGACAGTGACGACTACCGATGTCGGATCGGGAGGTGACGTTGTAACCCTGACTGTCACGGTTGCGATTAGTGATGTAGGCTCCGCGGCTGAAGCGATATCGCTGTTGACCGAGTCGCTGAAATCAATCGTAGATGACGGGGCCGGGATTGATAGTGTATCGCCAGCAGTGACATTGGCGATTGCTGATGGTACTACTGGCAGTGACACAGTTGGTGCATCTGTGACGCTGGCTGTCATCGATAGCGGCAGCGGTGCTGATACAGCAACGCTGGTCAGTGCATTGCTGGCAGTGCTCGATAGTGGGTTAGGCGGCGATGCGCTTTCAACGTCGGTCAGTGTTGCGGTTAGCGAATCTGGTATAAGCGTTGATGTGGCTGGCGTGACAGTGGCATTGGCTGTCACTGACAGTAGTAGCGGTGTTGACATTGTCAATCTGATCACCGAGTCGTTGAAGAGCGTGCTGGACAGTGCAAGCGGTGCCGATGTGCTCAATGTCGTGGTGACACTGAGCACTGTAGACACTGGCGGTGGGTCTGATTCAGTTGGTACGTTGTCGGTAGGCGCAAACGTGGATGATGTGGGCAGCGCCACAGAGGGGCTGTTGTCATCCACATCGCTTGCGGTCACAGACAGCGGCAGCAGCATCGACGTGCTGTTGGTAGCTGTGCTGGCAACAATCAGCGATTTTGCCAGTGGTGCCGACAACGCTGGAAGCGTCACGGTCAATGTACCCGTGACTGACATGGCGGCGGGTGTTGACGTTTTGTCTCAGATATCCGCTGCACTGGCGGTGCTGGAAAGTGGCAGCGGCGTGGATGTCGCAATCAATTTCGACTCCGCTGTCAAGATCGTTTCGATAGTGTTTTCGGTGCGAGCCCGGTCGGTTGTGTTTGGCTGGTCAGCACGGACGGTAAGTTTTCTGTTTACAAATCGGAGTTTTGAATTTTCACTAGTTGGAGGATTAGGATCATGAATTTGCAAGAATCTATCACGATGACCAAGAAGTGGACGGTGCGTCGCTATGCCGACCAGGGCGCATTCGAGGCTGGAATACCTACACCTGTCGTTGACGCGCTGACTGGCGAGTTGCTGCCAGCGATTAGCGAAGTGGAGGGGAATTTGCTGTTAAATGAGGGGATTGGTGAATTGCTTGATTTGGCGTGCGGACTGGGCACACCAACTTCTTTCAGTAACGCCAACGCCTATATCGGTGTGGGCGATTCGGCGACAGCGGAAGCGGCGTCACAAACCGATTTACAGGCATCGACCAACAAAACGTACAAGGCAATGGCAGCTAGTTATCCCAGCCGCAGCGCACAGACAGTGACGTGGCGAGCTGTGTTTGGTAGTAGTGATGCCAATTACGCATGGCAAGAGTTCTCGGTCGCAAACGCCAGCAGTGGCACGGGGAAAAACCTGAACCGAAAGGTATCGAATCAAGGGACGAAAGCCAGCGGGCAAACCTGGACACTCGATCTGGCGATTACGTTGAGTTGAGGTGAGATATGATGCAGCAGGTGAACGAAGGGACAACAGCGTACCTCAGTGCTACATTCGCAGACAAGACGGGTGTCGCCGAGACACCGACAACCGTTGTCTATCGAATTGATGATGTGCGTAGCGGCACGGAGATTCGCGGTGCAACCGCGGTCTCGGCGGCAAGTACAGTGGAGATAACTTTGTCGCCTGCGGATAATCGCATTCTGAGCACGGCGCAAAATTACGAGGTGCGACGAGTGACTGTGGTGGCAGCGTATGGCGCAGCCGACCAGGTTACCGCGGAATATGTCTACCGCGTGATGTCATTGGTTGGAGTGGCTGGTAATCCGCCCGCGATTGAATAATGAAGTTAATGGAGATAAACATACAAATCCGCTATACAGCGGAGAACTCTTCGACGAGCTTTCACGATTTTGTCTACCATAATTCGAGTGTCGAGGAGATGTATGGAAAGTTTGCGCGTGTTGGTCGTCAAAGTCTCAATCACGGATGTGCCGGATTTCCCTCCGCTGCCGCAATTGCAACGAGAAGTGGTTGCAATTGCGGCGCACCACTCCGTCCGCGAACTGGCAGAGCCGGTGCGCAGGCAGGATATCTTACGCGCCATTCTAGACGAGAAGCCATTTAACATCATCCACTTTGCCGGGCACTTGTGCGAAGAGGGGTTTGTTGCCAGCAGCGAGATTATCCCGCTGGATATGATTGTCATGTATATCCAGACCGGGAAGCCGGAGTTGGTATTTTTCAATACCTGCTCCAGCGAGAAGGTTGCCGAGCTGGTGGCAAGCCGGTGCGAATCGGATTGCATATTCACGATCTCAAACATCGAAAACGATGACGCGATTGAGTTCTCGGAGATGTTTTATTCGGTTTTGAGTTTGAGTGATGTGCGCTCTTACAAAGAGGCCAGAGACCGGGTAGATCCAACCGGGTCACGCTTTCGCTACTTACCCGGCAAGAATATGGTGGTGCGACGTGGCGACGAGGTGACGCAGCGACTCGACGCGCTAGAGCGAGCGGTGGGCGGTGGGCGGTTGGGGGAAATCGGAATCATTCAGCGTCAAGCAATCCTTGAGGCGAGGGTGGCGGATTTCGAGGAGTACATCAAGGATGAAATCAAGCCAACCCTTGCCATTGTTCGACTTGATCACGCGTCGCCACAGAAGAACAACAGTGCCCTACTGTGGGCAATTTTTGGGGCATCTTTCATTGCGGCCGTTGGCATTGCCAGCCTATTGTTGTACATGGTACAGAGGTAACATCATGATCGGAATATCTGAAATTCGTAAACAAGCACGGCGCACGCGTAGCATTTGGGCACCTAGTGTGATGCAGACGCTATTCGTTGCGCTTATGTGTGTGCTAATCACCGTGTCGCGCTCGGATTTCAGCGTCCAGCATTGGATGTCACTTCTGTATCCGATCATGACTGCCACGTGCTTCATGGCGACGGTCGTGATGTTGCTCTACTACATTAGTGTGCGCCCGGTGCGCCTGGTACTGGCAACGGCATTCTATTTAATATCTGAGACGGCTGTGCTGGCACTACTTACACTCGCCACAGGAGCGCACCCAGTGCTGAACATCGACCAGTATCGCCCACTGGTCGCATGGGCAAGATTTTTTAACTGGCTGGCTCTGGTCTGGATCATCCACGACGCGGCTGGCATGGTCTTTCGTGATATGGAAAAATTGAAAAAGGGGGAGCTATGAAAAACATTTTGCAGTCGAAAGCTGCCGGGTTTTGGGTGGCACTTGTGCTGACGATGGGACCCGCATTAATCGCCTTCCTGGGCGATGCGCAGTCCAATGGCTGGGTGGATGCTGGGATTGCCGGTATGGTGATTCTGGCAATCAATAGCCTGGTTAAATTCATCCAGATTTCTGGCGAAGAGGTAAAGCCGCAAGTGCTACCAATGCCAGACGGGGCAATGGGCATGGCGGCACCAGAGGCGAAGTCCAAAATCAAGGAGTTTTTATTCGGATGACCGTGCGCACCTGTAGCGCGCTGGCAAATCTCCACCCGCAACAATCTCCTCAAACAACGTCCCGCGGACTTGCTGATCGTGGCAAGCTCTGGCGACCGGGACAAATCCTCACAGTCGGCTTTCTGGATGGAGCGCCTGCACTGCGCCAAAAAGTATTTCGTGCCGCGCAGGAATGGGCGGCATACGCAAATATCAAATTTCAACTCGTAGCGACTCCTCACCAAACAAAGAATCTAAAGAGCACGATCCGTATCACGTTTGTGGTGGGCGGCTCCTGGTCGTATATCGGCACGGACGCACTTGGTATTCAAGCAGGACAGCCGACGATGCAACTGGGCTGGCTGACTGAGAGCTCGCAGGACAGCGAGATTCGGCGCGTGACATTGCATGAGTTCGGTCACGCCCTTGGGCTCCTGCACGAACACCAGCACCCGGAGGGTGGCATTCATTGGGACCGTGAACAGGTGCTTGCCCACTACAAACGGACGAATGGATGGAGTGAGGCGCAGACAGAAGTCAACGTGCTGGCAGGCGTGAGCGGCTCGCAGTTTCTCGCCAGTGCATTCGACCCACGGTCGATCATGCTTTACCCCATCCCAGCCGCGCTGACAACGGATGGATATTCGACACAATGGAATTACACGCTTTCGGATGGAGATAAGGCGTTGGCCGCGCAGCTCTATCCCAAGCGGCAGGCTACGTATCGATAGAAGGAGATTATGAACACACAGAACATTGCACGCGCCTATGCGCTGATTGTTGAGGCGAATGGTATTTTGGAGCGAGAGCTCAACGCGGTGCCAGTGCCGCCGATTATCACACCACCGGTGATTTCGCCACCCGGCGCAGCCGTCATCTACGGACGCGACAACTACACCGACGATGCAGATCCGCGCTCGGCAAACACTCGCCAGCACCTGGTAAGCGATGGCAAGGTACTGGCAGTGCATTTGCAGGTACACGCGCTGCCAGACCGACCGTACCGCGCCACAGCAGTGCGGCTGATTGACGAGAACAACGCAGGCGGCAATCATGTCGCTCGCGTTGCGCAAGTGGGCAGTGCCGAAATGGTTGGATTGTTTTTGGGCTATGGTGGCGGGCTGACGTTTGACGGCTTCATCAGGCACACGCCGCGGCAGGAGATTGTCATCGACGGCGCATTCGACCCGCCGAATCTCGGTCCGCTGGCGATTGCACTAATTGATTCCAGCGGGCGCATCATCTCGGATGTTGTGGCGAGCATGGGGTTGCCTGGGCGGCATCATGTCTGCTATGAGATTACTTTTGAAAGAAGATAATCTTCCGTTACGTCAAATGACGTAATTTCATTTTGACATAACAGGAATATATCGTTATATTTAGAGACACGAGCCTAGCTAGACTCACAACAAAGTTCCAACATCGTCCATCATCAGTTAGCCGAAACCAAAACAAGAGGTGAAATATGCGAGAGTTGTTGCATGGTTGTTTGGGTTGCAGGTCAGCGTCGATATTGGGTAGTCTAATTCGCATCAATTAAAACGGGGGGACGGTCACACCTTGACCGTCCCCCCGTTTACTTTTTGAGTGTAACATCTACTCATTTATCACCTACGATAGAGCGACTTTCCTCCTTTCTTTGATTTTTTTGGCTTCTTCACCTTCGGTGCGAGTTCTTTGGGCTTGTATCCATTGCGAACATAGGCATTTGCACAGCGATTTCTGTTATTGCAGAACCACTTGCCGCTCACTTTAGTTACATAAAATGCACTATACGGGCGAACTCGGTGGCAGTAGGTGCAGATCACCTTTTCCCATGGGTCTCCATACCCATAATCCCTGTTGTCGTGTTGTGCAGTTGGCATTACTACTCCTCATTTGCCCAATTGCTGTTCGCCTGTAGCCAAGGCCGAGCAGCAGATCGAGCCCTTCCCATTGCATTGTTCACGCTTTCACCGCGTCTCACGCGCAACGAAAGATTTTCCTGCTCAAACATTTTGCTCTCCACAGTAAACGTCTCGCCATCAAGGGTGAACGTTCCGCCCTCAACGGTGACAACTTCAGTCTTTACCGCAACCAGCCCAGGAGCATTCTTGCGCAGATACTGAATGAGCGATAAATGGGCGTCTTGCGCGCCCCGTGGTTTCCCTTGTAGAATATTCATGATAGCAAACCTCCATTTGCTATTGATTGCCATGCGGGTGCTCCAACACCCGCATGGGTTTTTCAAATGCGAAAACGTTTTCGCATTTGGCTACTTCAGCGACGATTCAATTCCTTTTTACTTGTCAATCCAAACCCGTACGCGGTGCTCATCGCCGCCGACCGTGACTTTCTTGCCCATGGTTTTGGGCAACTCCCGCTGGACAAACTGATTCGCAAGACTCCCCTTGTCAGAGTGCATGCTGAACCCAGTGTTGAAATAGAATCCGATGCAATCATCGAAGTAGTTCACATCTTCAGCCGTGATCGAGATGCCTCTTTCTGCATACATCGCCACAATCGCCCGTTGCACCAACTTGATATTGGACGGCGGCTCTTCGGCTACCAATACGTTCGACTGCCAAACTTCGGACAGGTCACGGCTTTGCGTTGGCTGCGACTTTACCGTCGCAGGAACCTGGCGCACCATGGATGCGATTAGAGATGTGTTGGATTGAGGCATCACCGTATAGCTGGGCGGACGCACTTGAATCGCCGTACTTGCCAGCCTCGCCGGAACATTCAATTTAAATGTCATCTTCAAGTCCCTCCACGTCCATCCAGTTTGATATCCCTGGCGCTTCATAAAACTCGTAGGAAGGAGCGATGCCCAGGTAGACCAGACAGTCGTACGTGAAATCCTCCTCCTGCCAACACCTGCTCCGCCAAATCTCATTCGCCGATTGCAGCAGCATGGTCGCGCATTCTGGCGAAGAGATGATGACGTTGGCAATCTCTAACGTTGCTTGCTCTGGCAGTTCCATAGTCGCAATACTGAGCCCATCCCCGTCCAGCGTAGAGAACTCTTCCGGCTGGGTGTCGTTGATGCAGTGGAATGTTGCCGCCATTCCAGACAAGTGCCGCTCGAAAGATGGGTGATTCATGCAGGCAAGCAGACCCTCTGAAAAGTCGTGAATGTAGCTATTGAACACTACCTCAGCCAAACACAATGCCTGTAGCGGATCTGTGATCGGGGCGCAGATGGGGCGCACTAAATCGGTAGTTGATACGCTTTTCATTTCTTCACCTCGATTCGTTGTTGATTGCCCGCCGACAGCAAAGCACGTTCTGGCTGGACAATGATAATTTTTGGTCTTGGAGCGGGAACGGGAGCAGGGAGCAATAGGCGTTCGCCTTGCGGTTCGGCAGGGTCGGCTCTGTGCACGTGCTCATGGCGTACTGTTCGGTTGCCACTCAATGCAACCAGAGCGGCGGGGATGCCAGCCATAATGCCGAAAATCACACCGAGCATCAGGCTGAGCGCGTCATGGCTGAGGATGCCACCTATCTGCCAGCCTGCGACGGCGATTGCCGCCAAAACGATTACTCCTGAAAAACGTCTCATCCTTACTGCCTCCTTTTCCATTAAACCTTAAATGACTACACGTAATATTATTTAACGTTAAATAGTATTAAACTAAATAGTTTTACATTAAACCAACTTCGTATCTGCGTTTGCTGGTTTGCTGTTTTGTTTTTTAGTGTACTTATAAACAATAAGTATTTATGTGATTTATATTACATAAATCACATAAATACTTATTGTGGTCGAATTCCATTACTATCTCTGTAGACGCCCATCTGCGCCGGGCGTGTCGGCTTGCGAATGCGGTCGTAGGTTGCCCACAGCGACACGAGTTTGCTACTCGGCACTTCAGCCTTCCCCGTGTCCACGCGCCAATTGTTGTATTCCGCCTGGCTGCCAGCAGTGTGGCTATCTCGCCATTGCCAGAGTTCGTACAATGCAAAAGTGTCGCTGACATAACCGCGTGCGATGTCGATGCCCTGGGTCTCGCACCATTCGCGAAACTCTGCCTGGCTGCCAGCCGGGTTCTGTTTGCGCCAGTGGAAGATGATCTCGCGATTGTCCGCCTTGCGCGGGTCGAATGGCTGTTCGGTTACAATCGGCGCTCGCTGTTCGGCGACGGGTGCGACCACTGGCGCGGCGACCGATACAACCTCTTTGCGCACGGTGTTGGCTGGTTTCAGTACGCGCCCACGCGGCATCGGCTGGACAGCAGCAAGCATCTGCGGCGCGACTATCTTCATGTCCCATGTCTTCATGATGTGGCCATCATAATGAAACTCGTAGGGGCGCAATTTGTGGGCATAGTAGTAATCCCCGGCGCTTGATGAGTTCTGCGGCAGGTAGCCGGTGATGGGCGTTGAGTTGGCACGCGCTGCGCGTGGCCAAGTCTTTTCGACGACTTGATCTTCAAAGATTAAATGCACACCCGTCGCACCGGCTTCGCGCAACACCAAGCGCAACGGCTGCAAAACATCGTTGAGCAGGCCTTCGGCATCTGCTACATCACAGAGCGCACCAAACTCGCTGATTACAACGAAGATGCGCGAGAGCGGGCGCTTCATCTGGGCAATGGTGCCGACGCCAGCTTCACCCAGTTGGCGATCTCGATCCTGATAGATATCTCGCAACTGAGTAATGGCATCCACAAAGCGCAAGGGGTCACGCGTGTCAACGCATTCGACATGCTGGCGATAATCGCCCCAGTCTTTGAAGTTGCGACGGTCCAGAAGGATGACATTTGCTCCACTGCGCACAGCGCCCAACACGACCTGCTTAATCGCGTTGGTTTTGCCACTTCCCTGGCTCTTTCCGTGAAAGCGGATATGCGGGGTTTCTGTGCAGTCCCAGTAAACAACCTCGCCCTCGGTGGTCTGCCCAAGAGCGAAATTTGTATTGGTGTTACCACGGAACGCCTCGATCGCCGTCACCTGCCGCGCTGGTGGGGCGATCTCCTCAACATCTTCCGGCTTATCTTCGGGAACTGGAACCGAGTATGCAGTGGAATCGACAACCTGGCGCGGGTGCTTGTCGTATGCACCGGCTGCCAGTCGTGCCATCGGCGCGGTTACGCGTGGCGGGGCGATAGCTGCGCCACTTCCGCGCCCATTGCCGCCCAGAAAGCGACCGAGCCATCCGCCACTAGAGGACGTATAAACTTTGTCACCGGGGATAGCAGCCTGCACGCGGTGCTTTCCTTCAACCGCGGCGCGGAATGAAGCGAAGAGCGGCATGGGGATATTCTGAGAGAGCGCCACGACTTCACCGTTGGGCAGCACGCGCACGCCAACGTCGTAGATGTTATCTGGCACGACAATGGTTGTGCTGCCGTCGCGATTTCGCACGCGTTGCAATGGGTAAGATCCATCCACCGGGCGATTCTGGTCGTTGATCATGCCGCGCCATTGCGCGACAAGCGAGACCATAACCGTGCCCAAGGTGATGATGAGGGCGATGACGACACCACCCAGGCAGAGCCCGGCAGTGGTGTTAGCCGCGGCGAGAAGTTGGTCGATAATTTCGCCGAGACCTGGGTACGATAGTATTAATCCTGCCGCCAACAAGGCGATTGCAATGCGTGCTCTCTGCATTGTCGATTCCTCGTAAGGCTTTTCCTACTTTTCGCCAGTTGTAAAAAAGTGGAAAAGCCTATAGAATTGGCAGCGAAGCCGTAGCTCTGCTGCGCTTTGTTTGGGTGCGCTTGTTGTGCTTCCTGGCTTTGGCAAGCGCACCTTTTTTATGCTTCTACTCTGTTTCTGCGACTCTTTCCAAGAGTCGCTTCAGCCCACGTTCCCAATCTCCGTCTCCCAACCGAGACAGTAGATTCCATTGCCAAGCAGTCAGCGTCACCCGCTGCGTTACCAGCCGATCTGATTCATCGGCTGGCACGTAACGCGGGCTGTACTGTTTCGCCTGCACTGGCGCGGGTGATGGTGCAGGTGGTATCTCTTCGAGTACCTTCACCTTTGCCTGCTCAACAATTGCGCCCGCCAGTTTTGTACCGCGTGGGGCGAGTGTTTGCAGTGCTTCCAGCGTAACTGCCTCAACTCGTTCTGCTCGTTGGTCGATTGCCTGGTTACGCGCATATTTCCGCACAACATCAAGCGTGGTTTCGAGCGGCAGTTCAACTGCGACCTTGACCTGCTCTTCCTTCACAATCGCTTTAATCTCGCGCACGCTGGGGGCTGCACCGCGTTCGGCAACGATGTCGATCACGCGCTGTGTCGCCGTCTCGGGTGCAGAGTCCGAGGAAAGCGCAATTTGCTTCGAAAAGTCCATCAAGCCGACGCCCGACGAGAGGTAAAGCTCCTTGTCGGGCCAGCGAGCGAATATCTGCATGTAGAGCTGCGCGTAACGCGGCTCCCAGTGCAGTACCTCGTTCAGCCACTTTCCAAATGTTCCGTGGTCAAGACGCGCCTTCTGTTCACTGAGCAATTGCCCCATATCCCAGGCGGCACCATGTAGTTGCTTGTGGATGCGCAAAACTGCCACAGTTGTCTCGATTGCCTCTTCCTGATCAATCTCATCAGTGAGGTTGTAGTTGAACGACTTCGCCAACTGCACAAGCTGGCGTTCCTGGCTCTGCTCAATTTGAAATTGTCGCTGCATGATGAGCCTCCGAGACTTCCAGATTGAGCACGCCCAGACCAATACTCTTTGCCAGTGCCTTAGCGACTGGTCTGTATGCCTTGCGTAAGTTCAATTGTGACACCTGGCTGTTGTCGTTAGCGACGCTGCCAAGGTACGGCGAATTCAACCCGTCGATTGAAGCCACGTTAAACTCATTCTGGCTTCCGTCGAACAGGCTAAGCGCCTCAATGCTATTCTCTCCAGCCGCTACCTTCAAGAGCATTTCGCCGATCTCGTGGCGAATGCTTTTGCCACAAAAACGAGTGGCGATGGTTCCAATGATAGACGGGACGTCATCCTCTTCCGCCATCATCGCCAGCTCATTGCGCAACTCATGCAGAGCATTGAAACTTGGGGGTTCTGGCAACATGGGCAGCAGCAGCCCATCCGCGGCAACCACCGCGTTGCGGCTGAGGTAGCCGAACACTGGCGGTGTGTCGATTAAACAAATGTCGTATGAATTGGCAACAGTTGCCAGCATCCGGCGCAGTACCTTCGTGCGACCAACGGGCATGTTCCCGATGTTGCTTTCCTCATCCTGAAGAGAGCGATTGGCTGGCACGACGGAAACCGTGCTGAAATCCTTCTTGCGCAGATCCCCACGCACCTGAGCAGTGCAAATCACTTGGCTCAGGCTGATAGCCGGGTTCTTTCGGTCGGCGACGTAGGCCTTGACCGCGTCTGCCAGTGTCAGCGCGCTGTCACTGCCCCCGGCGAGGAAACGCTTGGTTGCGCCACCCTGCGGGTCGGTGTCTACAACCAGCACGCGCCACCCAGCCAGAGCGTACAGTGTCGCAAGTTGGACAGTTGTTTCAGTGGCTGCGACGCCGCCCTTGAACTTTGATAACGTAATCGTGTACATGTTTGACCTCCTGTTTTTGAAATGTGAATCTGAAATGTGTGAATCTGAATCCCTAATTGTATTTTTAGTGTATGCTTTAAAAATAGCATTGTGTGTAATTTAAATTACACACAATGCCCAAATTTTAAAAACACACAAAAAATCTACAGCTTGGGCAGTTCAAAAAATATCACCGCCGCGTACATTTCGTCTTGCCATCTACAAGTGAACTCATAGACAGCTTTGATGAGCCAGTACAACTCTGACGTCTCGATTGTCCAGGACACGCTGGTCGCGCTGCGCACGCCGGGTCCAATGAGCGGGGATGCGACGGATCCGCCGTAGATGTCGCTGAGCGTTTCCAGTGACCTGTTTGCCGCCTTGGGCACAGTGACGGTCAGTCGGTGCCCAAGGATGCCGCTCTGGGCACGCACCGTCTCAAA